>Ga0073934_10002213_pt1 | contig 41757 bp, 38 predicted proteins | sample LarsenN4metaG_FD_76834 | JGI IMG/M metagenome (GOLD analysis project Ga0073934, IMG submission 76834) | Hot spring sediment bacterial and archeal communities from British Columbia, Canada, to study Microbial Dark Matter (Phase II) - Larsen... ...
CGCGCGCGTGTGCTGCTGTCCTGGCTGCGGCGGCGCCCGCGCGATTCGATCGCCGCCCTGATCGCCGCTCTTGCCGCGACCGCGATCCTCGTCAATGCCTTGTTCCTGCAGTCGGGACCGCATCCGGCGCCGATCTTTGTCCACAAGCCGGTGCGCGAGCCCGCGCCCCATCCGGCTCCGGCTCCGGCGACGGTTCTGCCGCGGGCGCGACCGGCCGAGCCGGCCACGGAGCCCGCCCGCCCGCGCCCGCGCGCGGATGTCGTGATCGAAATCCAGCGCGAGCTCGCACGGCGCGGCTTCTACGAAGGGACGGCCGACGGGGTCTTCGGGCCGAAGACCGAGGCCGCCGTGCGGGACTTCGAGCAGATGGCGGGGCTGAAACCTGCGGCGGAACCGGACGAAGCGTTGCTTGCCGCCATCCGGCGCTCGACCGCCCAGGCGAAACCTGCTCCGGCCTCCCAGCGCAGCGATCCGATCGCGCGATTGCTCGCCATCGACCGGCGCATGCTCGCGGTGCAGCGTGCGCTCGCCGACTTCGGCTATGGCCCGGTCAAGCCGACCGGCGTCTACGATCTGGAGACGCGGGCGGCCATCGAGCGGTTCGAACGCGCGCGCCGGCGGCCGGTCACCGGCAAGGTGTCCGAGCAACTGCTGCGCGATCTTGCGGCGCTGACCGGTCGGCCGATCGAGTGATCTCCGCAGTTCCGCGTACGACTCGATTTGCTGCGGCGTTCCGGTGCCCGCCATGCTAAGACGCCGACGGTCGGACCTGATCGCAATGGCTCGTCATGCGTCTGAAATCGAGCATCTGGGTTGCCGCCTACATCCGGCGCTGCGAGATCGAGGGCGCGGCGGCGCTGCTGCGTCGCCGCGGCGCCGAAGAGGCGGGTGCGATTTTCATCAAGGTGTCCCGGCTCGACGGCAGCGCCGAGGTGTTCGCCCCGGCGCCGCAAAGCGCCTTTGCCACGGCGCGGCCCACTGACCGTGCCTTCGTGCGCGGGCTGAAGCAGACGCCGGCCTCCGAGGCCGACGTCGAGGCCTATCTCGCGCGGCAGATCAAGTTTGATCCCGACATCTGGATCGTGGAAGTGGAGGATCGCGCCGGCCGGCACTTCCTCGAACACGTGATCGGCTGAGGGCGTCCGCTCGGCGCGGCTAATGGCCGTCAGCCTTGCCGCGGGCGCGCGCGTGTTCGTCCCATCGAATGCGCGGCCGGGCTGGTGGAACGGCGCGCGCTCTCGCATTCGCCGAAGGAACCGGTCGCTCGCGCGCGACGGATGCGGCCGCGGCCGTTGGTTCGGGCTTGCGCTCGGCCTGCCAGATCGCCACGAGACGCAGCGCGGCATCGCGCTCGATGTCCTCGTGCAGCACGGCAAGATCATAGACGCGCTGCACCGAACGGCTGATCGCCGGATTGAGGCAGAGCAAAATGCGTTGCAGCACCGCGGCCGGCATGCCGAGGGCGACGGCGGCGACCACCACGGGCTCGCCGCTTTCGTCGTCGATCAGGCGCCGCGCCTGTGCGTGCGAGACGCAGAGCGCGCGCTCGAGTTCGCGGGCGAAGGCGTCGCTGTTGTGTCCCAGGGCCGCGGCTTCGAGCCGCGCGATCGCCTCGCGCGCCGCCGTGGCGTCCGGCGGCGGTGCCGGCGGCAGCGGCGCATAGGGCAGATTGAGCAGAATCAACCGCCGCTCCTCGGAGCTTGCGGCAAAGAACAGTTCGCTCAGTTCTTCGGCGCTGCCCTTGCGGCCGGCGAAGGGATCCTCCGCGATTGCCGCCTCGCCGGGCGCGACCAGCGTGATGCTTTCGCGCAGCAGGCGCTGGCGCACGGCTTCCGGCGCGGCCGGATAGGCGGCGATCTTCTCGGCGACCAGAGCGCGGGTCGGAGCGTCGACGAGATCGATCAGTCGCAGCGCGAGCTCGCTGAAATGCCGCTCCTCCTCCTCGGAATGCCACGGCTTTTGCACGTAGAGATCGGTCACGACCCGCAACAGCGTCGGTCGGATATCGACGCCGTCGCGGCGGCCAAGTTCAACGAGGCCATTAAGATTGGGCAGGTTCGGCAGGTCGGTCATGCTACCTCCGCGTGGCCGATCGCGCGGGTCTTGCTGCGGGGACGTTAGCGAGGCGGCCGTTAGCAAACCGTTAACCATGGCGGTTCTTAATTCACCGTGCATTCCGATCCGGCGAACTGAAGCGACGACCATCCGGGCGCCGGGGAAGGAGGGGGCATGGGAACGGTTGTGCAATTTCCGGCAGGACAGCGTTCCTTGGGTGCGGGCCGCTATGTGGATGCCGATTCGGAGCCCGCCACCGTGATCATCCTTCCCGTCGTGCGCATCGAACGCCATTCCGAGACGCCTTCGGACGGCATCGACGGCGACGCCGGCGCTACGCCCGGCCGCCGACGGCGGCGACGCGGCACGCGTTCGTGACCGGACGAGCCAACGGCAACATCGCAATGCCGCGCCGACCGTGGCGCCGCCTGCTCGCAGCCGTGGCAGCCGCCGCATCGCTTGCAGGCTGCGGCACCAACGGCGATTTCGGTCGCGTGCGCACGTCGCTTGCGACCGACAACACGCACTACTGGATGGGACCGGCGGCGGCGCCGGATGCCGTCGACCCGCCGTGGCGCCACCAGCTAACCGACGAGGAACGGCGGCTGCGGGATCTTGCCTATCCGCTGATCGAGCCGCCCTACGACCGCAATCAGTGGTACAGCGTGCTCGCCGAACACGGTCTCGCGCCCAGGCCCTGGCCCCATCCCGACCGCGCCGCCTATGCCTCGCGATTGTTTCAGACCGCCTATCGCTCGCAGATGGCGCGCTACAACAAGCTGATCGAGGACATGCGCAACGACATCGTGCGCATCGAACCGTTCTTCGCGGTGGCGCGGCACGTGGCCAACATGGACGGCAAGCGGGAGAAGGGCCTTGCCTATGTCAGCGGCTTGACCGCGGAGGAGCGCCACAACACGCTGCAGCGCATCGCCGAGAACCGCGCCGTCGTGCAGTGGGTCAGCGACTCGCTGAACGAGCGCGTGGCGTCCTACCGCATCGCACTTGAGCGCCTGGTCATCGCCGCGCCATCGCCGGTCGCGGTGGACGCCGAGCGCACGTTGACGCTGCTGCAACAGCGCATCTCGGCGCACCGTGCTTAGCTGAAGTGCCGTGCGCATGCGACAGCTCTGCCTTCGTCTCGGCCATCGCGTCAGGAGCGGTCGGGTACTCGGAATTGCGGATTCATTTTCGATCCGCTGCATTCCCCACGCGCGGTGCGGCACGAAGCGATGCACCGCGGATGCGGGGTCCTGGTTCGCGCAATCGAGCAAGCAACCGGGGTCCGGGTCGGCGGCGCATCACGTCGTGCTGCGCTGCGCCGGGGACAGGAACGAGTCATGCTTCAATGAAATCGGGTACTAACCGGCAGGCGAAGGTGTCGGGCTTGACTGGGGTTCGCAGCGCGCCGCGCGGAGCGCATTGCGAGCGAGCGCCATCAATCCCGGCTCGGGCGCAAGCGCGCGCAGCAGGATCAGGCCGGTCGTGCTGGGCGACTCCACGATCAGGCGGTCGGCGGCGGTGACGTCCTCGTCCTCCGGCAGCTGCGCGCGCTGGTCGCCGGTCATCAGGTCAAGCTCGATGATGCGCCGACCGGCGGCACGGTCATTGATGGCGTAATAGGCGACCCCGCGTCTGGTGTAGAACGACACCGAGGTGTAGGCCGCGTTGACGGGGACGGACAGTTTGATCGGGCCGTTCGTCAGATCGTAGCGGCAGACCGCGGTGGCAAAAGCCGGATCCATGTACGGCATCAGTTCGTTCTGCGGCGTGGGCTGCGGCAACGGCGTGACGCTGTTGACGCCGGCGATCGCGGCGATGCGCGCGTAGGCGTCCTGCGTCGCCGTTCGCGGCAGGATCAGCACCGTTACGAGGTGCACGATGCCGCCGAGAAGCGCGCCCGCGAGCACCCAGAGCAGAAGCCGGATCATGACTGTTCGCTCATCGGCATGACTGGACGCTGATCGCCGGCATCGGAGCTTCGCGCGAGGCGCGCGTGGCGACGCCGACCGGCGTATCGTAGAGGCGCAGCACCAGCACGTAGCGGTCCACGCCGTTGGTGGGCAGCCAGTTGCCGGGTCGCGCGCGCGGGGCGACGATGATGTCGAAGGTGCCGTCCGGGCGGCGAACGATTTCCTGGCTGGTAAAGCCGTGGCGTTCGATGGCATTGCCGATCAGTCGGCCCTGCGGGTCGTAGAGCGTGATGGTCCAGAACCGCGCCTGCGGCGTGGTGCCGCTCACCAGCACATCGCAGCGGCCGTCGAGCGGGCGCCCGACGTCGTCGCTGCGTGCGACGAACGCAACGCCGTCGCCCGAGCCGATTGGCAGTTCGCCCGTGCGCGCAATGGTCGCCCGCGCATAGGGATCGACGTCGCGCGTGCCGGTTCTCGGCCACGCCGTCCAGGCCCCGATCGGCACCGCGCCGAAGGCGGTGCCGCGGCTCAGCGCAAGCCACGTGCCGCCGAGGCCCACCACCGCGGCGACGGCCAGCGCGAGCAAGAAACCGAGGAGCAGATGCACGAGCGATCCGGGCGAAGCCAGCGATGAGAAGCGGCGGCGAGCCGCCGGCGGGGATGCGAGCCCCTAGACCGGAAGTCCGCAGCAAACCGCCCAACCCCTCATGGCGGCGCGAGAACTTTCGGAAGCGATCAAGGGCAAAATTAAGACCAGCGCGCGCCCCGATTCAATTGCGAAGCGTCGAGGGCTCGGTCTCGGCCCCGGCAATCCCGGTCGTGGTGTCCGCCGCCGAAGCCAGCGCGCCGGAGCGCTGCGGCAGGCTCGCCGAACCGCCGGGCAGCTGCGAGACGGCCGGGCTCGGCAGGGCGCGGCTTGCATCCTCCATCAGCCGCTCGATCCGGATCAACGCCTCGGCGCCGCGCTGGGTCAGCACCGTCGGCCGCACCATCGGGGCGCCCGGCGTCGCCATCGCCGCCACCTGGCCGCGCAGCGGCGCTCCCGTCGGCGGGTTCGGTGCCACGCCTGGGATCGGCTTGAGCTCGATGCCCTGGTGTGCGTAGGTCATGATCGCCTGCCAGGTCATGGCCGGGAGCGATCCGCCGGTCATGCGGTTGGTCGAGCTGTAGTCGTCGTTGCCCATCCAGACGCCGCCGACGAGATTGCCGGTATAGCCGACGAACCAGGCGTCGCGATAGGCGTTGGTCGTGCCGGTCTTGCCGGCAACGCGCACCCCATTGAGCAGGGCGCGCCGGCCGGTGCCTTCCTCGGCCACCTTGTTCATCATGAAGTTCATCTCGTGCGCCACCTCCGGCGGCATCACCTGGCGCGGCTTCTTGCCGTCGCGGTCGTAGCGCCAGACCACCTCGCCGTTGGCGGTGCGCACCTCCAAGAGGGCGTGCGGGGTCACCGCCTTGCCGCCGTTCGGGAAGGTGGCGTAGGCGACCGTGTGATCGAGCACGGTGACTTCGGCGGCGCCGATCGGCAGCGAGGTCGTGTCGGCAAGCGGGGTGCGCAGCCCCATCGCCTTTGCGAGCTGCACGATCTTGCCGCGGCCGACCTTCGGGTTGCCGTTGCCGATCGCGATGGAGAGCTTGACGGCGATGGTGTTGATGGAGCGGGTCAGCGCCTGGGTCAGGGTCATGGCACCGGCGTAGCCGCCGGAATAGTTGTGCGGGCACCAGTTGCCGATGCAGACCGGCCCATCGACCACGGTCGAGGTCGGCTTCATGCCGCTCATGAGGGCGGCGGCATAGACGTAGGGCTTGAACGAAGAGCCGGGCTGACGCAGGGCATCGGTGGCGCGGTTGAACTGGCTCGCGCTGTAATCGCGGCCGCCGACCATGGCGCGCACGGCGCCGTCGAGCTCGGCGATGACCACCGCGGCCTGGCTTGCGTTGTAGTCGCGGCCGTACTGGCGCAGCGCATTCTCGACCGCGGCCTCGGTGGCGCGCTGCAGCCCGGTGTCGAGCGCGGTGCGGACCAGGAACACGCGCTCGTTCATCGACTTCGGGAACGTGCTGACGAGCTTCTTCATCTCGTCGAAGGCCCAGTCGAGATAATAGTTCGGCGAGCGGTCGTCCCTGCGGTCGAGCGAGGTTGCGGGGTTGCGCCGTGCGCCGAACACCTGGCCCTCGGTCATGAAGCCGGCCTCGACCAGGTTGTCGAGCACGATGTTGGCGCGCGCACGCGCCGCCGGCAGGTTGATGTGCGGAGCGAATTTCGCCGGCGCCTTGAACAGGCCGGCGAGCATGGCGGCCTCGGCGAGGTTGACGTCGCGCGCCGACTTGTTGAAGTAGAAATGCGCCGCCGCGTCCACCCCGAACGCGCCGCCGCCGAGATAGGCGCGATCGAGATAGAGCTTGAGGATCTCGTTCTTGGTCAGCCGCGCCTCGAGCCAGATGGCGAGAAACGCCTCCTTGATCTTGCGCTCGATCGTGCGCTCGTTGGTGAGAAACAGGTTCTTGGCGAGCTGTTGGGTGATCGAGGAGCCGCCCTGCGCCACCCCGCCCGCGCGGATGTTGGTCATGAGCGCGCGGAAGGTGCCGGCGATGTCGATGCCGAAGTGTTCGTAGAAGCGCCGGTCCTCGGTGGCAAGCGTGGCCTTGATCAGGTGGTCGGGGAACTCCTCGAGCGGAATGGAATCGTTGTGGCGGATGCCGCGGCTGCCGACCTCGTTGCCGTAGCGGTCGAGGAAGGTCACCGCGAGCTCCGACTTCTTCAGCCAGTCGTCGTCGGCAGTCTCGTGGAAGGCGGGCAGCGCCAGCGCCAGCAGGAGCACGAGCCCCGCCGCCCCGAGGGTCGCCGCCTCCGAGGCCGGCTCCACGAACACCCAGCGCCGCCAGCCCCCGACATGGAAGCGGTCCATGACCATGGAGAAGCGCTCGTAGAGCTCGCGCGACCAGCGCCCGGCCTGGAACAGGAAGTGGTCGAAGCGGGCATCCGACTCAAGCAGGACCTGCTTGAGCTTCGGCTTCCAGTCCTTGTCCGGTTCCGGATAGAGTTCGCGCAACGGATGACACTCGCGGGGCTGGCCTCAAGGCTCTGGCGCAGAACGGAAAATTCGGCGCGGCCGCAAGTCTCCCTGCGGGCGCCGGCCGGCCGCCGGGCGGGCGCCCCTTCAGACTTCGTTCACTTTTAGACCATCGCGCCGCCGCCTGCCATGGCCCCGCCGCCACAGGGTGAACGGAATGTGGGGACAAGAACCCAGGCCGTCGAGCGGACCGGCCTGCCGGCCGCCGTCCCGTCGTGCCGCAGGCGTTTGCAGCCAGAGCCGGGGCCGGGCGAGGGCGGGGACGTCGCAGGATCGCCGTCGTCTGTGGCCGATTGCGGCCAAGCGCAAGAGGCAAGGCGGAACGATTTTCAGCCGTTTACGATATTGTCCGGATCGCAATGTCCTCACTTGACCATATTTCTATGATGCAGGGATCAAAGCATACGGTTTGCTGATGCGATTCGGCCGCACCATCCTGGCCCTCGTCCTTGTCCTGCCGGTGGCGCTGCTGCCGGTCGCGGGGGCCAGCGCGGTCGAACCGGTCGCCGCGACGGCCGTCGAAATCTCCGCCCCCGGTGCGCCGCACGATTGCTGCCCGACCGCGGACGTTCCCTGCACGAAGGGCATGCAAGACTGCGCCGGCATGGCGACCTGCGCCACAACGACGGTGACTTGGCTCGTCGACGCTTCACAATGGCTTGACTACGCCCCGCCTTCGGCAAGCCGAATGGTCGCATCGACAGACGACGCCTTGCGGGCGCATCAAGGCGACCCGCCGCTCCGACCTCCCCGCGCTTGATTTCCATCAGGACGTGACGCGCCGCGCGGCCAACCCTGCGCGTGCGCGCGAACACGAGTCCGCGCGCCGTTCTCGGCCGCGGTGATGGATGAACCATGAGGAGATCGCAACGTGACCCTTACCCGAATTCTGACCGCGGGATTTCTTGCAGCGTCCCTGAGCGCGACCGCCGCCCATGCGGGAGCCGCCGATTATGTCTTCGAGCCGGTGCAGGCGCAGGTGAAGCGCGGTGACGATGTCGTCGTCGCCGTGCGCCTCAAGCACAAGCCGACCGGCCGGCCCGTCACGGACGCCGTGATTTTCCGTACCCGCATCGACATGGCCCCCGACAACATGGCCACGATGGCGTCGCCGATCGAAGCCGTGCCGAGCAACGAGTCCGGCGTCTATGCCTTCAAGACCGAGATCTCGATGGCGGGGCGCTGGCTTCTGAGCCTGATGGCCAAGGTGCCGGGCGAGCCCGAAACCGTCGTCGGCAAGGTGATCTTCCAGGCCGTGCGGTAGGGGCAAGCCATGCGCCGACTTGTTCCCATGCTGCTGCTCGCCTGCGGCCTCGCCATCGGGGCCGCGAGCGGCTACCAGGTCGCGCGCCGGCTGAGCGAGGTCTCCACGCCTGCCGGCGCCGCCGAAACCTCGACCGCCGCGCGCAGGGTTCTCTATTACCGCGATCCGGGCGGCGCGCCCGATTGGTCGGCGACGCCGAAGAAGGACGGCCAGGGACGCGACTTCGTTCCGGTCTATGAGGACGAAGAACCCGACCTCGGCCCCGGCGGCGAGCCGACGAAACGCGAGGCCGACACCGCCCGCCCGCGGCGCATTCTCTACTACCGCAATCCGATGGGGCTGCCCGATACCTCGCCCGTCCCGAAAAAGGACTGGATGGGAATGGACTACATCCCGGTCTACGAGGGCGAGGAGCAGGACGGCGGAACGACCGTCAAGGTGAGCCTCGACAAGGTCCAGCGCAGCGGCGTGCGCACCGAGACGGTCGAGTTGCGTGCGATTGCGCGACCGGTCCGCGGCGTCGGCACGGTGAAGCTCGACGAGCGGCGGCTGTTCGTGGTCGCCATGCGTGCCGACGGCTACATCGAGGACCTGTTCGTCAACGCCACCGGCCAAACGGTGCAGGTCGGCGAGCCTTTGTTCCGCTTCTATAGCCGCGACATCCAGCTTGCGCAGGCCGACCTCATCGTCGCTGCCGGCGTCAAGGCCAATGCCGGGGCAGGCCTCGTGACGCAGTCGGTGCACGGCACGATCCAGCGGCTGCGCAATCTCGGCGTTCCGGAGGAGCGCATCGAGGAGGTGCGACGGACCGGCTTGAACCCGCGCACCATCGACTGGCCGTCGCCTGCGACCGGAACGGTGATCGACAAGCGCGTGATCAACGGCCAGCAGGTGGCGGCCGGTGCCGAACTCTACCGGATCGCCGACCTCTCGCACGTGTGGGTCGTCGCCGAGGTGGCGGAGGCGGATCTCTCCGACATCGCCGTCGGAACGCCGGCCTCGATCATGCTGCGCGCCTATCCCAATTCCCCGATCGAGGGCCGTGTCAGCTTCATCTATCCCGAACTTGGGCCGAACACGCGCACCGCGCGCGTGCGCATCGAGGTGCCCAACCCCGACGGGCGGCTCAAGATCGACATGTACGCCGACGTCGTGTTCCAGGTCGGCGCCGATCGCGCGCCGGTTGCCGCCGTCCCCGCCAGCGCCGTCATCGACAGCGGCACTCGCCAGGTGGTGCTGGTCGCCAGGGGCGAAGGCCGCTTCGAGCCGCGTTCGGTCAAGCTCGGCCGTCGCGGCGGCGGCTATGTCGAGGTGCTCGAAGGCGTGGCGAGCGGGGAGGAGGTGGTCACCGCGGCCACCTTCCTGATCGACGCGGAGAGCAACCTCAAGGCGGCGTTGCAGGCGTTCACGCCGACAGGGGCAGCGCAATGATCGCCGCCGTCATCCGCTGGTCGGCGCGGAACGTCTTCCTCGTCGGGATTGCGAGCCTGTTTGCCGCGTTGGCCGGCCTCTACGCCGTGACGCGCGTTCCGCTCGACGCAATTCCGGATCTCTCCGACGTGCAGGTCATCGTCTACACCGAATACCCCGGCCAAGCGCCGCAGGTGGTCGAGGATCAGGTCACCTATCCGCTCACCACGGCGATGCTGAGCGTGCCGAAGTCGCGCGTGGTGCGCGGTTTTTCGTATTTCGGCGTCTCGTTCGTCTACGTGATCTTCGAGGACGGCACCGACCTCTACTGGGCACGCTCGCGCGTCCTCGAATACCTCAACACCGCTGCGCGGCGCCTGCCGCCGGGCGTCGCGCCTTCGCTCGGGCCGGACGCGACCGGGGTCGGCTGGGTGTACCAGTACGTCGTGCGCGGCGCGCAAAAAAGCCTCGCCGAGCTGCGCACGATCCAGGACTGGTACGTGCGTTACGGCCTTGCCAAGGCGGAAGGCGTCGCCGAGGTGGCAAGCGTCGGCGGCTTCGTCAAGCAGTACAGCGTGGTGGTCGATCCGCGCCGCATGCAGGCGCTCGACGTGCCGCTGTCCAAAGTGCGCGAGGTTCTGCGCTCCAGCAACATGGATGTCGGTGGCCGCACCTTGGAACTCGCCGAAACCGAATTTGCCATCCGCGGTCGCGGCTACATCACCGGCCTGAGCGATCTGGAACAGATCGTGGTGAAGAACGAACGCGGCGTGCCCGTGCTGCTGCGCGATATCGCGCGCGTCGAGCTCGCTCCCGACGAGCGCCGCGGCCTCACCGAGGTCAACGGCGAGGGGGAGGCGGTCACGGGCATCGTTCTTCAGCGCTCCGGCGAGAACGCCCTTGCCGTGATCCGCAACGTCAAGGAGCGCATCGCCGACATCCTGCCGAGCCTGCCGCGGGGCGTCGAAATCGAAACCGTCTACGACCGTTCCGCGCTGATCTATCGCGCCATCGACACGCTCAAGCGCACCTTGATCGAGGAAAGCCTGATCGTTGCGCTCGTTTGCGTCGTGTTCCTGCTGCACGTGCGCTCGGCGCTGGTCGCCATTGTCACCCTGCCGCTTGGGGTGCTGATCGCCTACCTGCTCATGCATCGGCTGGGGCTGTCCTCGAACATCATGAGCCTCGGCGGCATCGCCATCGCGATCGGCGCCATGGTGGATGCGGCCATCGTCATGATCGAGAACGCCCACAAGCACCTGGAACGGGCGCCCCCCGACAAGCCGCGGGCCGACGTGCTGGTCGAGGCCGCGATCGAGGTCGGGCCGGCGCTGTTCTTCAGCCTCCTCATCATCACCGTGTCGTTCCTGCCGATTTTTGCGCTGGAGGCGCAGGAGGGGCGGCTGTTCAAGCCGCTGGCCTTCACCAAGACCTTTGCCATGGCGGCGGCGGCGCTGTTGTCGGTGACGCTCGTTCCCGCCCTGATGATCCTGTTCGTGCGCGGCCGCATCATGGCGGAGCGTCGCAATCCGGTGAACCGGTTCCTGATCTGGAGCTACCGGCCGCTGATTCGGCTCGCCTTGCGCTTCAAGGCCGTCACCATTCTGATCGCACTGGCCATTCTCGCCGGAGCGGTGTGGCCGGCGATGCGGCTTGGCACCGAATTCATGCCCAATCTCAACGAGGGCACGCTATTCTACATGCCGACAACGTTGCCGGGGTTGTCGGTAACCAAGGCCGCCGAGCTGGTGCAGACGCAGAACCGGATCATCAAATCGTTCCCCGAGGTCGAGTCGGTCTGGGGCAAGGCGGGCCGCGCCGGCACCGCGACCGATCCGGCGCCGCTCGAAATGTTTGAGACGGTCATCAACCTCAAGCCCGAAAGCCAGTGGCGAGCCGGCATGACAATCGAGAAGCTGATCGCCGAGATGGACCGTTCGCTGCAGTTCCCCGGCGTGTCGAACGCCTGGACCATGCCGATCAAGGCCCGCATCGACATGCTGTCGACCGGCATCCGCACGCCGGTGGGCGTGAAAGTCTACGGCACGGATCTCGCGGAGATGGAGCGGCTCGCCCGACAGATCGAGGCCGCAATCCGCACCGTGCCGGGCACCACCAGCGCCTTTGCGGAGCGCGCGATCGGCGGCTACTACCTCAACATCGACCCCGACCGCACGCAGCTTGCGCGCTACGGCCTGATGGTCGCCGATGTGCACGGCATGATCGCCGCCGCGCTCGGCGCGGAGCCGGTCACGACGACGGTCGAGGGTCGCGAACGCTACACCGTGAGCATCCGCTATCCGCGCGACTACCGCAGTGATCCGCAGGCGATCGCAAACGAGTTGCTCATTCCGCTGCCGGCGGGCGGGACCGTGCCGCTCGGGCAGGTCGCGAAGGTCAGCCTCGCCCAGGGACCGGCGAGCATCCGCACCGAGAACGCACAGCTTGCGCTCTATATCTTCGTGGATCAGCGCGAACGCGACCTCGGCGGTTATGTTGCCGACGCCCAGAAGGCGGTGACGAGCCAGGTGCAGTTCCCACCCGGATATTACGTCACCTGGAGCGGACAGTTCGAATATCTTCAGCGCGCCAAGGCGCGGCTTGCGGTCGTCGTTCCGGCAACCATCCTCGTCATCTTGCTCTTGCTCTATCTCAACTTCCGCCGCGTGACCGAAAGCCTGATCGTGATGCTGTCGGTGCCGTTCTCGCTCGTCGGCGGTCTGTGGCTGATGTGGTGGCTCGGCTTCAACCTCTCAGTTGCAGCGGCCGTCGGCTTCATCGCGCTGGCGGGCGTCGCGGCCGAAACCGGCGTGGTCATGCTGATCTATCTCGACAGTGCCCTGAAGGAGCTGCAAAGCAGGCGTGCGGCGGACGGCCGGCCGTTCACGCAGGACGATCTCTATGCCGCGATCATGGCAGGCGCGGTCGAGCGCGTGCGTCCCAAGATGATGACGGTGTGCGCGATCATGGCGGGGCTCCTGCCCATCATGTGGAGCCATGGGACCGGCGCGGAGGTGATGCAACGCATCGCCGTGCCGATGATTGGCGGCATGGTGTCGTCGACGGTGTTGACGCTGATCGTGATTCCGGCGGTCTATGCCGTGGTCAAGAGCGTCTCGCTGTCGCGCGCGCCGGCGCACGGCGCGCGCGGGGGGCCCGTGGTCTCGTTGCCGTAGGGGTGCGGTCCTTCTTATCCCCGATACGGGCGCACGGGGAGCGATGCCGCCGCGCCGGCCGGTCGATCTCGACCTTTCGGTCGCTGCCCCGCAAGCGGGAAGGGGGAGCCGCGGCGTGGCTCGCCGTCCCGCACCCGGGCCGGAAACGGTGGGGAGGAACGCAGACGGGCCTTGCCTTGCCGACAAAAAATCAGCAGCAAGGAGCCATGCCCGGCGTCAAGCCCCGCGTTTCCATGCACCCTGTCACAGTCGCCGAAGACGACGCTCCCTTCTGGCGGCGCAAGGCCATGCGCGAGATGAGCCCGCAGGAATGGGAGAGCCTGTGCGACGGCTGCGGCCGCTGCTGCCTCAACAAGCTGCAGGAGGAAGGCAGCGACCGCACCTATTACACCGACGTCGGCTGCCGCCTGCTCGATCCGCACACCTGCCGCTGCAAGGACTACAAGAAGCGCGCCGCGCTGGTGAAGGACTGCGTGCAGCTTTCCCCGCGCAACATCAACCGCCTCACTTGGCTGCCGCCGACCTGCGCCTACAGGCTCGTCGCCGCCGGCCGCGACCTCTACTGGTGGCACCCGCTTATCTCCGGCGATCCGGAGACGGTGCACCTGGCCGGCGTCTCGGTGCGCGGCAAGGTTTCGGCGAGCGAGGAAAACGTGCCCGACGAGAGGCTCGAAGAGCACATCGTGAACTGGCCGCTGAAATGGCCGAAAGCCGCAAGGGCCGGCGCCAAGCGATAGGGTTCGCGCGTTTCCCTGTGTTGGGCCGGATCAAGCCGCGCGCGCGCCGGGCACGGACGGCGCGGCCGAAGCGCGCCCCGTCCCATTGAATTTTGCGCGGCATGCGGCAAGGTGGCCGCCATGGACGACCGCCCGCATCCGAGCGAGCCCGCCGCGGCGGCCGCAGCCGCCCCGCTCGACCATGCCACGATCCGCGCCATCATGGTCGGCATTCTGCTCGCCATGTTTCTCTCCGCGCTGGAACAGACCATCGTTGCCCCGGCACTGCCGACCATCGGCCGGGCGCTCGCCGACGTGGAAAACCTGTCCTGGGTGGTGACCGCCTATCTTCTGGCGGCGACCGCGGCGACGCCGCTGTTCGGCAAGCTGGCCGACATCCACGGCCGGCGGCGCATGATGCTCGTGGCGATCGTGATCTTCCTGATCGGTTCGCTCGCCTGCGCGCTTGCACCCAGCATGCCCGCGCTGATCGCCGCGCGCGCGCTGCAGGGCATCGGCGGCGGCGGCATCCTGCCGCTCGCGCACACCATCATCGGCGACATGGTCTCCCCGCGCGAGCGCGGCCGCTACCAGAGCTATACCTCGGTGATGTTCATGATCGCGAGCATCGCAGGTCCCGTGCTCGGCGGCGTGCTCACCGATTACGTGCACTGGACCACGATCTTCTGGATCAACCTGCCGCTCGGGCTCCTCGCGCTATGGATGACCGACCGCGCGTTGCGGAGACTGCCGCGCCATGACCGCCCGCACCGGCTTGATATTGCGGGCGCGACGCTGATGGTGGCGGCGGCGCTGGCGCTGATGCTGGCCATGGCCTGGGGCGGCACCCGCTACGGCTGGACCTCGGAGCCGATCCTTGCGCTGCTTGGTGGCTCCCTGGCGCTCTGGCTCCTGTTCGCGCTGCGCGTCGCGACCGCGCCCGAGCCGTTCCTTCCGCTCGCCATCCTGCGCGAGCCGCTGGTCGGGGCGATCGCCGCGGCCGGCTTCTTCAGCGTCGGCGTCATCACCGCGCTGTCGATCGTGCTGCCGCTCTATTTCGAGCTCGTGCTCGGATTTACGCCGTCGGGCTCGGGCACCGCGCTGATCGTGTTTCTCGCCGCCGCCACCGCCGGCTCCTTTGCCGCGGGCCGGCTGATGGTGCGCACCGCGCGCTACAAGCGCGTGCCGGTCGTGGGACTCGTGCTCGGCATGGCCATGCTGATCGTGTTGGCGGCGCGGCCCTCGGGGCTGTCGCTGCTCGACGTCTGCGTCCTGCTCACGGTCGGCGGGGTGGGACTCGGGGTCATGTATCCGGTGACCACGGTGATCGTGCAGAACGCCGTGCGCGCCCACCAACTCGGCACCGCGACCGGGGCGCTCAACTTTGCGCGCGGGCTCGGTGGCGCCATCATCGTCGCCGCCTTCGCCGCCATTTTGCTTGGCGGGCTCGACCTCGCCGGGCAGGGGCTCACGCTCGAGCGGCTGCACCGCGGCGCAACGCAGGCGGGCGGCGACTTCGCCCATCTTTTCCGCTACGTGTTTGCCGCCGGCGCCGTGTTCCTGGCCGCGGGCCTGCTCGCCGTGCTCGCCACCGAGGAACGGCCACTGCGCGGGCCGCAGCAAAAGGTCTCCGCCCCGCCCGCGGCCGGATAGGGGTGGCGCTCGGCGCGCCCGCCCCGTCATACCTGCCCCGCGACGGCGGGCGTTGAATTTGTGCCCGCGCGGGGCGATGGTTACCCCTGTTGAATCGGCCGCGCCGGGGTGCGCCGCTTCGATTGCAGTGACGCCAGGGTTTCGTCCGAATGAATTTCTCCAAGGCGGCCGCGCGCGCGCGCGCCCGCGTGCGATTGAGCGTGCGGCGGCGGCGCGGCAAGGGCGCCAAGCGCGCAAGTCCCGGCGAGCGACCCTCCGTCGAACGCCACAAGGCCGCCGAGCCGCAAGCCGCCGGCAAGCCAGCTCCCGCGCCGCCGCAGCGCGCGGCCATGACGCATGCCGAGGTGCGCACCATCTTCTTCGGGCTGATGCTTGCGGCCTTTCTCGCCGCGCTCAACCAGACCATCGTCGCCACCGCGCTTCCCACCATCGGCCGCCATTTCACCGACTTCGAGAATCTGTCCTGGGTGGTGACGGCGTATCTGTTGACCTCGACCGCGGTCGCACCGCTCTACGGCAAGCTGTCCGATATCCACGGCCGGCGCGCCATGATCCTCGCCGCCATCGGCCTGTTCATGGCGGGCTCGGTGCTGAGCGCGGCGGCCCCCGACATGGTCACGCTGATCGTCGGCCGCGGCCTGCAGGGGATCGGCGGCGGCGGCATCCTGCCGCTGTGCCAGTCGGTGATCGCCGACGTGGTCGCCCCGCGCGAGCGCGGCCGCTACCAGGCCTACATGGGCGTGGTGTGGGTGACCTCGGGCATCGGCGGGCCGGTGCTCGGCGGGGTGCTGGCCGAACATCTGCACTGGTCCCTGATCTTCTGGATCAACGTGCCGCTCGCGCTCGGCGCTGCACTGCTGACCCACGTGCATCTCAAGCGCATTCCCCGCCACGAACGAAAGCACAAGCTCGATCTGCTCGGCGCCGGCCTGATGATGGCCTCCGCCATTCCGCTCCTGCTCGCCTTCACCTGGGGCGGCACGCACTATTCCTGGGCCTCGCCGGCGATCTTGGGCCTGCTCGGTCTGTCGTTTGTCCTGTCGCTTCTGTTTGGGCTGAGACTGGTGCGCGCGCCCGAACCGTTCCTGCCGCTCACCGTGCTCAACAACCCGGTGATGCGCACGGGGACCACCGCGGGCGCGCTCGCCATGGGCGTGCAGATCGGGCTCACCATCATGGTGCCGCTCTATTTCGAGGTGGTGCACCGCCTCACCGCAAGCGAATCCGGCTTCGCCCTGATCCCGATCGCGCTCACCACGCCGGGCTCGCTGTTGTCGGGGCAGGCCATGCTCTACTGGAAGCACTACAAGCGGGCACCGATAATCGGCCTCTACGGCGCGCTGTTGGCGCTGGCCTTCCTGGTCTGGCGGCCGGACCTGCCGCTCATCTATGTGGTCGTCATCCTGAGCGTGGTCGGCACCGCCATCGGCCTTGTCTTCCCGGTCACCACGGTCGCCATCCAGAACGCGGTGCCCTACCACCAGGTCGGCATCGCCATGGGCGCGCTCAACTTCTTCCGCCAGCTCGCCTCCGCCTTTGTGGTGGCGCTGATGGGGGCAATCCTGCTCGCCGGGCTCGGCGTGGCGCCGGAACGGGCCGGACGCGCGGTGTCGGTGGTGACGAGCGTGAGCGGGGCGGCGGGAACCGACGTCGCCTTCGTCTTCCGCTGGGTGTTCCTCGCCGCGCTGGTGTTTCTGGCGATCGCGCTGATCGCCCTGCACGTCATGGAGGAGCGGCCGCTGCGCGGCAGCGTGGTGCCGCCGGAAGGGCCGCAGCGGCCGGATCCGCCCGCCTGACGCACACGTCCGTGCCGCCGCCGCTGCGACGCGCGGCCGAACGCCTCAATGGTGATGCGCCGAGACGCTGCGCGCCCATTCGGACACGAGTTCGCTCGGTGCCGCGCGGCTCACGTCGCCGAGCGCGAGCATGCCCACCATGCGCCTGCTCTGGTCGATCACGGGCAGCCGGCGCACCTTCAGCTCCTCCATGTGCCGCACCGCCTGCTCCAGATCGTCCTCCGCGCGGCAGCAATGAATGCCGCGGGTCATCACCTGGCGCGCGGTCGCGCGCCGCGCGTCGAAGCCTTCGTCGGCCAGTCCCTTGCAGACGATGTCGCGATCGGTGACCATGCCGATCAGCCGGTCGTTCTCGCCGATCGGGATGGCGCCGATATCGTGCTTGCGCATCAGCTTGGCAAGCTCAATCACCGGCGTATCGGGCCCGACCCATTCGACGCCCTTGTGCATCGCGTCTTTGACTTTCATGGGGACCTCCCGGAGTCCGTTCGACTCCATCTGGCGTGGCCCCCCGGCCCTGGCGCATGGAAGTCTACACCAAGACGGGTGCCGCGGTGGAGGGCCGGGACGGCGCCGCAACCGCGCCGATCCCGCCGCCATCATGCCGCAGTTGAGGCAGGTCAAGGCGCGCCGTGCGCGCGTGGGGTAATCGGAAACCACCTGCGCAGCGCACGTGCGGGAGGCCCCGGCCGAACGGCCTGGCTGCTCCGACCGGGGTCCTCTGGCGCAGGTACGCTTGGCTCGTCAGCGCACGTGCGGAGGGAGTGGTTCGCGAGAGATTTGGCGGCGCCCCGCGGGTCTGCCCTCGCGGTGCGCGGGCGAGCCAACGCACCTCGGTTACGCCGGCCAAAAGCCGATGGCAACGCCTGCCGCAGCGCAGGCGGCAAGGGTCGGCAGCATGCCGAGCTTGAATCGCAGCATGGCAATGAGTGCGGCTGCGCTCAGCAACGCCGCGGCTGGGTCGATCGAGGCGAGTACCGGCAGTTCCGGACCGGCGCCGAAGAGCGGCAGCACGCGCAGTTCGCGAAACACCACATGCAGGCCGAACCACAGCGCAAGATTGAGAACCACTCCGACCACCGCCGCCGTGATCGCCGACAGCGCCGCGCCGATGGCGCGACGGCCGCGCAGCGCCTCGACATAGGGCGCACCGAGGAAGATCCAGAGAAAGCAGGGCGCAAACGTCACCCAGGTGGTGAGCAGGGCGCCGAGCGTGCCGGCCAGCAATGGATCGAGCCCGCCCGCGGCGCGATGGGCCGCGACGAAGCCGACGAACTGCAGCACCAGGATCAGCGGTCCGGGCGTGGTTTCGGCAAGGCCCAGGCCGTCCACCATCTCTCCCGGCGTGAGCCAGCCGAAGCCTTCGACCGCCGCCTGCGCGACATAGGCCAGCACCGCGTAGGCGCCGCCGAAGGTGACGACCGCCATGGTGCTGAAGAAGGCGCCGATCCGCGTCCAGATGCTGGCGGCTCCGGTCGCGACCCACAACACCAGCACCGGGCCGAGCCACAGCGGCAGCCAGACAGCGGCCACGCGCAAGGCACGCGCCGCCGACGGCTCGGCGTGCTTGAGCTCGCCACGCTCGAACATCCTGTCGATGACGCCCTTGAAATCGCCGCTGCCGCCCGCGCCGTGTCCGGCCGGCGCGAACGATTGCGGTGCAAGCCGGTTGCCGAGCCAACCGATCAGCGCAGCGGCCAGGATGATCAGCGGGAACGGCACGCGGAACACGTAGATGCCGACAAAGGCCGCCGCGGCGATCGCGATCGCGGCGCGGTTCTTGAGCGCGCGTCGGCCGATGCGCAGAACCGCCTCCACCACCACCGCAAAGACCGCGGCCTTGATCCCGAAGAACAGCGCCTCGATCAGCGGCACGCTACGGAACAGCACGTAAAAGGCGGCAAGCCCGAGCATCACGAGCGCGCCCGGAAGCACGAACAGGATGCCGGCGATGAGCCCGCCCAGCGTGCGGTGCATGAGCCAGCCGATGTAGACGGCAAGCTGCTGCGCCTCCGGCCCCGGCAGCAGCATGCAGTAGTTGAGCGCGTGCAGGAAGCGCTGCTCGCCGAGCCAGCGCCGTTGCTCGACCAGCTCCTTGTGCATCAGCGCGATCTGCCCGGCCGGCCCGCCGAAGCTGAGCAGGCCGATCTTCGCCCACACCCGCGTGGCCGCGGCAAGGCTTGGTGCCGTCGGCTCGGTTGCGGCCGCGCTGTCTGCGGCGGCAAGAGTCATGCTCGCCTCCCTCAGGCCGGCTTGCCGGCCGACGGCCAGTTGTGGGTCTCGTCCGTTGCGTCGCGGCACCAGCGGTAGAAGGCGTCGTAGAGCCGCATGCCGGCTTCGAGCTGGGCGAGGTCGTCGCGATACAAGCGCGAGAGGCCGAGCGACGCGGCGAGCAGGCCCGCCGCCTGCGGCGCAAGATCGAGCGCCGCGGTGTCGGCCCCGCGCACGATCGTCGCCAGCCGGTCGAGCGCCTCCGACTTCAGCCCGAACTCCTCGATCATGACGTCGAAGGTACAGCGCGCCCCGCGATGGCTCCAGAAGACGTCGTCGATGTCGAAGGGCGTGGCACCGAACCGCTCTGCCACCGCCGGCACCTCGGAGGCGGCGACGAACAGGAACACGGCGCGCGAATCGATGAACCGCCGGATCAGCCAGGGACAGGCGATGCGATCGACCTTCGGCCGCGCGCGGGTGACCCAGTGCGTGCGTCCGGCGCCGTCGCGGGCGGGAAGGGGGCGGGTGTCGAACAGAAGCCCGCCGGCCGCACGCCAGGCTTCGAAGCCGCCTTCCAGCGTCTCGCAGGCGATTCCCGCGTGGCGCAGCAGGGCGGCGACGCCTTGGCTGAGTTTCAGCCCCTTCTGGCAGACCACCACCACGTTGCGGCCGGCGTATTCGCCCGCCCAGGTCAGCGCCGACGCGAAGTCGCGGCGCTCGGCTGCCGGCAACAGGCGGGGATCGGCGGCGAAATCGTCAGGGGTGCGGACATCGACGATGGCAGGCGCGTTCGGCAGCCCGGCGAGGCGGGTCAGTTGCGCCACGGTGATTTCGGTGTTCGACGGCATGGGCGTCCATCCCTTGCTCGGGGGTCATGGACGCGATGTTTCGGCTGCCGCCTCACGGGGTAATCGCGGGTAACCCCTTACGCGCGAGTATCCACATCGTTGCCCGCAGTGCAAGAGGCCGCAACAGGCCGGATGCCTGCCCGCGGCATAGGAGGCGGCGGGAACAATGCCGCGTTCTGCAGGTTATCGAGCCGCTCACACGATGGGCGAGGGCAACCCTGTGCTATCATGTCAACATGTCGGTCGCAGCACGATGTGACCGCGGCACTGAACGCTTTTCCGCGCCCTGCGTCCCGTCGGTGTGGCGACCTGCCTGCACTTGCAAGGCCAAGGAGGCACGACCATGGCGCATTCCCACATCCTTGCCGGCGCGACGCCCGACCAGGCGGCGCCCGCCATCCGCCGCATCGGCGTGCGCGATCTGATCGACGCGCTCGCCCGCGGCTTGGACGACTTTGCCGCAATGCCCAGTCATGCGGTGTTCCTCTGCATCATCTATCCGGTGATCGGGCTTGCGCTTGCCGCGCTCACGCTCGGTCTTGCGGTGCTGCCGCTCCTGTTCCCGTTGGCGGCGGGATTTGCGCTGCTCGGCCCGTTCGCAGCGATGGGTCTGTACGAGCTGAGCCGCAGGCGCGAGGCCGGCGTGCCGGTCTCGGCGATGGATGTCTTCGACGTACTCTATTCGCCCTCGATCGGGGCGATCGTTGCGCTCGGCGCGCTCCTGACCATCATCTTCCTCATCTGGATCGCCGTCGCCCACGCCATCTACGTCGCGAACTTCGGCTATGCGCCGCCGGAATCGGCCGCGCGATTTCTGCACGATGTCCTGTTCACCGAGGCAGGGCACAACCTGATCCTGGTCGGCAATGCCGTGGGCTTTCTGTTCGCGTTGACGGTTCTCGCCATCAGCGTGGTGTCGTTCCCGCTCTTGCTCGATCGCGATGTTGGTGCGGTGATGGCGGTCATGACCTCGGTGCGCGCCGTGCTCGCCAATCCCGTGCCCATGGCGCTGTGGGGCGTGATCGTGGCGGGGCTCTTGTTCCTCGGCTCGCTGCCCCTGTTCCTCGGACTGCCGGTGGTGCTGCCGGTGCTCGGCCACGCGACCTGGCACCTCTACCGCAAAGTCGTGGTGGCCGAGGCAAGCCCGCGCGCGGACTATCGGCCGCGTGTGCGCGGTCCGCGCTACGCCGCCGATTTCCCGGCGGTGCTGTTCCCCTGGGCGCGGGAACGGCGCGAGCACTGAGGCGCCATCGCGCGATCGTCGCACAAGGCGGCCGGCGGCGCTGTTGTCCCTGCCGCGCGGCGTGATAAGGCAGGCGGCGCGGGCGCGAGCGTTGCCGCAGCCCGCGCGCGGCGGGGATCGGCGCGCAGTCACAGAGGACGACGCACGAGGGGACCCGTGATGGCCGACACCGCACCGGCGCTGAAGCTCACGCTCGAAGGGGCGACGAAACTTCTCGAAGCCGCGATCGCCAAGGCACGCGAGATGAACGTGCCGCAGTGCATCTGCATCGTCGATGCCGGCGGCCATCTGATCACCATGGCGCGCATGGACGGCGCGTTTTCGATGTCGATCCCGACCGCGCTGCGCAAGGCGCAGACCGCGGCCGCCTACGGCATCCCCACCGGCGACATCGCCGCGGGACTTGATCTGAAGCTTGCGATTGCGACCGAAGGCCAGCGCGTCAACCTGCTCGGCGGCCTGCCGGTGATCATCGACGGTCATCTCGTCGGCGGCATCGGCATCGGTTCGGGCACCGGCGAACAGGACAGGGAGATCGCGAAAGCGGCACTCGCAGCGTTGCCGGGGGCAAAGCGGTTTTAACAGGGGCTGCGTTCCCCCATCGCGAACGGTGATTCAGCGCCGGCGCAGCGCGCGGCGGTTTCGATGCATCGCGCTCCGCATGCGCCAGCGGTGAAGCGGCATCAGAAAGTTCCGCCGCAAGATTGCACGGTCCGGAGCAGGAACCTCCGCTGCGCTGTGTTGTTCTCTTGGCGTCGCCAATGGCGGCGGGGGGAACGACAAGGAGCGGAACCGATGAGACCACTCGCACTTCTTGCCTCGGCCGCAACGGCGGCACTGGCCGCAAGTCTTGCCGCGGCGCAAGCGCAACAGGCCCCGGGCGGCGGCCGCGATCAACCCGCCGCCGGCGCCGCGCAGCGGACCGCGCCGGGCAGCGACGACGCCGACCGCAGGGGCGCGCCCTCCGCCGCGCCGCAACGCGCGACGAAGGGCGATTCGGAGCGCAGCGGCGGCAGCGGGCGCGCGACCGTCGGGCGCGGCGCCGGCGCACAGGAATCGCCACAGCGCGGCGAGAACGCCCGCACGCCGCAAGAGCGCAGCCCGCAGCAGCGTTCAACCACGGGCGCGCAGCCGCGAACGCAGCAGCAGTCGCAATCCGAGGAACCGCGGTCGCGCGGCGCCGAATCGCCGCAGCGCGGCGGCCAGGCGCAGGATCGTGCCGCCGCGCCGCAACGGCCGGCGCCAGCGCGGCGCGAAGGGGCGGCCGAGGAGCGTCGCGAGCGCGCCACCACCGGCCGCTCGGGCGAGCCGTCCCGTAACGAGGGCGAACGGTCCGGCACCGCGCGCGAGGAGCGCGCGCGCAGCGAGCGGCAAGCCGAGCGGTCGGCGCAGCGCGGCGAGCTCAGGCTTTCCGGCGAGCAGCGCGAACGCGTGACCACCCGGTTCTCGACACGGATCGAGAGCATGGACGTGCGGCCCGTAGCCCGCCGCGACATCAATGTGACGATCGGGATCGGCGCGATCGTCCCGGCCTCGGTGCGGTTCTATCCGGTGCCGGCCGACGTGATCGCGATCTATCCGCAGTTCCGCGGCCACCGCTTCGTGCTGGTCGAGGACGAGATCGTGATCGTGGAGCCGCGCAGCCGCCGGGTCGTGGCGGTGCTTCCGCACTCCGGTCGCGCCGCCGCGCGCGGCGAACGCGCCACCACCGGCGCGGCGAGCGCGGGCGTGCGCATCCGGCTCAGTCCGCAGGAGCGCGAGACCATTCGCACCGTCGTTCTGCGCGAGCGCATCTGCCGGATCGAGCAGCGGCTTGATTTCTCGATCGGCATTCCGCTGCCGCGCACGATCGAGGTCTGCGAGTTCCCGCAGGAGGTCGTGGCCGCGGTGCCCGCGGTGCGGCCGTTCCGCTTCGTCGTGCGCGAAGACGACGTGGTGATCGTCGATTCGGATCGCCGCCGCGTGGTCGAGGTGATCGACTGACGCCGCCGGGCCCTCTTCCCGCGCAAGCGGGGAGAGGGCCGCGCGCAGGACTTGGGGGGAAGTCCGAACTCAGCCCCACAACTCCTTGCTGGCGATGGCGGCGCCTTCGACCAGCGCTTCGAGCTTCGCCCAGGCGATCTGCGGATGGATGCGCCCGCCAAGCCCGCAATCGGTCGAGGCGATGACGTTCTCGCGGCCGACGATGCCGGCGTAGCGCAGGATCCGATCGGCGACCAGGCGCGGATGCTCGACCACGTTGGTGGCATGGCTGACCACGCCGGGAATGATGATCTTGCCCGCGGGCAGGGTGCCGCCCTGCCACACGCGCCATTCATGCTCGTGGCGCACATTGCCGGCCTCCACCGAATAGGCGCCCGCGCGCACCCTGAGCATGACGTCGACGATGTCGGCGAGCGGAATGTCGGTGGTGTGCGGACCGTGCCAGCTTCCCCAGCAGATGTGGTAGCGGATGCGGTCCTCCGGCAGCCCGCGCAGCGCGTGGTTGAGTGCCTCGATGCGCACGAGCGCAAACTTCTTGTATTCGGCGAGCGGCGGCTCGGGATTGATCATGTCCCAGTTGTCGGGAAGGCTCGGATCGTCGATCTGCAGGATCAGGCCCGCCTCGACGATCGCCTTGTACTCCTCGCGCATGGCCTCGGCGGCGGCGGCGACGAAATCCTCCTCGGTGTTGTAATGCAGGTCCTCGGCGCGGGCGAAGCTTGCCGGCGCGACCGAGGTCATGAAACCCTCCTCGATGCCCGCGGCCGCCATCGCCACTTTCAGATTGTCGATGTCGGCCTTGGTCTGGGCATGCCCCTTGTAGCGGATCGGTCCGGTGCAGACCGGGCGCCGGGTGCGGCGCGCGGGTGCGCTGCCGACGAGCCCGCTCGACTGGTCCTGGTAGAACTCGCCGAATTTCTGCCAGTCGCGGCGGTTGCGGAAGCTCGTCAGCGCGAGATCGGCGACGCTCGACTTCTTGTGCTCGGTCTCGGGGATCGAATCGGGCGGGCTGAAGCCGTCGAGCCGGTCGAACGCATAGTTCCACCACGGCCCGTAATCGTAGGTCTGGCTCATCGGCTTGCCGAATTCGCCGTCGTTGACGATGTCGATGCCGAGCGCGCGCTGGCGCTCGACCACGTCGGCCACCGCCTTGGCGAGTGTCGCCGCATAGCCCGGCGCGGGCACCGGCTCTCCGCGCGAGCGGGCGAGATTGGCGGCGAGCAGGGCAGGGGGCCGCGACAGGCTGCCGACATGGGTGGTAAGGATGCGTTTGTCGCTGCGTCTCATGGCATGACCGCTTGCGAATAGGCGCTCCGCGGGCCGGCTGCCGCGCGGAGTGCGGGCGGCCGTCAGTCGGCGCGGAAGCAGTAGAACAGGCCTGCGCCGCCGGTCGAGCGCAGGGCCTCCTGGCTGCAGCCGCGCGTGCCGTGGGAGGAGTTCCACGACTGCATGTGGCGGGTCGGTTGCAGGCCGACGCGGTCGTGATGGCCGACGATGGCGGAGCCCTCGCCGCTCTTGGTCCAGTTGCCGCAGGTCGTGTCCCCGCCGGCGGTCGAGAACAGGCCCTGCGGGTCGGAGCCGGTCAGGATGTCGTGCATGTTGACGGCGTCGCCGCGGCCGCTGACCAGTTCCCCCTTCTCGGTGAGCGCGGTCTGCTTGTTGATGTTGACGCTGGGTGAATGCAGGTCGTCGAGGCCCTTGGCGATCACCACGCCCTTGGCATTCTTCCAGGGACCGCGGCCGATGCGATCGCGTGCGTTGACGCCGGCGGCTCCGCCCGGCTCGGTGGTGCTCAGATACGCGCGCCAATTGGGGCTCGCCGCGCCGACCGCCTGCGCCAGCCGCTGACAATGGGCGTCGGCGCCGGCAAGCCCGCCGAGGTCGGCACCCTTGCCGGGCCCTGCGCTGGTGACGAAGAAGGACATGTCGGATTGCTGGGCGTGCGCCGGCGCGACGGCCAGAACGGCGCAAGCGGCGGTACTCACGAGCAGCAAGGCAAGCTTGACCATGGACGTTCTCCCCGAGCGATCATTGTGGTCGGCCTCCCGGCCGCATCTTGGTGCGCGGTCCGCTCGCCCTCGCGCGCGGACGGCGGGAGGGATTTGTTCTATCACTGCGGGCGCGCTCGGCCTAGGGATGGCGCGCCGTGTCGATCCGCGCCCCCCTTCGAAGGCGCCTGTGCCGGGCGGATGCCGTTGCTATGGTTGTCGCATCGTCCGTATCGGGGACGAAACCAAAGAACGCCGCAAGGAGAACGTCATGGCCAAGATCAGCCGCAGCAACCCGGACAACATCGCAAAGCCCTTCTCCAATTACTCGCACGTGGTGACGGTGGAGGGGGCACAGAAGCTCGTGTTTTGTGCCGGGCAGGTCGCGGCGGATGTCGAGGGCAAGGTGCTGCCGCCCGACGACTTTGCCGCTCAGACCCGGATGGTGATGAAGAACCTCGAGAATGCGCTTGCCGCCGGCGGCGCCAGGCTCTCCGACGTCACCAAGGTCACGATCTACATCTGCAACCCGCACGACGTGCCGAAGGCGCGCGCGATCCTGTTCGACTATTTCGGCGCGCATCCGCCGGCAAGCACGCTGTGCATCCTGCGCGGGCTTGCCAATCCGAACTTCCTTCTGGAGATCGAGGCGATCGCCGCGGTCTGAGGCGGCGGCGGCGCGGCACCGGGGAGGGGCCGCGTCGCCGGCTTTGCCGTTACTTCTTCATCACATAGGCCGCGCGCACCTTCTCCAACAGCTCCGGCGACAGGTTGCTTACCTCGGCAACGAGTTTCTGCAGCTCTTCTCCCTGCAGCGGGCCGAGCGTGAGCTTGGTGCGCTCCGCGTCGGCGACGAATTCCGGATCCTTCATGGTGGCGTCGAAGGCGCGGCGCAATGCGGCGACGCGGTCGGCCGGCGCGCCGGGCGTGGTGAAAAAGGACGTGCCGATCTCGGTTGCGTTCATCACCGCGCGCAGGATCTGCCGTTCCTCGTCGTTGCGGGCAAGCTCGACCACGGTCGGGACCTCCGGCAATTCCGGATGCTTCTTCAGCGCGAATTGGACGATGATGTTGATCTTCTTGTCCGGGCGCCAGTCGGGATGGCCGACCTTGACCGCGGTCCAGGAGGTGGAATGGCCGTCAACCTCGCCGCGCTCGACGGCAAGCTGCGCCTCGCTCGATCCCTTGTATCCCATCACCAGTTTGAACCTGGTGCCGAGCACGTTGTTCATCACCGTCGGGTAGATCGACACGGTCGAGCCGACGCCGGTGCCGGAGAGCTTCGCCTCCATCCGCTGTGCGTCGGCCACCGATTTGACCGGCGAGGTGTGCCACAGGAACACGATGTTGATGAGCGAATCGATACGGCCGATCCAGTTGAACTCGGCGGTCTTGAACCGCACGCCGGGCGTGCCGAGCCGCTCGTCGAGCGCCGCCGTCGGCGCGCCGAGGGCAAGCACGCTGCCGTCCTTCGGCGCCACGTTGTAGACGTGGCCGAGCGCGACGAAGGAACCGGCGCCCGGCTTGTTCTGCACCACCACTGTCGGGTTGCCGGGAATGTGTTTGCCGATGTGGCGGGCAAGCAGGCGGGAATAGACGTCGTTGGAGCCGGCCGGCGGATAGCCGACGATCAATTCGATCGTCCTGCCCTTGTAGAACTGCTCGGGCGTCTGCGCCGCGGCCGGCAGGGCTGTGGCGGCGACCGCGGCCAGGGTTGCGGCGGCGATGCGCGCGCTGCGGGTCATCGGCATGATGCGTCTCCGGTGCGTCTTGGAAGGCGCAATTGCAACGATGCAGCCCGGCGGCGTCAAGCACTCGCATTGCGCGTCACTGTCGCAGGCCGCGCATGTCAGGAGGCAAGCTCCGGGGCACTCACCTCGCTTTCGGCCGGATCGCCGTCGTCGGCGAGGCTTCGCGTCTGATGCGCGAGCCGGACCCAGGCCAGCGCCACGTTGAGCAGGATGTTCTTGTCCTCCGGTGCGGCCTCGCTCTCGGCCAGGCGCACGCATTCGGCGGCGTATTCGCGGTAGCTGTCTTCGCGAAGGCTCTCCGTGTCGATCATCGAGCGTCCCTTTCGTCGACGCCCCCCAAGCAAAAAATCTGCCCAGACGAGTGTGGCCGCGCGCGGACGGCATTGCGGCGAAATTTCTGGACGGCGAGGAAATTTTTGCGGCGAAGCGGCCTGCAGATCCCGGCGCGTGGCGGCATGCGGGTCGCGTGCGGCCGCCGACTCAGATAATGCACGCGCGCCGATGGTGCGGGATGAAACAGGCGGCGCCGCGCGGACGCCGGGGCCGATGACGGCGGGAACGACGGATGCGCGCGACGGTGCGCCGCCGCGCCGTGCGTTCGTTGCGCGGCGCCCGGCGAGCACCGCGCTTGCAGCCGACATCCTGCGCGACGGCTACGGCCCGGCCGCCTATCGCATCGCGCGCAACTCGGTGCGCGGCGGCGCGGCGCAGCGGCGCTTCTGGCGGCTGGTGGCGCTGCGGCTGTGGTGGGACCGCGGCCGGGAGCGGCGGCCCTATTGAGTCGGCGCCCGCATTCGCGCCGGATCGACCGCGCCGAGTCCGACGGGGACGCTGCCCATCGCAGGCTCCGTCCGTGCTTGCTTTGCGGCTTGCGTCTTGCCGCCCCGCGCGTGCTTCGGGATACTCGGCAGCACGACAAATCGACCGGGAGGAATCGTCATGGCTTGCTTGACGCGGCCGCGCGCGGCCGCAATCGGCGCGGCGATCGTGCTTGCGGCTGCGGGCGTTGCGGAGGTGCCGGCGCAGACCTATCCGTCCGCGCCGGTGAGGGTGATCGTGCCGTTCGGCGCGGGTGGCGCCACCGACGTCTTGGCGCGCGTGTTTTCCGACCGCCTGCAACAGCGCATGGGGCAGTCGTTCACGGTCGAGAACCGCGGCGGCGCCGGCGGCCAGATTGCGGCCGCTGCCGTGGCGCGTGCGGCGGCCGACGGATACACGCTGTTCTTCACCACCGCGGCGCCGATCACGGTCGCCCCGCTGCTCAGCGACAAGGTCCAGTACAATCCGGCCAAGGATTTCGTGCCGATTGCCGTGGTCGCGGTGCAGCCGGTGTGGCTTGCGGTGCATGCCGACTCGCCGTTCAAGACGCTCGCCGAGGCGATCGCCTACGCCAAGGCCAAGCCCGGCAGGCTGACCTACGGCACTTCAGGCGTAGGCACCGAACTGCATCTCGCCGGCGAAGCGGTAGCGCGCTCAGCCGGCATCCAGATGACGCACGTGCCGTTCCGCGGCGGCGGCGCGGTGGCGGCGGCGCTCACCGGCAAGCAGGTCGACATGGTGGCGCTCAGCACCTCCTCGATCGCCGCCCCGGTGCGGCAGAGCACGTGGCGCGCGCTCGCCGTCTCCTCGCCGCAACGGATGGCCGATTTTCCCGACGTGCCCACCTTCGCCGAGCTCGGACATGCAGGCGCCACCATGGTGCCGTGGTGGGGCGTGATGGCGCCGGCCGGACTGCCGCCGGCGATCGTCGCACGGCTCACGCAGGAGCTGGAGGATGCCACCAAGGATGCAGCCGTGCGCGAGCGGCTGAAGGCGACCTTCGTGCAGGTGGAATTCGCCGGCCCGCAGGAATTCGCACGCCGGCTCGAGGCCGAGAGCAAGCTCTACGGCGACATCATCCGCGCCGCCAACATCAAGCTGCAATAGGCTGCCGAGGAAGTGATCGACAGCACGCACGATGGTCGCAGGTCGAAGGGATGAAGCGCAGCACTGAGCGAATCCGCACGACGCACGCCGGCCGGCTGCCGGTGCCGCCCGGCTGCGAGGACCTGCCGCTGCGGCTCTACCGCGGAGAGGCGGTGGATCAGGCCGCGGTCGAGGCCGGTATCGACCAAGTGGTGCGGCGTCAACTCGATCTCGGCCTCGACTGCATCGGCGACGGCGAATTTTGGAAGGCGCGCAACATTGCCTACTACGGCCGGCATCTGACCGGCGTGACCACGCGCCCGCTCAAGCCGGGCGAGACCGGCTCGACCCGCACCTTCACCCGCGAGCGCGACGAATTCGTGCAGTTCTACCGCGACCTCGACGCCACCGGCACGATCTTTCACGTGCCGGGCGAGAAGCCTCTGCCGCCCGAGCGCGAGCGCATGATCGCGGTCGGTCCGGTCGCCGCCAAAGGAACGCAGGCGCTGGCACAGGAACTGGAAACCTTCAAGCGGGCGCTTGCGCGCGCCGGCCGCGCCGTGGACGAGGCGTTCTTCTGCGTGATCGCGCCGGGCTGGCTCGACCACTTCATCTACAACGAGTATTACAAGAGCGATGAGGAGTTCATCTTCGCCCTGGCGGAAGCGCTGCGGGCGGAGTATCGCGCGGTGGTGGAGGCGGGCTTCATCCTGCAGGTCGACGATCCCGGCCTGGTGGACCGGTGGGACATGCTCAAGCCCGCGCTCAGCGTCGAGGAGTATCGCGACCGATTCGCGCGGCTGCGCGTCGAGGCGCTCAACCACGCGCTTGCCGGCATCCCGCCGGAGCGCGTGCGCTATCATCTGTGCTGGGGAAGCTGGCACGGCCCGCACACCCATGATCTTCCCATGCAGCACATCGTCGAGCTGATGCTGCAGGTGCGCGCGCAGTGTTATTCGTTCGAAGCCGCCAACGTGCGCCACGAGCACGAATGGAAACTCTGGCGCGAGGTGAAGCTGCCGGACGGCAAGATTCTGTTGCCGGGCGTGGTCAGCCACGCCACCAATCTGATCGAGCACCCCGAGCTCGTCGCCGACCGCATCCTGCGCTTTGCCGATCTGGTCGGCCGGGAGAACGTGATCGCCGGCACCGACTGCGGGCTCGGCGGGCGGGTGCATGCCGAGCTCGCCTGGGCCAAGCTTGAGGCTTTGGTGGAGGGCGCGCGTCTTGCGTCCAAGTCATTGTGGAAATGAGGATTTTTTCAAGTTATCCACAAGCCCGCACAAGCTGTCGAGAATTTTTACCTAGGAACTAGGAATTAATACTTGACAGCGTGACGCTGGTCCGATAGGGTTGCGGCACGTTCGACATCTGTGCCCGAAGCCCGGCCGAGCCGGCGGCGGGTCGCAAGGCCCGCGGAAGGGCAGAGCCCGACATCGCCATGGCAACAGTCCCTGCGCCGGAGACGGTGGCGCTGGTGCGCCGCCTTTATGCGGACGGCGTGCCCGTGCGCACCATTCTCGCCGAGAGCGGCCTCAAACTCGGCGCCCTTTACCGCTGCCTGATGGGCCGCTTCCCCGACGGCACGAATGTCAGACCGATGGCACTGCCGCTGCGTCGTACCGGAACGCCGGTGCGCAGCCGCAAGCAGAGCCGCGCGGCGCTGGTTGCGCGCATCTGGCGTACCGCCGAGCGCCAGATCGCGGAGATCGAGCAGCGGCTCTCTGAAAACGGCCTCGATGTGGCCGAGCGCGAAAGCAACGCACGCACGCTCGCCGTCGTCACGCGGATGTTGCGCGAATTGTCCGCCCTCGACGACGCCGGCCGACGTCGCGACAAGCGGGCCGCTAATGGACGCCATGACGAAATGCCGCCACGAACCATCGACGAGTTGCGCCGCTCGCTTGCGCGAAAACTTGACGCATTTGTCGCCGGCCGAGCGAATTCGGTACCTCGCGACGCTGACTGAGGCCGAGGTCGAGGCGCTATCCCATTACTGGGAGGTGTTCCGCCTGCCGCACCAGGTGCCGCCGGACGGCGCCTGGACCACCTGGCTCCTGCTCGGCGGGCGCGGGGCGGGCAAGACGCGCACCGGCGCGCAATGGGTGAAGGCCCTCGCCGGTGACCCGGCCGGCCGGCACAATAGCCCGATCGCACTGATCGGAGAAACCGAACATGACGCGCGCGAAGTGATGGTGGAGGGCATCTCCGGCATCCTCGCCGTGCACGCGCGCAGCGAGCGGCCAAGCTGGTTTCCCTCGCGGCGGCGCCTGGTGTGGCCGAATGGGGCCGTGGCGCAGGTGTTCTCCGCGGAAGATCCGGAGAGCCTGCGCGGTCCGCAATTCGCCGCCGCCTGGTGCGACGAACTCGCCAAGTGGCGCCATGCCGAAGCGACCTTCGACATGCTGCAATTCGGGCTGCGCCTTGGCGAGCGGCCGCGGCAGGTCATCACGACGACGCCGCGGCCGATCGCGCTGGTCAAGCGCCTGATCGCCGATCCGCGCACGGCCGTCACCCGCGCCCGCTCAATTGACAATGCCCAAAATCTCGCGCCTGCCTTTTTCAACGCGGTGATCGCCCGCTTCGCCGGCACGCGGCTCGGCCGCCAGGAAATCGATGGCGAGATCATCGAGGAGCGTCCCGATGCGCTGTGGACGCGAGCGCTGATCGAAAAGGCGCGGGTTGGGACAGCGCCGCCGCTGATGCGCACCGTGGTTGCGGTCGATCCGCCGGCCTCGGACCGGCGCGGCGCCGACGCCTGCGGCCTTATCGCCGCTGGCCGCGGCGAGGACGGATGCGTCTATGTGCTCGCCGACGAAAGCGCCGGCAGTCTGTCGCCGCCGGCCTGGGCGCGCAAGGCGATCGCGCTCTGGCGCCGGCTTGCCGCCGACGCCCTCGTGGTCGAGGTCAACCAGGGCGGCGACATGGTGCGCGCGGTGATGGCCGAGGCCGATCCGGCGGTCCCGGTGGTGGCGGTGCGTGCGCGCACGGGCAAATGGCTGCGCGCCGAGCCGGTGGCGCTGCTCTACGAGCAGGGCCGGGTGCGCCATGTCGGCGCCTTTCCGGCGCTGGAAGACGAGATGTGCGATTTCGGGCTCGACGGCCTGTCGTCGGGCCGCTCGCCCGACCGGATCGACGCGCTGGTGTGGGCGGTCACCGCGCTCACCTTCGGCGCCCGCGGCGAGCCAAGGGTCAGAGGGCTGTGACCTCGCCCTTGGCAGGTTGCGCAACCCTGTGTAGAAGAAGCAACTATTGGGGTCGAACCGGGGCGGGCGCGCGGTGGCTGATCCATACAAAGATCGCCAAGGTATTTACAAGAAAATCGAGAAGATGCGCAAGTCGCGCGTGGTTTGCTACGTCACGAGCGACCGCGCTGGGATGCAAACGCAAATTGCCAATGATGCGGTTGACCTTTTCGCTAACCATCTAGATGCAGTCTTCCCGACAAGGAAAATTACGCTCATTCTCTATACGACAGGTGGCAACACGTTGGCCGCGTGGAATATAGCCAACATGTTGCGGATGTTTTGTGATGAATTAGAGATCATCGTACCTGCGCGCGCTCGCAGCGCTGGCACGTTGATGTGCTTGGGGGCCGATACGATCCTAATGACGAAGCAAGCGACGTTGGGCCCCATCGATCCATCCCTCAGCGGGCCGCTGAATCCGCAGATTCCTGGCGCGGCCCCTGATGCGCGAGCGCCGGTGAGCGTCGAAGCCGTCCGCGGCTACATCGAGATGGCGAAACAGGACTTCGGCATCAAGACGAGCGGCGACATGGTCCAGGTGTTGAATCAGCTTTCCCAAAAGGTCCACCCGTTGGTGCTCGGATCGATTTTTCGATCACGAACGCAGATTCAATTCCTGGCCCGCGAACTCCTCAAGACCCAGGTCAAAGATGGAGCCAAGACCAGAAGAATCGTCGAATTTCTGACGAGTGAAAGCGGCAGCCACGATTACACGATCAACCGCCGCGAGGCTCGCCAACTTGGCTTGAATGTCGAGATTCCGAGCCAGGCTCTTTACGATCTGTTGAAGGCTTGGATGATAAGCGTCAGGACGGAACTCGAATTATCGGTGCCCTTCGACCCCAATGCGATTCTGGGGCAGAATGCAACTGCAACGTATCGCTGCATTCGGGCGTTAATTGAGAGCACTGCCGAAGAAGGGCAGATTTTCGTTAGCGAAGGGGAGCTCAAAAAGTTGCAGGTGACCCATCCCCAATTCGGCATGCAAGATGCTATAAACGATGCGCGTAGTTTTGAGGGTTGGAAAACTCGATGAAGATCAAAGTTTGGACCATGGCTCGGGGATCGTCTGTAAGCGGGTTGACTGCTCGCCCGTCAGGCGCTTTCGATACATCGGCCCGCTTGGACGTTCAGGCTGCGCAAATTCGTAATTCCACGTGGATATCGAGTTCCTCCATACGGCAGTGGGAAATCGATCATTCGGGCACCCCGCCTGCGAAGATCGAAGTTTCTGACCAGCCAGGCTAACAAGCTGTCCGCTTCCGGCGGTTTACAGTTTGCGACAAGCCTCCAGAACTGGTTGGGTCAAATCGGCATGACCGTGTAAAACGCATCCAGTTGAATCGCCTGCCAATAGCGGTTGTTCGCCGCATTGTGCGATTTCGGGCTCGATGGCCTGTCGTCGGGCCGCTCGCCCGACCGGATCGACGCGCTGGTGTGGGCGGTCACCGCGCTCACCTTCGGCGCCCGCGGCGAGCCGCGCATCCGGAGCCTGTAAACGTCGCTGCCGCGGGCGCGGGATCGCTCAATGCGATCGCGCCGGCCGCGGCCGCGGCAACGGCGGATTGATCAGCGCGCCGTTGCCTGCGCCTGTGTGTTCACCGCTATCCGTTGGCGGCGCCTGGCCGCTCAAGGCGGGCGAGCTCTCGCTGGCCGAGGCGGTCGATGCCGCGCTTGCGGCTGCGGCCGGCACGGCGACCGGCGCTGCCAGCGCCGCCGGTGCAACGGTTGCGTCCATGCAGAACAGCCGGCGCGCGCCCTCGCTCGCCGCGCGCACCTGCGCAAGCGCCGCAATGTCGGCGGGCGAGATCGGCAGCAGCCCTTCGCCCTTGGGCTGGGCGGCGGCCTCGACGCGAACCCTCTCCTGCGCGGCCTTGGCGAGGGCATCGGCGTTGCGCCAGGCGGATTCGGCCGTGGCCGCGCGCGCGGCGGCGGCAGTGGCCTGCGCCTGCGCCTGCTCGTTTGCGGCGGCGGCGGCTTTCGCCTGATGCTGCGCGTCGGCATCGGCCGCGGTGGCGGCCTTGCGCGCCTCCTCGCGCCGGGCCTGCTCGCGCGCGGCGGCCTCGGCGTCGGCTTTAGCCTTGTCGCGCGCGGTGCTCGCGCGACGCAGAGCGGCGAGCGCCTCGCTGGCAAGGCCGGCGGCGGCGTCCGCTTCGGCCGCAAGCCGCGCCGCCTCGCGCGCTTCGGCCTTGGCCTCGGCCTTGCTCGCATCATGCGCGGCGGTCGCCGCGCGCGCCGCCGCATGCAGTTCATCGGCGCGCTTGCGCGCAGCGTCAGCCAGGTCCGAAAGTCTTGCTGCCTCTTTCGCCTGCGTTGCCGCCTCGTTCGCGGCCTGGTCGGCGGCCGCATCGGCGCCTTGCGCGGCCGCTTGCGTCTCGGCGGCGAGCTTGGATTCGTCGTCGGCGATGCCGGCAAGCCGCGCCCCTTCGCTCGCCTGTGCGTCGGCGTCCGCCTTGGCCTTCTCGCGCTCGCGCGCGGCGGCTTCGGCGTCGGCCTTGCTGCGCCCGGCCGCCGCGCTTGCGGCCTTTGCCGCGGCTTCGAGGGCGGCGGCGGCCCTGGCGAGCGCGTCGAGCGCGTGCGCGGTCTCCGCAGGTTGCGACGGGGTGCGCTCGGCGCCGCTTGCTTCGGCCGCCTTGCGCTCGGCCTCGTCGAACCCTCGTGCGGCGGCGCGCGCTCGCTCCAGAAGCGCGACCGCGCTCTCGGCAGTGCCGTGCGCGGCAGCGGCGGCGGCGGCAAATTCGGCCGCAGCGCCGTCAAGCGCGGTGCTGCGCGCGGCGAGCGCTGCAGCGAGGCGGCTTGCCTCCTCCGCCTTGCGGCGCTGAAGCGTCGCGGCATGGGCGGCCTGCGCTGCGGTTCGCTGCTGCGACAGGGCAATGCGCTGGGCCACCTCGGCCTCCCGCCGCAGTGCCTCGGCCTGGCGGCGCGCCTCCTCGGCAGCCGATTGTTGCGCCTTCGCGCCACGCTCGGCCTCATCGGCACGCTGCTCCTGCGCCTGCGCGAGGCGCTCGGCTTCCTGCTGGCGGCGCAGGCGTGCCGCCGCGGTGCGCTGCGCCTCCTCGGATTTCCTTCGCTGCGCATCGGCGGCGCGGCGCGCGGCGTCGCGTGCGGCGGCCGCAGTTGTGGCGGCGGTCTGTGCGCTCGTGGCCGCGGCCTCCGCCTCGCGTGCGGCAGCCTCGGCCTTGCTTGCCGCCTCGGTCGCTGCATGCACCGCAGCGGTGGCGCGTTCGAGCGCGGCCGCGGCCGCATTCGCCTTGTTGCGCGCCGCGGTCGCAGCGGCATCGGCGGCTTTTGCCGCCGCGGCCAGGCGGGCGAATTCGCGCGCGGCCGCCGCGTGCTGCGCCTTGGTGCGCTCCGCCGCAGCCGCCGCGGCATCGTAGGCAATGGCGGCCTGCACGCGCCGTTCGATCGACAGCAGCACCTCGCGCAGCCGCGCGCGCTCCTCGACGGTCGGCGGAATCATCAGGTGATCGAAGTGCTGCGTCATCAGCACCTCGGTGTTGACGGCAAGCAGCGGGCGCTTGTCCTCGTCGATCTCATCGACGGCGGCGATGCCGAGCGTGGCGTGAATGGCGCGGATGTAGCTTGCCGCAGCCAGATAGCGGTCGAGGAAGTCGGGCGCGGCGCCGGGCCGGCCCTCGCGCAGCGGCGCAAAGGCGGCAAGCCCCGCGGTGGCGTTGGCGAGATAGCAGCGCCAATGCCTGGCCGCCGGCAGGCCAGAGACGCGCATGCCGGCGTAGATGCGGCGCAGCACCTCGGTATCGATGCGGGCGAACACCCGCGCCACGCCGTTGCCGGCCGCGCGCAGCGTCATGCGGTTGCCGTCGACGGCCATGCTCCAGTCCGCCGTGGCAATGACGGCGGCGCGGCGGATGGCGGCGTCGCCGCGTCCGGCGTCGAGCCGATCGTTCGACGGCGCCACGGCGGTGAAGGTCAGCCGCTCGCCGGCGATGCGCATGCGTGCGGCGCCGACGAGCGGCAGATCGCTGCAGACCTTGTGGTCGAGGCAGGCGCGCGGGCTGCCGGCCCAGAAGTTGAGCACCCGATCCTGCACGCGGCCGTCCGGGTTGATCTGCAGGACCTCCTCGACCGGCGCGATCGAATGCTGCGTCCACAGCTTGGGAAAGACGTCATCGATGGCGATCCACCAGCCGGCGAGTTCGCGCGGCTCGATCGCTCGGGCGCGCTGGACGAAGAGCGCCGGAAGCGCGGCAACCGCCATTGCGACCGCCAAGGCCGCGCCCCGCCACCATGCACGCCGGCAACGCATTGCAACCCAACCCGTCATCCGCGGCGCGAGCCCGTCGCGCTCGGGCCCGCGCAAACTACACCGCCGCCGCGCCGCAGGGCCAGCCGGTCCACCCCCCTCGAGGCTGGGCCGCCCGTCCGCTGCCCGGGCCTCGCGTGAACGCCACATCGGAGCTGCACTCCCATGCTCGATCGCCTGAAGACCCTGCTGCGCGCCCCGCACATCAAGGCGAGCCGGACCGCCCGGCTGATCCAGATCGAGGGCACTGGGCGCGCCCGCTGGACACCGCGCGACTACGCGGCGCTCGCGCGCGAAGGCTACCTCAGCAATGCGATCGTGCATCGGGCGGTGCGACTCGTTGCCGAGAACGTGGCTGCAGCGCCGCTCCTCGCCTACGAGGGCGCCGCGGTGCGCGACCGGCATCCGCTGTTGAATCTGCTCGATCGGCCAAACCCGCGCCAGGAGCGGGCCGGTTTCCTGGAGGCAATTTGCGCGCACCTGTTGCTTGCCGGCAACGCCTATATCGAGGCGGTGGCGGTGCCGGACACCACCGACGTGCGCGAGCTTTACGCACTGCGGCCGGACCGCATGCGTGTGGTCCCCGGCGCCGACGGCTGGCCGCAGGCCTATGAATACGCCATCGGCGGGCGCACGCTGCGTTTCGACCAAGGCGCGGCGCTGCCGCCGATCCTGCACCTTGCGCAGTTTCATCCGCTCGACGACCACTACGGCCTGAGCGCTTTGGAGGCCGCGGCGGTCGCCGTCGACACGCACAACGCCGCCGCGCACTGGAACAAGGCGCTGCTCGACAACGCGGCGCGTCCCTCGGGCGCGCTCGTGTTCGCGGCGGGGGAGGGGGCGGTGCTGTCGGAGGGCCAATTCGCGCGCCTCAAGCGCGAGCTCGAGGAGCAGTTCCAAGGCGCGCGCAACGCCGGCCGGCCACTGCTCTTGGAAGGCGGCCTCGATTGGAAGGCGATGTCGCTGTCGCCCAAGGACATGGATTTTCTCGAGGCCAAGCATGCCGCCGCGCGCGAGATCGCGCTGGCCTTCGGCGTGCCGCCGATGCTGCTCGGCATACCCGGCGACAACACCTATTCCAACTATCAGGAGGCGAACCGCGCCTTCTTCCGTACAACGGTGCTGCCGCTCGCCTCGCGCATGGTCGATGCGCTGGCGCAGTGGCTTGCGCCGGCCTTCGGCGCGGTGCGGCTCGTCGTCGACACCGACGACATGCCGGCGCTGGCGAGCGACCGCGCCGCGCTGTGGGAGCAGGTGAGCAAGGCGCCATTTCTGACGCTGAACGAGAAGCGGGCGATGGTCGGATTCGGCCCGCTCGAGGGCGGCGATCGGCTCGGTTGAACGGGCGCTGGGCCGCGACGCCGGCCGCGTGTGACGTCGGGCTGTCCTTGCCACGTTGCGTCCGCCATGCGCGACCGCCCCGAGGAAAGCGCCGGCCGACACGGACCAGCCCCGCAGCGGCGTTGGTCTGCGCCGCGCGGGGCGATCATGCGACGAACTCGACAAGCGATGGACGAATTGATCCGCACCTTCGGCGCGCGCGGCGATCTTGCGCATCTGGCGCTGCTCTTGTGGGCGGTTTCGGCGAGCGCCGCAGCCGGCTACGCGCTGCGCGAGCTGGCCGCCGCCACGCGGCGCTTCGACGACTTCGTGCGCGAGCTTGCGCGCTTCAACGACACCTTCGATCGACCTTCGGGAGACCCGTGATGGACAACCTGCACAACGTTCTGCGCAGCATCCGCGAGACCAAGGCGCGGCGCGATCACCTGGCGGTGTTCCGCGAGTTCTTGAGCCACCTCGAACGCATCGGCCGCAAGGGGCGTGCGGTCGCCAAGACCAAGAGCGGCCGGCCGGCGCGACGGCGCGGCAGGTAGCTTGGCCGCAATCCGCACCTTTCATCACACCGACTGCGCCTGGCGCTCACCGGACTGCGGCCGGGCGGCGCACCCCACACAACGGAATGAATCATGCTCGCACCGACCGACTTCGCACGCCCGCTCGCCTGCATTGACGCCGACGGCACGGTCGAGGGCTACGCCTCGCTGTTCGGGGCGATCGACCAGGCGCGCGACATGGTCATGCCGGGCGCCTTCGCCCGCTCGCTGCGGCTGCGGCCGGTGCGCCGCGTGCCGATGCTGTTCCAGCACGACCCGGCCGAGCCGATCGGCGTGTGGCTGGAACTCGCCGAGGACGGGCGCGGTCTCCGTGTGCGCGGGCGGCTCATTCCCGAAGTCGTGCGCGCGCGCGAGCTTCATGCGCTCCTGCGCGCGGGCACGGCCGACGGACTGTCGATCGGGTTTCGCACCGTGCGCGGGCGCCTCGACCCGACGACGCGCATCCGCCGGCTCTACGAGATCGATCTTTGGGAAATCTCCATCGTCACCTTTCCGCTGCTTGCCGGCGCGCGCGTCCACGCGGTGAAACAGGCGGGGCCACCGCCGAAGCCTACACCCGCGCGCACGAAAGACGCACGCCCGGTCGACCCTTCGGCGCAGCGATTTCGACCGGAACGGCTGTTTCGCTACCATCCGCGGCTGGAGTTCGGGCGCGGCGAGCCGGCGCTGTCCTGGCGTGAACTGATCCTGCCCGAGCGCGCACTGCCGGCGTGAGCAGGCGCATACAAATGCCCGATGACCGCGCAATGGCGAGAATGCACATGAAGTCATTGGATGTTGCGTGGTCTGAATACCGGCGCCTGAGATGGCTTGTCAGCGACCTCAGGCGTGAACGCGGCGACCGCTGACGCGCAAGCGACGTCACGCAACCCCCTTCGGCGCGCGATGCGCGGGCTCTTGCCCGGGCGACGGCGCGCGCCTCCATCCGTCCAAACCACGAGGTGATCCATGGACATCGACATTGTGAATGAAGCGCCGGAGACCAAGGCCGGCATCCCGGCGGGCGCGGGCGGCGGGCATCTCACCCACGACGACGTGATGCGCCTGTTCGAGACCTACAAGGCCGAAAACGATGCGCGCCTGGCCGCCATCGCCAGGGGCCGGCGCGACGCGCTGTACGAGGAGAAGATGGCGCGGCTCGACGCCGAGCTCGACGCGCAAAAGCGGCGCCTCGACGAATTGACGCTCAGGTCGGCTCGCCCTGTGTTCGGCCGCGATGGCGGAATGCAGAGCCTTGACGCGGTCGAGCACAAGGCCGCCTTCAACGCCTACATGCGCACGGGCGAAAGCGCGGGCCTGCGCGCGCTCGAACTGAAGGCGCTCTCGGTCGGCTCCAACCCTGACGGCGGCTACACGGTGCCGCTGGAGATCGAGCAGATGATCGGCCGCAGGCTGGCGGCGATCTCGCCGATCCGCGCCATCGCCGGGCGGCGCGAGATCACCGGCAACGTCTACCGCAAGCCGTTCGCGGTCAGCGGTCCGGCGGTCGGCTGGGTCGGCGAAACTGCGGCGCGGCCGGAGACGGCGACGCCCGTGCTCGATGCGCTCAACTTCCCGGCCATGGAGCTCTATGCCATGCCGGCAGCGACGCCGGCGCTGCTCGACGATTCGGCGGTCAACATCGACGAGTGGCTCGCGACCGAGGTGGAGCAGGCCTTTGCGGTCCAGGAGGGCGCAGCCTTTGTTAGCGGCGATGGCGTCAACAAGCCGCGCGGCTTCCTCGATTACTCCACGGTCGACAACGGCGCCTGGAGCTGGGGCAACATCGGCACGATCGCGACCGGCGTGGACGGCGGCTTTCCAGCCACCAATCCCTCCGACGTGCTGGTCGACCTCGTCTATGCGCTCAAGGCCGGCTACCGGCAGAACGCGCAGTTCGTCATGAACCGCAAGACGCAGGCCGCGATCCGCAAGCTCAAGGACGCAAGCGGCAGCTATCTGTGGCAGCCGCCCGCGGGCGCGGGCCAGCGGGCCTCGCTGATGACATTCCCGGTGGTCGAGGCCGAGGACATGCCGGACATGGCCGCCGACTCGCTGTCGGTGGCCTTCGGCGACTTCGGCCGCGGCTATCTCGTGGTCGACCGGCAGGGCGTGCGGGTGCTGCGCGATCCGTTCAGCGCCAAGCCCTATGTGTTATTCTACACCACCAAGCGCGTCGGCGGCGGCGTGCAGGACTTCGACGCGATCAAGCTGCTGCAGTTCTCGGCCGCGTAGTCCCCCGCCTCTCCCTCTCCCCGCATACGGGGGAGGGAGAAGCGCTGCCCTCGCCAATCGCCTCGGCGTGGGCGCAGGCACGGTGCGCGATCACGCAGGCAGGAGCGCCGAGTGAAAGCGGCTGCGGCGCTCACGGCGCAAGCGATGCACCCATCTTTCGCGCGGTCTCGGCAATCCAGGAGCGGTAGAGCGAGAGCGGCGTGATGCCGGTAAGCCCGCCGCAGCCGTCGCCGCCGGCTGCCCCGGTCGACCAGCTCACCACGCCGATCACGGCGAAGCGTCCTTCGTGCTCGACCAGCGCCGGCGCACCGGAATCGCCGGTGCAGGCGCCGAGCCCCGCGCGCTGATCGCGCGTGGCCGGATCGACCAGGCGGATCTGCAGGTTGCCGGGCCGGCCGGTGGCGACGAGCGTGGCCTGACGGGGCACGCCGATGCCCGCGTCGCTGCCCGCGGCCGTCGTGCCATAGCCCGCAACCACAAGGCGGTCACCGGTCGCGACCTTGCGATCGCGGGCGAGCGCCGCGGGACTGATCTTGGCCGGCAATTCGCGTTCGAGCTTGAGCAGAGCGACGTCGGCGGTGACGCGGCCGGCCTTGTAATGAGCGGCGTCATAGCGCGGATGTACGGCGATCGCGCGCAACGCCAGGCCCGGCGGCGCGATATCGGGCGTGAGCACGCGGTAGCTTGCCGGCGGCGCCACGCAATGAGCGGCGGTGAGGACGAGATCGCGCGCAAGCGCCGTGCCGGTGCAGACGTTGCCGCGCGAGCCCACGACCATCACCACGTGGCGGCCGGCGCCGCCATCGCGCACGACCGCCGCTCCGCCGACCAGCGCGGCGGCCGGCGGCACAAGTGAAAGCAGAACGCAGAGGGCGAGGAATGGCCGGGGCATGGCCGTTTCGTTGAGCCCATTGGATCGTGCTTTGTCAACACGCACGAAAGATATCGGACATGTCCTCCATCCTTCTGACCGGGCCCGCCGTTGAGCCGGTATCGCTCGACGAAGCCAAGCATTATCTGCGTGTCGAGCACGACGACGACGATGACGTGATCGCGGCGCTGATCGCCGGCGCGCGCGTGCATGTGGAGGCACAAACCCGGCGCGCGCTGATCGTGCAGACCTGGCGGATCGTTGGCGACCGCTGGC
>Ga0073934_10002214_pt1 | contig 41757 bp, 41 predicted proteins | sample LarsenN4metaG_FD_76834 | JGI IMG/M metagenome (GOLD analysis project Ga0073934, IMG submission 76834) | Hot spring sediment bacterial and archeal communities from British Columbia, Canada, to study Microbial Dark Matter (Phase II) - Larsen... ...
ACCGCCGCCGGCTCGTCGAGCGGCACGGTCGTCTTCGGCACGCGCTGTGTCTCCGCCGCCGCCACGGTGACGCCGTTGGCCTCAAGCGCCTTCTTCACGTCCTCCACGTCCGAAGGCTGCGTGTAGACGTCGACGGCATCGCCCGAGTCCTGCACGTCCTCCGCGCCCGCGTCGATCGCCATCAGCGCCACTTCGTCGGCGTCTCGTCCGTCCTTCGGCACCGTCAGCACGCCGCGCGTCTCGAAGTTCCACGCCACTGAGCCGGACTCCCCGAGGTTGCCGCCCGCTCGCGTGAAGACGTTGCGCACCTCCGCGACCGTCCGGTTACGGTTGTCCGTCGCCGCCTCGACGATCACCGCGACGCCGTGCGGCCCGTAACCCTCGTAGATGACCTCCTGGAACTCGTCCGCGCCGTCGCCCCCGCCCGTCGCCCGCTTGATTGCGCGGTCGATGTTGTCGTTCGGCATGTTGTTCTCTTTCGCCTTCTGGATGGCGAGACGGAGACGGAAGTTCGCCGCGGGATCAGGTCCACCCTGCTTCGCCGCGATGATGATCTCCTTCGAGAGCTTGGTGAAGAGCTGCCCGCGCTGCGCGTCGTTCGCGCCCTTCTGGCGCTTGATCTGCGCCCACTTGGAGTGGCCGGCCATACGTGCGATGTTCCTTCTGCTGGTGTGTGATTACGGCTCGTCGAGCCTTGCCGCATTCTAGCAAGCCAGCACGCGCGTACGCGCCTCGACGCATCGCTCGGTCGCCCGCAGGATCAGGCGGCCTGCGATCCCTCGCTCAGCGAGCGAAGGAGGGCTTCCACGCCCGAGCGCTCCATCGGCCGCGCGAAGTAGAACCCCTGCCCCAGGTCGCACTCCATCCCTTGCAGCCTCGCCAGCTGGTCGCCCCGCTCGATGCCTTCCGCCACCAGCTCCATGTCCAGCGTCTTCCCCAGCTCGACGATGGCGTGCGTCAGATCGCGCCCGTCGTGCGCCATGCCCAGGTCGTCGATGAACGCCTTGTCGATCTTCAGCAGGTCGAACGGGAAGTCCCGCAGGTAGCTCAGCGACGAGAACCCGGTGCCGAAGTCGTCGATCGCCAGCCGGATGCCCAGCTCCTTCAGCTCGTGCAGGCGCTTCAGCATCGACGTGACGTCCTGCATCATCACGCTCTCCGTGATCTCCAGGATCAGCCGCTCCGGCGCGAAGCCCGACTCGCGCAGCGCATGCTCCACCTCGTGCACGAAGCCTGCGCTCTGCAGCTGCTTCACCGAGACGTTGACGCTGATCGTCCAGTCCGGCCCCGTCGGGAACTTCCGCTGCCAATCCGCGCCCTGCCGGCACGCCATCTCCAGCACCCATGCCCCGATCGACAGGATCGCGCCTGACTCCTCGGCCAGCGGGATGAACTCCGCCGGCGGGATCATCCCCCGCCGCGGGTGTTGCCAGCGGATCAGCGCCTCCACGCCGACGAGCTGCCCGCTCTCGATCTCGAACATCGGCTGGTAGTGCAGGATGAACTGTCGCTCCTCGAGCGCCCGCGGCAGGTCCGCGAGCAGCTCCAGCCGTTCCATCATCGAGACCTGCATCGTCGGCTCGAACACCCGGAAGCAGTTCTTCCCGTGGCTCTTCGCCACGTACATCGCGATGTCCGCGTCCCGCAGCAGCCCGCCGGCGTCGTAGCGCATGCCGCTCCCGCTCACCGCCACGCCGATGCTTCCCCGCACCACGACCTCCTTGCCGTCCAGCGCAAACGGCTCGTGCAGCGCCTCGAGAATGCGCCCGGCGATGTCCGTCACATCGTCCAGCCCGTGCACGTCCTCCAGCAGCATCGCGAACTCATCGCCGCCGAGACGCGCGACGGTGTCGCCTGGCCGCAGGCACTGCGTGAGGCGCTCCGCGACCTGCACCAGCAGCATGTCGCCCGCGGTGTGCCCCAGACTGTCGTTGATCCCCTTGAAGTTGTCGAGATCCATGAAGAGCACCGCCAGCTCCCGGTCGGTGCGGGCGCTCCGTGCCACCGCATGCTCGAGCCGGTCCGTAAAGCGCGTGCGGTTGGCGAGCTGCGTCAGCGGGTCATGCAGCGCCTGGTGGCGCAACTGCTCCTCCAGCATCTTGCGCTCCGTCACGTCGCGCACGTTCAGCACGATGCCCCGAATCGCCGGATGGTCCCGCTGATCCGTGCCCGTGAATTCGAGGTAGCGCCACTCCCCCGACCGGTCACGGACGCGACCCTCCCCCGTCACGGTTGTGTCCGGCTTGCTGATCAAATCGCTGATCGCCGCGACGAACCGCGACTTGTCCTCGTCGTGTACGCCTTCGATGAGTTTCAGCCCGAGCACCATGTCGGCCGGGTAGCCCAGGATCCGCTCGACCGCCGGGCTCTGGTACCGCACCGTCGTGTCCGGGTCGATGACAGTGATCAGGTCCGACGCATGCTGCACCAGCGAGCGGAAGCGCTCCTCGCTCTGCCGCACGGCAAGCTCCGCCCGCCAGCGCTCGGTGATGTCGTGGACGATGTACACCGTCCCGACCCACTCCCCGCGATGGTCGCGCAGGCGCGACGACGACACCTCCACCGTGCGCTGCTCGCCGTCCGGCCCGTAGTAAGTGACCTCTCGCTCGCTCTCCCGCGAAGGATCGAGCAGCGCCCCGAGGCAGTCCTGGCTCCAGCGCGCGTCCAGCTCCGCGTAGTTCATGCCCACCAGGCTGCGGCTCATGCTCCACGTCGCCCGCGCCGCGTCGTTCGCCACGCGCACGACCCCGTCCCGGTCGACCACCAGCAGGCCCTCCGTCATCGTGTCGATGATCTGCTTCGCCGCAAGCGCCGGCGTGATGTCCACCAGCCGGTACTTCGAGATGCTCGTCGCCGAGATGGAGATGTACGCGAGGATGAAGGCATAGCCGAACGGATATACGCCCACATGCATCGTCGGCAGGAAGTCGATGCTCGCCGGGATCGCCACCGCCAGCGCCAGCCGGCGCAGCCGCATGCGTCCGCGCCCCGTCGCCGACTTCGCGTCGCGCTCGCCGGACCGGTAGATCAGCCCGCCGATCACGAACGAGGCGGCATAATACCCCATCAGCACCGGCCCCAGCGGCCCGTACAGCGGGTAGTAGCCCCAAAAGTACGCGTGCACGTCCGCGATCAGCCAGTCCGTCGCGAGCGCGAGCACCACCAGCACGAGCGAGCAGACGACGCCGGCCAGCACCGCCGCCCGCAGCGCCCGCAGCCGTCCGCTCCCCACAGCTGCGTGCAGGAGCGACCCCACCGGCACCAGCACCGTCCCGATCATCGAGAAGGCGATCCACGCACGCGCCACGCCTTCGTCTACCGCGAGATACCCGCCGCCGAGGCCAAGAAGCCAGATGCCGATGACGAGCGTCATGAAGAGCAGGCTCAGGCTCGGCGCCGACGCCCGCTCGCGCCATAGCGTGATCGTGCCCAGCACCCAGTTGAGTCCGCCGACGACGATCACCGGCACGGCGAACCAGCTGAACTCGTAGCTGGAAGCGTCGAAGAATGCGTCCATCGCCCCTCAGCGCGCGCACAGCCCCGCCGGCGGCAACGCCGCGCGCAGCCCTTCTTCTCTTATCGACGCGCCAGGAGCCTTGTTTGAGCGCCGCTCGCTTGCCTGCGACTACGTTATGTCATGTCTCAGGCGCCAGCGTCACGTTGTCGATCAGCCGCGTCACGCCGAACCGCGCCGCCACCGACACCAGCGCAGCCCGGTCCACCGTCTCCAGTTCTTCCAGCGTCCCCGCGTCCGCCACGCTCACATAGTCGATCCGCGCCAGCGGCTCTGCGGCCATCATCCCCTCGACCGCCGCGCGTATCACCCCCGCGTCCCGCTCGCCCGCCGCGAACAGCTCCTCTGCCCGGCGCAGCGCGCGCGAGAGCACCAGCGCCGCCGCGCGCTCGTCCGGCGACAGGTAGATGTTGCGGCTGCTCAGCGCCAGCCCGTCCGCCTCTCGCACGATCGGCATCCCGATGACCTCCACCGGCACGTCGAGGTCGCGCACCATCCGCCGGATCACCGCGAGCTGCTGCGCGTCCTTCTGTCCGAAGTACGCGCGGTGCGGCTGCGCGATGTTGAACAGCTTCAGCACCACCGTCGTCACCCCGCGAAAATGCGTCGGGCGGCTCGCGCCCTCGAGCCGTTGCGTCACGCGGTCGACCGTCACGTACGTCTGGAAGCCCTCCGGATACATCTCATCGACCGCGGGCGCGAACACCACGTCGACGCGCTCCGCCTCGAGCAGCGCCAGGTCGCGCGCCTCATCCCGTGGGTACCGGTCGAGGTCCTCGTTCGGGGCAAACTGCGTCGGATTGACGAAGACAGACGTCACCACGTGCGCGTTCCCGGCCCGCGCCGCCCGCACCAGCGAAAGGTGCCCCTCGTGGAGGTAACCCATCGTCGGCACGAGCCCGACGTCGCCCGTGACGCTCGCGCGCCACTCGCGCACCTCGCGGACCGTCCGGAAGACCTGCACGCCGTTGAAACTAGGCGTCGAGGCCGAGCGCGTGCCGCCGCCGCAGCGCGTCGCCGTGCGACGGCCGCAGCTCGGCGAGCGCGGCGGGGTCCATCTTGAAGCTTTCCTTCGCCGTCGGGAACGCGCCCGCCTTCACGTCCGCCGCATACTGCGCGATCGCCTCACGCGCGATTGTGCCGACGTCGGCGTAGCGCCGCGCGTGCTTCGGCACGAACGCGTCGAACAGCCCGAGCAGGTCGTGGAACACCTGCACCTGACCGTCACACTGCGCGCCCGCCCCGATGCCGATCGTCGGCACGCTCAGCCGCTCCGTCAGCAGCTCAGCGAGCGGCGCCGGCACCAGCTCGAGCACGATCGCGAACGCACCCGCCTGCTCGAGCGCCTGCGCGTCGTGCATCAGCTGCACGGCTGCCGCTGGCGTCTTCCCTTGCACTTTCCACCCGCCGACCTGGTTGACCGACTGCGGCGTCAGGCCGATGTGCCCCATCACCGGGATGCCCGACTCGACGAGCTTGCGCACCGTCTCCGCCGAGCGCACGCCGCCCTCGAGCTTCACCGCCCCGCAACCCGCCTCCTTCATGAAGCGCGCAGCGTTCACCATCGCGTCCTGCCACCCCGTCTGGTAGCTCATGAACGGCATGTCGCCCACGACGAGTGCGCGCTGCGCTCCTCGGACGACGGCCTTCGTGTGGTGGATCATCTCGTCCATCGTCACCGGCACCGTCGAGTCGTAGCCCAGCACCACCATCCCCAGCGTGTCGCCGACGAGGATGACGTCCGCCCCACCGTCCTCGACGATCCGCGCCGACGGATAGTCGTACGCCGTCATCATGACGATCTTCTCGCCGCGCTTCTTCATCTCGCGAAGGTCATTGATCGTGATGCGCGCCATGACGTTCCTCCAGTTCAGGCGACCGGCGCCGGCTCGATGACGTGCCCTGTGCGGGCGATGTGGTTGGCTTCGTCGACGTAGATCAGCGACGGCCGCATGCGCCGCGCCTCCTCCTCCGTCGCCGAAACATACGAAAGGATGATCACGGTGTCGCCGGGGCTGACCAGCCGCGCCGCCGCCCCGTTGATGCAGATCTGCCCGCTGTTGCGCTGCCCTTCGATCGCGTACGTCGTCAGGCGGTTGCCGTTGTTCACGTCGAGCACGTGCACCTGCTCGAACGGCAGGATGTCCGCCGCCTCCATCAACGCCGCGTCGATGGTGATGCTCCCCTCGTAGTTGAGGTCCGCCTGCGTCACCGTCGCGCGATGGATCTTGCTCTTGAGGACCGTCCGCACCGGCGTCTCCTGCTCTTCCTGCGGCAAGGCAACAAGAAGGCCTGTTCCAGTCGGACCGGAACAGGCACGCAGAAGCACGGTGGCTCGCGGTATGTGCCGTCCCGGTCGTGATGATCCAGGCAGCCTGGTTGTCTGCTCTCCCTCTCCGCGCTCACCGTCCCCTGCGGGATCGACTGCGCGTCCACGTCTCCGCGATTTCAGCGTATAGCGGCCGTCTTTGCGCTGTCAATCACGCGCGCACAAGCGCCGTCAATCCACTGCATCGATCGCAGGCGCGCGCCCGCATCGAAAGATCTGATCATCGACATGATCGAGAAGGCTAGCCAGAGCCGATCCCCGCGGCTATACTCGCGCAAAATGGAAGAACTCAGCCGCGTGACCCGTGGCGGGGTGGGTGCGGCGGTCGTAGGGCTCGGGCTGGCAGTGCTCGCACTGGCAGGCGGCTGGGTCTCTGGATCCGCATACGACGCGCGACAGCCGGCGGCTGAACAGGCATCGGCCCGGTGCGTCGACGCCTGCGAAGCTTCCGTCCTCCCGTCCACAGCGGTGCCGCGCGGCCTCAGCCTCCGGCCGATCTCTTCCCAACAGGACTCCAGCGACCGCGAGCCCTCGGATCTCCCCTTCATCAGCGCTCGCTACATCGCCGCCATCGAAGGCGCGTGCGGCGCCCTCATCTACGGCCGCAACGAGCACGACCGCTTCCCGCCCGCCAGCCTCACCAAGCTCATGACCGCCGCCGTCGCCACCGATCAGGCCGGCGTCGACACGATGATCGTCGCCAACATCGATGGCGACGCGCTCAACGAGGAGACCGGCTCGACGATCATGGGCCTCAAGCCCGGCATGGAGCTCTCGCTTCTCGATCTCCTCTACGGCCTGATGCTTCCGTCAGGCAACGATGCCGCCATCGCCATCGCCGAGGGCATCGCAGGCTCGCAGGACGCGTTCGTCCAGCTGATGAACGAGAAGGTGAAGTCGCTCGCCCTCGACGACACGCACTTCACGAACGCGCACGGCCTGTACGAAGATGGCCTCCACTCCAGCGCCTACGACATGGCCGTGCTCGGCCGCTACGTCATGCAAAACCCCGACCTCCGCCGCATCGTCTCGACGCTCTCCTGGCAGCCGGCGTGGGACGGCCCGCAGGTGTGGAACGGCAACAAGCTGCTCACTGACTATGAGGGCGCCGATGGCATCAAGATCGGTTTCACCGAGGAGTCCGAGCAGACCATCGTCGCATCCGCCGTCCGCGGCGACCGCCGCATCATCGCCTCGCTCATGGCGAGCAAGGATCGTTACGAGGATGCCACCCGCCTCCTCGACTGGGCATTCGAGCAGCCATCGACCTGCCCCTGACACGCGAAGAGACCGCCATCCCTGGCGGCCTCTTCAAGCTCGCGCGCCCCACTCCGTCGTCAGACCCTGCGCGCCAGCGTTCCTCCCGTAATCAACCCGACGATCAACACCACGGCCATCGCGATGAGGAACGCCTTCGCGACGAAGATGCCGAGCCCGCCGAACAGCAGCACGAGCAGGAGCAGGAGAAGCAACAGTGCGATCAACATGACAGACTCCTACTGCGCCAACTGCTCGCCGCCGCCGGTACCGCCGCTGCCACCTTCGCCGGTGCCACCGTCCGTCCCGTCGTCGGTGCCGCCATCACCCGTGCCGCCTCCACCGCCGCTGTCGTCGGTGATGCCCGGTACGTTGGGCGACGTGTCCGTGCCGGCATCGTCATCCCACGGCTGCGTCCACAGCAGCGCGAACGCGATTACCGCCAGGAACACGAGGATGACGACCGTGACGATCAACCCTGTGCCGTACCCGGTGCGATCGACCACCGCGACATCGTGATCGTGTGCGTGTGAATCGTGCGTGTGTGCCATCTGGTACCTCCTACTGATCCTCACGCGCCGTGAGAGACGTGCAAGTCCTGGATATCGTAGGAGGCAGCAACGGCGGCCGGCGTTACATCACCTTGTGCACGAATGTAGGCGCCATCACAACGTCTGCGAGATTCGCGCTATGTTTTCAGCGTCAATCGATGCGTACGCCGAGGTCGCGCGCGCACGGCACGCCCCCCAGCGATTCGGCGGCCATGACACCACGCACGATCGCGCGCTCGACTGCGCGCGTCGCCAGCGCTTCGACCGTTCGGTACTCATACTCACCGAGCGCGTAGTCACCGGTCGAAAGCGTGAACACGACGTCGCCGTCGCCCTGCGTGTGAGCTGGCCGCACCGCGCGCGCGATCCCGTCATGACACACCGCCGCGATGCGGTTCGCCTCTTCCTTCGTCAGCGCGGCGTTCGTCGCGATGACGGCGAGCACTGTGTTCTCCACCGGCACCTCCGGGCGCCAGAACCGCCCCTCGCGAAGCGCCTCGATCGTGTCATCGAACGTCCCGTCGCCGCGCCGCGCGCCCGCGATCGTCCGTCCTGTCGCCGGATCGACGATCTCTCCGTACGCGTTGACGGCAACGATGGCGCCGGCGATCAACCCGTTGTCGGTCGCCTCGCTCGCCGTGCCGACGCCGCCCTTCGTCGCGTTCGCCGGCCCGAGCGCCTTGCCCACGGTCGCGCCCGTGCCCGCACCGACGCTGCCCTCTTCGCACCCATCCGTCGCCGCCACGCATGCGGCGTAGCCCGCCTCCGCGTCCGGGTGCGCGTGCGCATCCCCAAGCCCGAGGTCGAACAAGATCGCCGCCGGCACGATCGGGATCACGCCGTCGCTGAATGGAAACCCCACCCCTCGCTCCACGAGGTACCGCACCACGCCGCTCGCCGCATCGAGCCCGAATGCGCTGCCGCCCGCCAGCGCCACCGCATGCACGTGCTGTACGAGATTGCCCGGACGCAACAGGTCCGTCTCCCGCGTCCCCGGCGCCGCCCCGCGGACGTCGACACCCGCCACCGCCGGCCGATCGGGAATGACGACCGTGCACCCCGTGATCCGCTCACGGTCCGTCCAGTGCCCGATGCGTATGCCCGGCACATCCGTGATCGACCCATCCTTCATCGAAGTGAGTGTACGCGCGCCTCGCCCACCCACGCGAGAGCCTACTGCCACGCGCCCGGGCATGCCCGATGCCCTCGGCCTCACAGGCCTGGCCGGGTGGCGGAAGCACCCCGCCAACTGCTGAACTCCTGCAGTCCTGCAGTCCTGAAGCACCACCCCGCGTGTCACCCCCGCCCGCGCTCGTCCTCCTGGTACATCGTCAGCACCGCGTAGATCAGGTTCTGCGCCGCCCGCGTCATCGCATTAATCGTGGTGATCACGCTCTCCAGCTTCTTCTCGTCCACCGAGATCGCCGTGATGTTCACCGTCCGCCGCTTCGCGTCGATCGCCAGCGACGCCACCTGGTCCGGCCGCAGCCCCACGTTGTCGAGCCACCGAGACTGGTTCGCGATCGCCGGCCCGACCCGCGTCTCGCCCGCCATCTGCGCTAGCGCCAGCGCCGCGCTCTCGCCCGGGTTCACCGTGTAGTGCAGGTCGTACACCATCTGCTCCATCGCTCGCTGCAGGTCCTTCACGTCGCCCTTCGACAGCGACGGACACCGGCGCGCGACCTGCTCCGGCATCGGCAGCCCGAGCGCTGCCAGCAGTTCATCCTCCGGCGTCGTCGCCACCTCGCGGAAGAACGCCACCGCCGACTCGCGGTCAAGCTTGAAGTTGATGAAGCTGCTCATCAGCGGCTCCCGTCCCCGCTGCTTGAGCGCGTAGTACAGCCCGATGAGGTCGCTCGCCGCGTTCACGTACTGCTCCATGATGTTCATCGCCAGCACCTTCCGGTGCGGCGGCGACTCCATCACGAGCGCGCGGAACGACGTCTCCGCGATGACGCGCCGGCTGCTCACGCCCAGCTCCGCATAGCTGCTCAGGAAATCGGCGTCGCGCACGCGCAGGAAGCCGTCGAAGCACTCCGCGCAGCGCGCTGGGCGCGTCTCACCCGCGTGGAACGACAGCGGCCGTCCGCAATCGCGGCACGTGGGCTCGAGCGATCTGTCCGTCATGCGCCCGCCAAACTATCGATGCCCGTCTCGAATCAGGCTCGATCCGCCGGACGCCCCTGTCAAGCGGCTACACCGCCGGAGTCGCCAGCAGCCGGGGCTTCCGTCGCGCCGACGCCTTCTTCGCCTTCACGACCACCCTCCTCGCCTTGCGCCGCACGCGCGGGATCGGCTGGCACTTCGGACAAAACGTGCTGCTCCGCCCGCCGACCTTGATGCGCCGCATCGCCGTGCCGCAGGTGTAGCACGGCTCTCCCTCGCGCCCGTATGCCCGCACCGTCTCCTGGTTCCGGCCCGGATCGCCGTCGACGTTCACGTGATCGCGCAGCGTCGTGCCGAGCGAGCTGCCCCGCGCGTCGATCCCCATGCGCAACGCCGCGATCACGCCTGCGTGCAGCCGCTCGTAGTCCGCGCGCGTGAGCTTGTTCGCCGGCCGCAGCGGGTGGACCTTCGCATAGTGCAGCGCCTCATCGCTGTAGAGGTTGCCCATCCCCGCGATCACCGACTGGTCGAGCATCACCGACTTGATCGGCGCCGAGCGCCGCGACGCCCGCTGCCGCAGCACCTCCGGCGTAAACTCCGCCTCCAGCGGCTCCGGCCCGAGCGCCTCCATCACCATCGTCGCGTCCTCGACGAGCCACATCGTCCCGAACTTGCGCAGGTCCGTCCATCGCAGCTCGTGTCCGTCGTCGAGCGTGAACACCGCGCGCACGTAGTCGTCCGGCGGGTCGCCCGGCCGCCGGTACAGGATGTTCCCCGACATGCGCCGGTGGATCACCCACGCCCGCCCGTCGTCGAGGTCGACGATCAGGTACTTCCCGCGACGCCGCAGCCCTTCAATGCGCCGCCCGCTGAGCTGCCGGCAGAACTCCTCCGGTGGCACCAGCTGCACCAGTCGCTCGGCGCCCGCCAAGACCGCGCACGACGTAATGCGCCGCCCGACGACGCGCGCCTCCAGGTCCCGGCGTACCGTTTCGACTTCAGGCAGTTCGGGCATGCGCGCTCATGGTAGCGCGGCCGCCCGCCCGGCTCCCTATCCCGCCCGCGCATAACGCCGCCCGCCGCCGCATTCCGCGAAAGCGCTCCGTCGAGCAGAATAAGGGCGACATGCGAGCGAGGAGGCACTGCATTGAGCTGGATGCCTGAAGAGGTCAAGGAACTGCTCCGTACGGCGCTCGTCGGCGAGTTCACCGTCATCGGCAAGCACGGCGAGCCCGTCACCCATCCGCTGCTCCCGCTCTGGGACGGCGAGCGCATTTACATGACCTCGAGCGTCTCCTTCTCCCGAAAGCTCGACCACATCAAGCGCGATCCGCGCGTCAGCCTCTCGATCAGCGATCGCGTGGCATCGCGCGGCCTCGAGACCCGCGCTACCGTCCAGGGCACCGCGCGCGTCATCGAAGACGATCCGCACACGACGTGGGAGCAGGTGCTGCCGCTGTGGCGGGCGAAGGAGCCAGCCATCGACTTCTTCCTCAGCAAGCGCTTCGCCCTCCCGCTCTTCTTCGAGCGCTCCATCATCGAGGTCACGCCTGTGCGCGTCTACTGGTGGCCGGACGGCGACACCACGAAGGCGCCGCGCGTCGCCGACGCGAAGGAGGCCGCCTGATGCAGATCGACCGCGCGCTCTTCGAGAAGCTGGCGGCCTACCCGCACGTCGTCGTCTCCTGGATCGGCGACGACGGCTTCCCCATGCAGACGGCGGCCGCATTCCGCGCCGACGCCGAGCGCCTCGAGGTCCGCATCGAACCTACGGGCGTCTCGCTTCCCACCGATCGCGAGGTCAACGTCACCGTCAGCCACATCCGGCCTCAGCCCGGCACAGGCTACGACCAGCGCCGCTACATCTGCCTCTGGGGCCGGCTCGCCGACCTCGGCGACGCGTTCACCCTCAAGCCGCGCCGCGCCTGGGGCTGGGACGAACACGAGACGCCCTTCTTCGAGTACGTCGAGCGCTCGAATCCCATCGCCATGGAATACCTGAGCAAGCTCTCCGTCGAGCGAGGCGTCGAAGTGAAGCCGAAGCTCTCGCGCTTCTGGACCTTCCTCGTCGCCACGCGCCTGCCGTTCCTCACCGCGACGATCGTCCCCATCCTGCTCGGCACCGCCGTCGCCGCCTACGACGGCTACTTCAGCTGGTGGCTCGCCATCCTCACGCTCGTCGGCGGCATGGCCGTGCACATCGGCCTCAACGTCGCCAACGACATCTTCGACGCCCTCTCAGGCGCCGACGAAGCCAACGTGTCACCCACGCAGTACAGCGGCGGCTCGCGCGTCATCCAGCGCGGCCTCGTCACCCTGCGACAGATGAGCCTGATCTCGATCGTCGCCTACACCGTCGCCATCGGCATCGGCCTCTACCTGGTCATCGCGCGCAGCTCCGTCGAGTTGTTCGTCATCGGCGTCGTCGGCGTCTTCCTCAGCGTCTTCTACACAGCGCCGCCCTTCCGCCTCGTGCACCGCGGCCTCGGTGAGGTCACCACCGCGCTCGGCTTCGGCCCCGTGATGGTGCTCGGCGCCTACGTCGTCCAGGCCGAGAAGCTCTCCGGCGAGGCCTTCGTCGCCTCCATCCCCGTCGCCATCCTCATCGCCCTCATCCTCTACGTAAACGAGATCCCCGACCGCAGCAGCGACGCCACCGTCGGCAAGCGCACGCTGCCCGTCCGCTTCGGCAAGGCATTGATCACGCAGGGCTTCCTCGTCGCCGCGCTCTCCGCCTTCGCCGTCATCGCCATCGGCGCCCTCACCGGCCTCCTGCCGACACCGACGCTGCTCGCGCTCCTCGCGCTGCCCATCGCCTTCAAGGTCTACGACGGCATCCGCGACCACTACGACCGCCCTTACGACCTCATGGCCACGATGGGCAAGAACGTGCAGCTCCACCTCGTCACGGGCCTGCTGCTCTTCGCCGGCTACCTCATCGCCGTCATCGCCGACAAGGTCTCCGACTCCCCGCCGGGCATCCTCAGTTAGCGCAACTCCCGCAGCACATACGCCGCCACCGGCGCGCCCTTCCCTTTCAGCTGCAGCTCGCCCGCAGGCTCGACCAACGCGCGCTCGCCGAGCGCCCCGCGCGTCGCCTCACTGATCATCACCTGCCCCGGCTCCGCGCTCGTCTCCAGGCGCGACGCCACGTTCACCGTGTCGCCGATCGCCGTGAAGTGCCGCAGCTCGTCGCTGCCGATGTTCCCCACCAGCGCCTCCCCGGTGTTCAAGCCGATCCGGAAGCGCGGCCCATCGCCCAGCTCTGCCATCGCCCGCTGCATCGCCAGCGCCGCCCGCGCCCCCCGCAGCGCGTGGTCCGGCTGCCGCGCCGGCGCGTTGAACAACGCCATCACCGCGTCCCCCGCGAAGTGCGCGATCGTCCCGCCCTCGGCGAGGATGATCGGCACCGCGCGAGAGAACCGGTCGTTCAGCATCCCCACCACCTCCGCCGGCGACGACCGCTCGGAGTACGTCGTGAACCCCGTCAGGTCCGCGAACAGCACGCTCACCTCCTGCACGCCGCCTCCAAGCTCCGCCTGCGACGGGTCGGCGATCAGCGCCGTCGCCACCTGCGGCGACATGTACGACCGGAACAACCCCTCGATCTGCCGGTACAGCCGCGCGTTCTCCAGCGCGATCCCCAGCTGCGACGCCAGCGACGCGAACAGTGACCGCTCGCGCTCGTCGAGCTCCCCTCGCGCGCGCACGAGCATCACCCCGGCCGCATGCTCCTTCACGACCAGCGGATACGCCGCCACACCCTCACCGTCCGCCGTCTCGTACCGCGGCTCGAGCGACGCCACCGCGCCGTCGACGATCGCCGGCGGCACTCCTGGGAGCGGCATGTCAACGGGCGCCAGGCGGTGCGGCTGCACCAGCGCCAGCCCGACCTCCGCCCGCGGCATCCCCGACCTGATGGACCGCAGCGCCCCCGCGAGCAACTCCTCCTCCGGCAGCAGCACGCGCGCCTGCCGCCCGATCGCGACCAGCGAATTCAGCGCGTCGATCTGCTCCCGGTCCGCCGCCAGCGCGTGCGCCGCCCGCTCCAGCACACCGCGCTGCAGGTCCGTGAGATTGAACCGCGCCGCCAGCGCCGCCGTCGCCGGCGCCACCGGACGGTCCGCCTCCGCGTGCTCGCGCAGCGCCACCACGAACGCCTCCACCGCGGCGTCGTACTCATCGCGGATCGCCTGCAGTGTCCGCTCCAGCGCGATACTCTCGAACAGCCCGTCCGGCGCCCCCTCCCGCGCGTACTGCACGTGCGCGCTGTACGCGACCAGCAGGAACCCCGCCGCCATCAGGATGTGCCACTCCCACCACGTGGCCTGCCAGTTGCGCGCGTACGCCACCGCCACCAGCGCCTCCGCCAGCAGCACGAACGCTGTGATCAGGCTCAGCAGCATCACCGCCGGCCGCCGCCGGTACAGCGTGAAGTACCGCAGCGCCGCCAGCCCGTACAGCACGCTCCCCGCGATCGCCACCGCCACCAGCCGCCCGTGGATCTCATTGACGTCGATCGGATCGTCGAGCGGCGGCAGCTCGAGCAGCGAGACGACGCACCACGCGACGACCGCCGTCGCGAGCGCGCCGAACAGCAGCCATCCGTACCGCATGATCCGCTGCGATGCGTCCGCCGGAAACTCGAACGACGACACCAGCGCAAGCACGCCCGCGATCATGAGTCCCACCGGCGTCGCGATGTTGAACCCGCCCGTCGCCCTGTCGAGGATCACCCCCGGCGTCGCCAGCGCGTGCAACGCCAGGAACGCCGCGCTCGCGAAGAACGCCAGCGCCACCAGGAACAGCCGCCCGTCACGCCGCGACCCCGCCTCGTCGACGATGCGCAGCGCCAGCACGACATTGATCGCCGCCACGCCGGACACGAGCCAGAAGTGCGCCTCGTGGTTCTCCCACCGCAGGTCCGCCTCCGGCTGCTCCACCAACAGCCACAGCCCGAGCATGGGCAGCGCCACGTGCAGCAGCCACACGCCGAATCGCAGCGGCGACGAACGCCCGGCAACTTGTTTCGGCCGCCCGGCGGCTGGAGCGGTATCCATCGCGCCTTCCTGCACGAGTGGCTAGCCCGCTCCTCCGCCCCCGCCCGCCTCCGCGAACTCGAACGCCGCCTCCTCGGGAACCAGCGGCCCCTTCGCCACCTCCAGCTCGCCCCAGTTCCGACCCACCTTGATATCCACCTTCAGCGGGACCACCAGGTCCAGCGACTTCGGCATCAGGCGCAGCGCGATCTCGCGCACCGTGTCGACCTCCGCGCGCGGCCCCTCGAAAATCAACTCGTCGTGCACCTGCAGGATCATCCGCGTCTGCAGCCCCCGCTCCGTCAGCTCCCCGTCGATGCGGTTCATCGCCACCTTGATGATGTCGCTCGCCGTGCCCTGCACGGGCATGTTGATCGCCATCCGCTCGCCCGACGACCGGATCTGGAAGTTCGCCGACCGGATCTCCGGGATGTAGCGCCGCCGCCCCATCAGCGTCTCGGCGTACCCCAGCTTCCGGCAGCTCTCGATCGCGCCGTCGCGCCACTTGCGCACCGCCTCGTACCGCTCGAAGTACCGCTTGATGAACGTCGCGGCCTCCTCGCGCGGGATGCGCTCCTTCGTCGAAAGCCCATATTCGCTCAGCCCGTACAGCACGCCGAAGTTGAACACCTTTGCGCGCCGCCGCATCTCCGGCGTCACGTCGTCCAGCGCCACGTCGAACACGCTCGACGCCGTCGCGGCGTGGATGTCCTCGTCTTTCACGAACGACTCGATCAACGCCGGATCCTGGCTCAGGTGCGCCATGATCCGCAGTTCGATCTGTGAGTAATCCGCCGCCACCAGCATCGGATCGTCGCCGATGTCCCGCGCGATGAACGCCTGCCGGATCTTGTTGCCGTAGGCCGTGCGCACCGGGATGTTCTGCAGGTTCGGGTCGTTCGAGGAGAGCCGCCCCGTCGCCGCTGTCACCTGGTTGAACGTCGTGTGGATGCGGTTCGTCTTCGGGTTGATCATCGCCGGCAGCGCATCCACGTACGTCGACTTCAGCTTCGCGATGCCGCGATACCGCATGATCAGGTCGATCACCGGGTGCAGCCCTCGCAGCTGGTCCATCGCCGTCGCGTCCGTCGTGTACCCCAGCTTCGTCTTGCGCGACTTCGGCAGCCCCAGCTCCTCGAACAGCACCTGCGACAGTTGCTGCGGCGACCCGATGTTGAACTCATGCCCGACGCTGTCGTAGATCTCCCGCTCGATCTGCTGCAGTTCCGCCTGCATCTCCCGCGACATCTCGACGAGGATCTTGGGCTCGATCGCCACGCCCAACAGCTCCATGCGCGCCAGCACCGACATCAGCGGCATCTCGACGTCGTCGAACAGCGGCCACTGGTTCCGCTGCTTCAGCTCCTCCGCGAGCAGGTCCGCCGCACGTAGCTGCGCGTCCACCTGCAGGCAGCAGTAGTCGCAAGCCGCGTCGACGCCTACGGCCGACATCGTCAGCTGGTTCTTCCCCGGCTTCCCGATCAGCTCGATCAGCGGCGGGATGCGCATGTCCAGCCGCTCCGCCGCCAGCGAATGGATCGACATGTTCGCGTACCCCAGCAGGTACGACGCGATCATCGTGTCGAAGCGCATCCCGCGCATCGTCACCCCGTGGTTCGCCAGCACCAGGAAGTCGAAGTGGCCGTTGTGCGTCACCTTCTGCAGCGATGCGTCCTCGAGCGCCGGCCGCAGCGCCTCCAGCACGGCCTTCTCCTCGAGTTGCTCCTCCGCGCCCAGCTCCGGGTTGTGCCCGATCGGTACGTACGCTGCGTCCCCCGGCTTCACCGCCACCGCCACCCCGACGAGCAGCCCGCGCATCCCGTTCGCGTCCGTGTTCTCCACGTGGATCGCGAACCGCTTCGCCGCGCGCATCTTCTCCACCAGCGCCGCCAGGTCGCGCTCGTCCGTGATCGTCCGGTACTCGCGTTTCTCATCGACCCGCGGCGCCTGCGCGGGCTTCGCCGCCGTCCCCAGCTTCTCCGGGATCCTCTCGATCAGCGACCGGAACTCCAGCTCCACGAACAACGACTCGACCTTCTCCCGGTCGAACCTCTCCAGCCGTGCTGCGTCCAGGTCCAGCACCGCCGGTACGTCCCGCTCGATCGTAGCCAGATCTTTGCTCTCCCGCGCCTCCGCCTCGTGCTCGCGCAGATTGTTGCGCAGCTTCTCCGGCGTCACCTCGTCGATGTGCTCGTAGATCTGCTCCACCGTCCCGAATTGCTGGATCAGCTTCGTCGCCGTCTTCTCGCCGATGCCCGGCACGCCCGGGATGTTGTCCGACGGGTCGCCCTTCAGCCCCTTGTAGTCAGGGATCAGCTCCGGCCCGAACCCATACCGCTCCACGACCGCCTTTACGTCGTACGTGATCGCCGCCTGCCCCTTCACGTAGGGCCGGTACAGGTACACCTGCACTCCGTCCTCGACGAGCTGCAGCAGGTCCGTATCCAGCGTGACGATTGTCACCGGCACGCCCTGCGCTTTCGCCTGCCGCGCCAGCGTCCCGACCAGATCGTCCGCCTCGTACCCGGGCACCTCGAACACAGGCATGTTGAATGCGTCGATCACCTGCCGGATGCGTGTTACCTGCTGCCGCAGCTCGTCCGGCATCGCCTGCCGCGTCGCCTTGTACGTCTCCGCTCGCTCGTGGCGCTTCGTCTTCCCCGGCGCGTCCAGGCACATCAGGACGTGCGTCGGCTCCAGCTCGTCCAGGATGCTCAGGAGCGTGCTCGTGAAGCCGTAGACGGCCGTCGTCACCTCGCCCGTCCGCCGCACCGTGAACTCGCGCGCCTGCGACGTCTGGCTCCCCTGGAACACCATGAAGGAGCGATAGATCAGGCTGTGGCCGTCGATGAGGATGAGGCGCGGCTTGTCGTTGGGCACCATCGGATTATACGGCGGCCGCTCCTCCGGGCATCCGCGCCGTTGCGCCTCCGGACGTACTGCGTAGCAGCGCGACCACGCATAATGTCGTGACCCGGCCCTACCAAAGGAGATGTTATGTCCGACTACGAGCACATCCTCTACGAGAAGCGCGGCGCCATCGCGCTCGTCACCCTCAACCGCCCCGAAAAGCTCAACGCGTGGACGCCCGTCATGGAGAACGAGGTCATCGACGCCGTCCGTCGCGCCGCCGCCGACACCGACATCGGCTGCATGGTCATCACCGGCGCCGGCCGCGGCTTCTGCGCAGGCGCTGACATCAGCGGCTGGGATCGCCGCCTCCAGGGCGAGCCGCCCGCCCGCGTCTCGAAGATGCTCGAGGAGCGCGGCAGCCCCGAGGTGCCGATCACCCTCACGCAGGGCAAGCCCGTCATCGCCGCCATCAACGGCGTCTCCGTCGGCGTCGGCCTCACGATGACGCTCGCCTGCGACATCCGCATCGCCTCCACCGAGGCGCGCTTCTCCGCCCGCTTCGTCAAGGTCGGCCTCACGCCCGAGTGCGGCAGCTCCCGCTACCTCCCGCTCGTCGCCGGCCTGCCGAACGCCCTCTACATGGTGCTCACCGGCCGCATCATCGACGCCGATGAGGCGCTCCGCCGCGGCATCGTCGACCGCCTCGTCCCGCCCGATCAGCTCATGCCCGAGGCGATGAAGCTCGCCGAGGAGATCGCCGCCAACCCCCACGAGGCGATCTGGGCCGCCAAGCGCCTCCTCCACGCCAACGCGAACGAGACCGACCTCCGCAAGGTCGTCACGCTCGAGAGTTACTCCATCCGCGAGCGCCAGTCCGAGCCCGACCACAAGGAGGCCGTCACGGCGTTCATGGAGAAGCGACAGCCCGTGTTCAACCGGCGATGACGACATACAGGGATCCGGCGACCGGCGAGGAGGCCGTCGAGCGCTTCGTCCGCGAGCTCGACGTCCAGCCCGCCGGCGCCGACGTCTTTCGCGCCGACACCGAGCGCTTCAGCGACGAGCGCCCCCGCCTCTTCGGCGGCCTCGTCCTCGCGCAGGCCGCCATCGCCGCCGGACGCACCGTCGACGACGCGTCGATGCACTCGCTGCACGCCTACTTCCTCCGTGGCGGCGTCGCCGGCGATCCCGTCGAGTACCACGTCGAGCGCGTCCGCGACGGCCGCACGTTCAAGTCGCGCCGCGTCCTCGTCCGCCAGCAAGGCCTCGCCATCTGCGACGTCACGACCAGCTTCGCCCGTCACGAGGAAGGCATCGCCCACCAGGAGCCGATGCCCGCCGCGCCCGATCCCGAGACCCTGCGCGACGCCCGCGACGCCTATCCCGAGCCCGACGGCACGCAATGGCCGCTCGGCCCCGTCGAGTGGCGCCTCGTCGAGCCGCCCGACACCAAAGCCAAACCCGGCGAATCGACGAAGGTGCGCGAGTGGGCGCGCATGCGCGCCCCGCTCCCCGCCGATCCCGTGCTGCACGCCGCCGCCCTCGTCTTCATCAGCGACGCCGGCTCCTTCGCCGGCATCGAGCGCCGCTACGGCTGGGAGAACATGGAGTTCCGCGCCTCAGCCAGCCTCGACCACGCGTTCTGGCTCCACCACCCCGTCTTCTTCGACGGCTGGATCCTCATGGTCACCGACACGCCCGTCGCCTACTCCGCCCGCGCCCTTACCTACCGCCAGTTCTACACGCGCGGCGGCCTCCACATCGCCTCCATGTCCCAGGAAGCCGTCGTCCGCCGCAAACCCTGACCAACCGACAGACAGACGGACTGAACTCCTGAAGTCCTGAAACCCTGACCATCCGACCCGTTTGCTATCCTGCTTCAAGGCATACGCACCAGTTCCGGGAGGCATAGCGCATGGCGACAAAGGCGAAGGTGTCCGTCCTCTGGACGAAACCGGAAACCGTGCTCGAGGACCACGAGCGCCTCCTCGAACTGGCCGGCTTCCGCCAGCACCTCGACCCTTCCGCCACCACCATCCTCAAGGACAACATCTCCTGGCACTTCCCCTTCCCCTCGGCCAATTCCACGCCGTGGCAGCTCGAAGGCACCATCGTCGCCCTCCGCAAGGCCGGCTTCAACGACCTCGTCTGCGTCCAGAACAAGACCGTCGTCACCAATGCCTTCAAAGGGGAAGATCTCAACAAGTACGTCCCCGTCTTCCGCCACCACGACGTCGACGTGAAGTTCAACTTCCGCGACATGAACTGGGAGATCTACAAGCCGAAGCGCCCCATGCTCGTCCTCGACAAGATCTTCCCCGCCGGCATCCGTATCCCCGACTACTTCCACGGCAAGAACATCGTCCACCTGCCGACGACGAAGTGCCACATCTACACCACCACCACCGGCGCCATGAAGAACGCCTTCGGCGGCCTCCTCAGCACCAACCGCCACTACACGCACAGCCACATTCACGAGACCCTCGTCGACCTCCTCTCCATCCAGAAGGAGATCCACACCGGCATCTTCGCCGTCATGGACGGCACCACCGCTGGCAACGGCCCCGGCCCGCGCATCATGGAGCCCGTCCGCAAGGACGTGATCCTCGCCTCCGGCGACCAGGTGGCCATCGACGCCGTCGCCGCGAAGATGATGGGCTTCGACCCGATGAAGATCGACTACATCCGCATCGCCCACGAGCAGGGCCTCGGCGTCGGCGACCCGCGCGAGATCGAGATCACCGGCCATGGCGAGCGCGCCGCGAACGAGTCCTGGGACTTCAAGGTCGGCGGCCACCTCCACAGCTTCATGGGCTGGCTCACCTGGTACGGCCCGACGAAGTTCCTCCAGAAGGTCGTGACCCGCCCGCCGCTCGTCGCGGTGCCGATCATGTTCAGCGAAGTCTTCCACGACTACTACCACTGGCCGTTGAAGGAAAAGAAGGTGTACGAACGCTGGCTCGACGAGTCGCCGTGGGGCCACCTCTTCGCGAAGTACGCCTCCCAGGGCGCCCAGGCCCCGTCGACGGCGCCCGTGGCCACCGCCTAGGAGCTTCCCCGCCAGATGCTGCACGTCACGGCCGCGCTCCCCGAGGGCGCGGCCATTCGCTACTCGGCCGTGCTCATCCACGGCGCGGCAAATTCCGCCACCGTCTGGACGTACTGGCAACGCGAGCTCGCCGCCCGCGGCATCGCCTCATACGCCATTGACCTCCGCGGCCACGGCCGCAGCGACCCGGCCGATCTCTCGCGCGCGTCCATGTCCGACTACGCGGACGACGTCCGCTCGATCGTCGACCGGCTCCGCGATCGCCCCGTCCTCGTCGGCTGGAGCATGGGCGGCCTCATCGCCATGATGCTCGCCTCGGAGGGCTGCGCATCCGCCGTCGTCGGTCTCGCGCCCAGCACGCCCGCCCGCGAGCGCGACACGTCGATCGCGCTCCGCACTGGCGAGTTCGGCATCGAGGAGTACGGCATCACTAACCTCGATCCCGACGCGCCCCAGCCCGCGATGCCTGACCTCGACCGCGAGGAGCGCATGATCGCGCTCGCCTCTGCCTCGAAGGAATCGCGCTACGCCCGCGACGAGCGCGCCGCCGGCGTCGTCGTGCCCGCGATCGCCGCCCCGCTGCTCATCGTCACCAGCACGTCCGACACGCAGTGGCCGCGCTCCCGCTACGACGCGCTGCACCTCCCGGCCCAGCACCTCAGCGTCGATGGCGCGTCGCATTGGGGCCTCGTCCTCAACCGGCGCGTCCTCGCCACCCTCGTGGACGACGTCGTCGCCTGGCTCGACCGCCACCTCGCCGGATGATCCACATCACCGGCCCGGCAGCCGCATCGTGAACGTCGACCCGCGCCCCGGGAAGCTCTCGACCTCGACGGACCCGCCGTGCCCCTGCACGATGTGCTTGACGATCGCCAGCCCCAGTCCCGTGCCGCTCCCGCGCCCGCGGTCCGCCTTGTAGAACCGCTCGAACACCCGCGCCCGCTGCTCCGGCTCGATGCCGATGCCCGTGTCGCGCACGCTCACCCGCACCTCCCCGTCGCACCGCTCGGCACGCACCGTCACCGTCCCGCCCACCGGCGTGAACTTGATCGCGTTCGCGACGAGATTCCCCAGCGCGCGTTCCAGCCGCTCGCCGTCGCCGACGATCTCCAGCGGCTCGTCCGGCGCCTCCGCCACCATCGTCAGCCCGGCACGCTCCGCTTGCTGCCGGAACCGCGCCACCGTGTCGTACACCAGCGTCCGCGCGTCCAGATCAGCGAACCGCAGCGGCGCCGCCCCCGATTCGATCCGCGACAGCTCCAGCAATTCCTCCACGAGCTGCGTCATCCGGTCGGTCTCCCGCTCAATGTGCGTCAGGAAGTCCAGCGCCGCCGCCCGCTCGTCGAGCGCGCCCTCCCGCAACGTCTCCGCCGCCGCCCGGATCGCCGCCAGCGGCGTCCGCAGCTCGTGCGAGACGTTGCTGATGAAGTCGCGGCGCACGCTGTCCAGCCGCCGCACCTCCGTCAGGTCATGAAACACGCCGAGCGCCGCCCATGTCCCGCCTCCCTCGATCGGCACCGCCGTCGCCTGCAGCCAGCGTTGCTCCTGCCCGTACGCCACGACGCGCACGCCACGCTCGCCCCTCGTGCCCGCCGCCACCATCAGCTCGTTCAGGTCGTGGTCGCGCACCGCCTCGATGAACGGGCGCCCCGTTGCCGCGCCAGCGCCGCCGAACAGGCTCCGCGCCGCGTCGTTCACGTACACCACCACGCCTGCCCCGTCCACCGCGACCGTCGCATCGCTGCTCGCGTTCAGCAGCGCCTCGAGCTGCGCCCGCTCCTCGCTCAGCGCCGCGACGAGCGCCTCGACCCGCGCCGCCGCCGCGTTCATGGACGTGAGCAGCGGCGCCAGTACGTCGTCTGACACGCTCGCGCGCGCCTCGAAGCGGCCGCCAGCCAGCGACTCTGCGAGCGTCGTCGCTTCGTGAAGGTGCCGTAACCGCGGCGCCGCGAACGCGATCGTCGCCAGCACGACAACCGCCGCGGCGATGAGAAACACCGCAACGAGCGTCGCGGCATCCGTCGTGTCGAGCGCCCCGATCGCGATGATCGTTCCGCCGACGATCGCGATGTACAGCGCCGATACGCCGGCGATAAAGATGAGCGCGCGTTTCACGCCGTTAGCGTACGAATTTGTAGCCGACGCCGCGCACCGTCAGCAGGTGCTGCGGCCGCGCCGGGTCGGCCTCGAGCTTCTCGCGCAGCCAGCGCACGTGCACGTCCACCGTGCGGCTCCCGCCGAAGAAGTCGTACCCCCAGACCTGCTGCAGCAGCTGCTCGCGCGTGAACACCTGGCCGGCGTTCTTCGCCAGGAAGAACAGCACGTCGAACTCCTTCGGCTTCAGCTGCACCTGCTGCCCGTGGCGCAGCACTGTCCGCCCTCGCGCGTCCAGCTCCAGGTCGCCCGCCGTGATGCGCGACGCCTCCTGCCGCCCACCGCGCATCCCCGCCCGCCGCAGCAGCGCCCGCACGCGCGCCATCAGCTCCCGCATGCTGAACGGCTTCGTCAGGTAGTCGTCCGCCCCAACCTCCAGCCCGACGACCCGGTCCATCTCCTCGCCCTTCGCCGTCAGCATGATGATCGGCACGTCCGAGTCCGCGCGCAGCCGCCGGCACACCTCGATCCCGTCCATCTTCGGCAGCATCAGATCCAGCACGATCACGTCCGGGTTGCCCCGGCGCGCCGCCTGCAGCCCCGCCACGCCATCCGCGGCCTGCACCACGTTGAACCCGTTCTTGCGCAGGTTGTACGAGAGCGTCGACGCCAGCGCCGCCTCGTCTTCGACTACCAGCACAGTCTTCCCCTCGGCCGGCAGCGCTTGTTCCGTCGTCACATCCCCCGCCCGTCCACTTCCCCGGCCCCAACCGAATCAGTACCGGGAGACATTGATCTCCTCGAGCTGCCCCGTGACCATGAAGATCACCCGCTCGCAGATGTTCGTCACACGGTCCGCGATCCGCTCCAGGTTGTGCGACGTCCAGATCAGGTACGTGATCCGCTCCATGTCGTGCGGGCTCCGGATCACCTCGTGCATCAGCGCGTGGTACGACGAATCGTACAGCGCGTCGATCGCGTCGTCCTCGTCGCAGATCCGCCGCGCCGTCTCGGCGTCATGCTCCACGAACGCCGTCAGCGACCGCCGCAGCATGTCCGTCGCCCGCGTCGACATCTCCAGGATGTCCCCGAGCGGCCCCGGCAGCGGCTCGTCGCCCAGCATCAGGTTGATCCGTCCGATGCCCTCCGCGTGGTCCGCCATCCGCTCCAGCTCGTTCGCGATGAACAGCACGGCCACCAGCACCCGCAGGTCGGCCGCCATCGGCTGCTGCAGCGCGATCGTGTGGATGCACTTCTCCTCGATCTCGTATCGCTTCTGGTTGATGATCACGTCGTCCCGGACGACCGCCCCCGAGAGCGTCGTGTCCCGGTTCCGCAGCGCGTCCACCGACCGCTGGATCGCCTTCTCGACCATGCTCCCCATGACGAGGATATCGTCCTGGAGCTCGCGCAGTCGCTGTTCGAACAGTTGTCGTGGCATGGCGATCCCGCTTTCTTCCCGGCCGCTACCCGAAGCGCCCCGTGATGTAGTCCTCCGTGCGCTTGTCCCTCGGCGTCGTGAAAATCGTGTCCGTATCGCCGAACTCCACCAGCTCGCCGGCACGGTCGGGCCGCATCATCAGGAACGCCGTGTAGTCCGCCACGCGCGCCGCCTGCTGCATGTTGTGCGTCACGATGATGATCGTGTACTCCTTCGCCAGCTCGCGCATCAGGTCCTCGATCTTCAGCGTCGCGATCGGATCCAGCGCGCTGCACGGCTCGTCCATCAGGATGATCTCCGGCTCCACCGCCAGCGCCCGCGCGATGCACAGCCGCTGCTGCTGACCGCCCGAGAGCGCCAGCCCGCTCTGGTTGAGCTTGTCCTTCACGTCGTCCCAAAGCGCCGCCTGTCGCAGCGAGCGCTCGACGATCTCCGAGATATTCCCGCGTATGCCGTTCACGCGCGGTCCGAACGCGATGTTCTCGAAGATCGACTTCGGGAACGGGTTCGGCTTCTGGAACACCATCCCGATCCGCCGCCGCACCTCTACCGGGTCGACATCCTTCGCGTACAGGTCGAGCCCTCGGTACGTCATCTCCCCTTCGATGTGGAAGTTCGGCACCAGATCGTTCATGCGGTTCATGCACCGCAACAGCGTGCTCTTGCCGCACCCCGACGGCCCGATCAGCGCCGTGATCTTCCGCCGCGGGATCTGGAACGACACGTCGTACAGCGCCCGGAAGTTGCCGTAGTACGCGTGGAAGTTCTTCACCTCGATCACCGTCTCCTCGGTGATCCGGGTGACGCGCTCCGAGAGTGGAAGCGTGGTCTCCGTCGTCGTCAGGGCAGGCTCCTCCGCGCGGTTCGTTGTGTTCACTACCATCTTAACCCTTTCTCGCCCGCGCCTATTGCTGCTGCCGGAACCGCTCGCGGATGATCGCCGCCGCCAGGTTCATCGCGAAGATCACCACCATCAGGACGATGATGGCCGCCGCCGCGTTCTGCCGGAACGCCTCCTGCGGCCGGATCGTCCAGTTGTAGATCTGTACCGGCACCGTCGTGAAGTCCTCGAACGGGCTCGTATTGTCGTACGCGATGAACGTGAACGCGCCGATCATGATCAGCGCCGCCGTCTCGCCCGCCGCCCGAGAGACCGCCAGAATCGTCCCCGTCATGATCCCCGGCATCGCCCCCGGCAGCACGTGGTGCCACACCATCTGCCATCGCGTCGCCCCCAGCGCCAGCGCCCCCTGCCGGATGCTCGGCGGTACCTGCCGGATCGCCTCCTGCGACGCGATCACCGTCATCGGCAGGATCATCAGCGCCAGCGTCAGCGACCCCGCGAGAATGCTCGGGCCAAGATCCAAAAACCGCACGAACACCGCCAGCCCGAGGATGCCGTAGATGATGCTCGGCACGCCCGCAAGGTTCGCCAGATTCAGCTTCACCAGCGACAGCAGCTTGTTCCGCGGCGCAAACTCCTCGATCCAGATCGCCGTCCCGATGGCGATCGGGATCGCGAACACGACCGTCAGCGCCAGCACCCACACCCACCCGATCAGCGACGAGCGCAACCCCGCCCGCTCCGCGAACCGCGACGGGTACGACGTCAGGAAGTCCCAGCTCAGCCGGCTCCACCCGCGGTCGACCGTCTCATACCCCAGGTACACGAGCATCGCCACGCCCGTCAGCGTCGCCGCCAGCAGCACGTACCGCGACGCTCGCGAGACCGCCTGGCGCCGCGCGACCCGCCCGGTCGACGCCAGCCTGATGCCCCTCACCTCGTCCGCGCGCACCGCCATTACTCGTACGCCTCCCTGAACCGGTTGACGATGACCGTCGCCGCGATGTTCAGCATCAGCGTCATCACGAACAGCATCGAGCCGACCGCGAAGATCGACTGGTAGTCGATCGTCCCTCGCGCCGCATCGCCGAGCGCTACCTGCAGCATGTACCCGGTCATCGTCTGGATGCTCTCCAGCGGCGAAAGCGTCAGGTTCGGCGTCGATCCCGCCGCCACCGCCACGATCATCGTCTCGCCCACCACCCGCGCGATCGCCAGCAGCACCGCCGCCACGATTCCCGACAACGCCGCCGGCACGACGACCCGGATCGCAACCTCGAGCCGCGTCGCGCCCAGCCCGTACGCCGCCTCCCGCAGCTCACGCGGCACGTTCGACATCGCGTCCTCCGAAATCGACGCGATCGTCGGCAGGATCATCACCGCCAGCATGATGCTCGCGCCCAGCGCGTTGAAGAACTGGATGTCCTGGCCGAAGATCGGCCGCAGCACATCCTGCGTGATCACCGTGAGCGCAAAGTATGCGTACACCACCGTCGGCACGCCCGCGAGCGCCTCGAGGATCGGCTTCAGGACCTTCCGCGTCCGCGGCGCCGCGTACTCGCTGAGGTAGATCGCCGCCGCCAGCCCGATCGGCAGCGCAAACACCAGCGACCAGATCACGACGTTCGCCGTGCCCGCCACCAGCTCCCAGATCCCGAACGACACGGGCCGGAACAGCGGCTGCCACTCCGTCTCGAGGAAAAATTCGCTGAACGATACGTTCTCGAAGAAACTCACCGTCTCTTCGAACAGCACAAACACGATGGCGGCGGTGGTGATGAGCGAAACGGCGGCGCACGCCAGCAAGATCAGCTCGATGAACCGCTCGCCCAGGTGAGCGGCCCGCCGGCGGCGAAGGTCAGCGTAGCTGATCGCGTCGGGTCCGCTCTGAGCTGCCATGCGTGTCCGCTCTCTGCTCCTTAGGCAGGGGCGGCAATCCCGGCGGACTGCCGCACCCACGTTGACCCAACTTCCCGCTCAGGGCAAGAACGGCTCCAGCTTCGCCTGCTGCTCTGCGAGCAAGTCGTCCGGCATCGGAACATAACCGACTTCTTCCGAGAGGGTGTTCGTGTTCGCGAGGTAGAAGTGTACGAACCCCAGCACTTCCGGCCGCTCCTCGAGCAGACGCTCGCTCGTGTAGATGAACAGCGGCCGGCTCAGCGGCTGGTACGACCCATCGAGCGCCGCGTCCAGTGACGGCTCGACGCAACCCTCGCCACCGTCAATCGCAACGGCGCGCAGCGCCTGCCCCGCTTCCTGGAAGTACGCGAACCCGAAGTACCCGATCGCGTTCGAGTCGCCCTCGATGCCCTGCGCCAGCACATTGTCATCCTCCGACGCCGTCCCGTCGCCGGTGTGCGCGGCATTCTCATCCACACCCTCGATCACCGCTTCGACGAAGTAGTCGAACGTCCCTGAGTCCGTGCCCGGGAAGAACTTGACGATCTCGTCGTCCGGCCACGATGGGTCGATCTCGTTCCAGCGCGTCGCGCCGCCGTCGCGGAAGATGTCGTGCAGCTGCTCCACTGTCAGGCACTCCACGAAGTCGTTGTCCGGGTGCACCATCACCGTCAGCGCGTCGATCGCCACCTGCAGCTCGACAACGTCGGTGATGCCTCCCCCTGAGCACGCATCCAGTTCGTCCTGCTTGATCGGCCGCGATGCGTCACTGACCTCAATCTCACCGCGACAGAAGCGCTCGAACCCCCCGCCCGTGCCGGAGAACGCCACGTTCACCCGCACGTCCGACACCCGGTTGAACTCCTCCGCCACCGCCTCCGAGATCGGGAACACCGTCGACGACCCGTCCACGCGCACGCTCCCCGACAGGCTCCCGTAGTCGATGCCGCCCGCAGCGGTCGGCTCACCGTTGTCGCCGTTGCCGTCGTCGTCTCCGCCGCACGCCCCGAACGCGACGAGCCCGAGCACGATCGCGCCCGCCGCCAGCGCCAGCAACTTCCTGCTTACGTGGGTCTTTCTTGACACGTCTCGCCTCACTCCTGCTCCAACCACGCCGTTGAACATGGTTCCGTGTCAACCTAGAGCAACGCCCGTTAACGGACGTTAACGGCAATTAAGTGAGGGTAAAGCGAGCCTGACGTTCGTATTGAGGGTGTTAACGTAACCGGAGTGCCTGGCCGAGTCGGCGCGTCGTTATGTGCGCACGCAACGTCGGCAGATCCACCCGCTCCAGCGCCCGCACCACCGCCAGCGCCGCCAGCACGATCGCCCCGCCGATCACCGCGTCGAGCCAGAAGTGATTTGCCGTCAGCACGATCGCCAGCAGCATCGCCACCGGCAGCATCACCGCCAGCGCCCGCATCGCCAAGTGCTTCGACGTCTGGATCAGCGCCAGCCCCACCAGCAGGATCCACCCGAAGTGGAAGCTGGGCACCGCCGCGAACTCGTTGATCAGGTCCGACCCCTCGAACTGCTGGTACACCGCCGAGCGCTCGCGCACCGTGTCAACGAACCCGAACTCCGGGAACATCCGCGGCGGCGCGACCGGCACCGTCGCGAAGATGACAAGCCCGATCGCGCCCGACAGCAGGAATGCGTTGCGATACCGTGTGTAGAACCCGCGATGGAACGCGTAGAGGTACAGCGCGGCCGCGCTGATCACCGGCAGGTAGCCCCACACATACACCCAGTTGAACAGCGTCACCAGCCAGTGGTGGTCGACGATCGCGCCCTGCAAGTCCGGCTCGACGAACGCACCCAGGCTCCGCTCGATCTCAATGATGCTGAACGCGTGCCCGAACGCCTCGTGCGAGCTCGGCGCCACGAAGCGACGCACCGCTTCGTACGCGAGGTACGCCAGCACGAGGATCGCTGCCTCGAGCAGCAGGCGTAGGATCGCCCGCCCCGGGACGGACCTCCCCCAGCTCATCGTGAAACATTCTACGCTATTCCGTAATCTGACTCGGCACGCAGAGCGTACCCTGATGAGGAGGTCGACAGGACTGCGCGACGTTATGTCCAAGGCGCTCGCGACACTCGCTGAGATGATGGCCCGCCGCGGGCACCCCACACACGCAACGCGCTTGTGCCGCGGCTTGTGGTGGCCGCTCGCCGCCGCCGTCGTCGCCGCAGTCACGCTCGCCGCCTGCGCCACCGACAGCGATGATCAGGTACCGACCGCGACGCCCACGTCGCCAGCGCCAACCGCACCTGCGACCGAACCGCCCACGCCCGTGCCCCAACGCCCCATCGAAGAGAACGCCTACACCGCCGAGCCGGCGTTCCCGCAGGCGAACTTTCCTGGCATGCTCGGCCTCCACGCTATCCCCACGCAGCCCGATCACGCCATCGTCCTCTCGCGCGACGGCCTTATCCGCCGCTTCAGCATCGCTGACCCCGCCGAACCGCCGAGCGTCTTCCTCGACATCCGCGACCGTCTCATCCCGAACCCCGGCCAGGAGGAAGGGCTGCTCGGCCTCGCGTTCGACCCCCAGTACGCGACCAACGGCTTCTTCTACGTGAACTACACCGCCGCCAACCCGCGCCGCAACGTTATCTCGCGCTTCGTGTCAAAGGGCGACGCCGCCGACCCCGTGTCCGAGACCGTCGTCCTCGAGATCGAGCAACCGTACCGCAACCATAACGGCGGCCAGCTCGTCTTCGGCCCCGACGGCTTCCTCTACATCACCTCCGGCGACGGCGGCTCGGGCGGCGACCCACACGGCAATGGCCAGAACACGAACACCCTGCTCGGCAAGATCCTCCGCATCGACGTCGCTACGCTCCCCTACCGCATCCCGCCCGACAACCCCTTCGCCGGCGGCGGCGGCCGCGCCGAAGTGTGGGCGTACGGCTTCCGCAACCCCTGGCGCATGTCCTTCGACCCCGAGACCGGCGACGCATGGACCGGCGACGTCGGACAGGGCACCTGGGAGGAGATCGACCGCGTCGAGCGCGCCGGCAACTACGGCTGGAACATCACGGAAGGCCCCGAATGCTTCCGCGCCGCCTCATGCGACACGACGGGCCTCATCATGCCACGCGCCTGGTACCCCACCGACGATGGCTGCGCCGTCACTGGCGGCTACGTCTACCGCGGCGACGCCATGCCCGAGCTCCGCGGCTGGTACGTCTACGGCGACTACTGCAGCGGCGACGTCTGGGCCTTCGACACCGCCAGCGCCGGCAGCGAGCCGATCCTCCTCGCCGCCACCGGCCACCAGATCACCTCATTCGCCGTCATCGGCGGCGAGATCTACCTCGTCACCTTCGACAACGCCATCTACCGCCTCACCCGCCCCTCATAACGCCCGCGTCAACGAGCGCGACCTGCAACCTTCGAGATGAATACCGAAATCGCGCGCCCCCTCCGTGCCTTTCTTGCGATAGCTGAGAAGGAAGCTCTGTGCCCTCTGTGGGTGGCCCCGTCTTCTGTCACATGACGTCCGACGCGTCCCGCCTCTCGCTCCCGCGTCCCGCATCCACGATTGACGACGTTCTCTGCCCTCTGCGGAAGAACTCCGCGACGGCTCCGACCTCCAACCTCCAACCTCTAACCTCCAACCCCCTACACCGCACAGTCCCCCGCAAGCGACCCGATCGCCGTAATCCGCCGCCCCATCGTCACCGCATCCACGAACCCGTTCGTCGCGTACGCCACCGAGATCCCCGTCTCCGGATCGCCCCACGCGATCTGCCCGCCCGCCCCGCCATGCCCGAACGCCCGCGGCGAGCACGTCCGCCCGAACCCGCGCATGTACGCGTATCCGTCGCCGCCCGCCACCACCACGCCCAGCGCGCGGTTCGTGTTCACGTCGACGTCCGGCAGGAAGTACTTCATCGTCAGGTCGATGTGGTGCGGCCTCGACCGCACCGTCGTCCCGAACGCGATCGTCTCCGGCCTGATCACGCACGTCCCGTCCGCTGTCACGCCGCCGTTGACCAGCGGCTGATAGAACAGCGCCATCGCCGCCGCCGTCGCCACGGCGCCGCCACCCGGCAGCCCCGCCTCGCGATACTTCGGCACGTTCATGCGCAGGATCGCCTCGGGCGTCACTTCGCCCCACCCGCCCGGCGGCTCCACCGGCTCCGACATGTAGCGCACGTCCGCCACCCGCCACCCCTCCTCCGGCGGACACCCGACGTACAGGTCGCGCTCCAGCCCCATCGGCTTCAGCAGCCGCTCCCGGATGAACGTCCTGTGGTCCGCCCCGCCGCGCCGGTAGATGATCTCAGCCAGCACCCAGTGCATCGACGTCGCGTGGTATTCGTACCGGCTGTCCACCGGCCAGTTGAGCCGCCACTGGCTGAACGCCTCCAGCAGCGCCTCGCGATTCCCCCACTTGTCCGGGTGAAACGGCGCGTACGGAAACCCGCCCGCGTGCAGCATCGCCTGCTCGACCGTGATCGCGTCCTTCCCGTTCGTGCCGAACTCCGGGATGATCTCCGCGATCCGCTCGTCCAGCCGCAGCTTCCCCTCCTCGAACAGCAGCCACACCGCCACCGACACGATCGCCTTCGTGCTCGAGTAGAACGTGAACATCGTCTCGTCCGTCGCCGGCCGCTCCTCCCCGCCCTGCACCGCCGACCCGAACGTGCGCATCCCCGCGAGCTTCCCGCCCCGCGCCACCGCCGCCTGCGCCGCCGGCAAGATCCCCTGCTCGACGTCCCGCGCCGCCCGCGCGAACACCGCCTCCAGCTTCTCCGGATCCACCCCCACATCCTCCGGCCTCGCCGCGAGGAACCTCCGGTCAATCATCGCCATCACCTTTCACTCAACGCGACGATTGTCCCGCCCCCAACCTCTCACCGTCTACCATCCACCCTCCACCTTCCGTCCATCGTCCATCTTCCATTTTCCATCTTCCATCCGACCTCCCACAGCCCCTACGCAACGAGCTGCACCAACAACACCCCCGCCACCACCGACCCATACCCGATCACCGCCCACCGCAGCCACCGCCGCCCCAGCCGCCGCGCGATCCCCACGCCGATGTACCCCCCCAGCACCGCGCCCGCCGCCATCACCGCCGCCGGCCCCCACTCCACCGGCCCGAACAGCGCGAACCACACCACCGCAACCGCATTGATCAGCAGCGACAGCATCCCCTTCAGCGCGTTCGAGTGCTGGATGTCGTCGGGCAGCAGGATCGTCAGGAACGCCAGCGTGAGGATGCCCAGACCCGCCCCGAAGTACGCCCCGTACACCGCCAGCACGAACGTCGCGACATGCAGCGTCAGCGGCACCGCCTCCGCGTCGTCGCTGCGCAGCCGGTGCGATAGCGCCACGTCCGCGAGCTGGTCCTGGAACGCCATCAGCAGCACCGCGAACAGGATCAGGAACGGCACGATCGCGTCGAATACCGACGACGGCGTCGCCAGCAGGATCACCGACCCCGCCAGCGCGCCCCCGACGCTCGGCCACGCCAGCGCGACCAGCCGCCGCTTCTGTCGCCGCAGCTCCTCCCGGTACCCGAACGACCCCGCCGCGTACCCCGGCCACAGCGCCACCGTGTTGGTCACGTTCGCCGGCTTCGCGTCGTACCCGAACCCCAGCAGCGCCGGAAAGCTGATCAGCGACCCGCCGCCCGCGACCGCGTTGATCGCCCCCGCCGCGGACGCCGCCAGCGCCAGCCCGATGACCTCCCAGACACCCACCCCCGAACCATGCCCGCTCGCCGTCCTTCGCGCCACATCGGTACGACCGGCGCGAGAACGCACCATCACGACCCTTTGCGCCCGCGTGCATGACATTCGGCACTTCCGCTTGGAGCATGTCGGCCCGTGACGTCTTGCCGGCGAGGTGCGACCCTTCCCTTAACAAGACGCGAGAGGTGGACGTCATGAGGACGAACGAGGGCACAATCGACAGGGTGGTGCGAGTCGTCGTCGGGCTCGCCGTGTTGTCCCTGCTGGTCATCGGCCCGGTCCCCGGTTGGGGACTCGTGGGCCTGATCGGTCTCGTGCCGCTGGCGACCGGCGTGATCGGCTACTGCCCGATCTACACGCTGTTGGGCATCGACACGCTCGGGCTGAAGCTGGGTCATGGTCAACCCCGCACCACCGTATAGCGGGCGAGCCGTCAGGACGCGCAGATGAAGAAGCTATTTCTTCCGCTCGGCGTGGTTTCCATCGCGATCGCGGCTACGAGGCTCCACAAGGGCTTGAGCGAGGCTCTCTCGCGCCTCGCTCAAGCGATGATGGAGCATTGACCCTGCCACAGGATCATGTCTGGCGTGCTCCAGATACGACGGCAGAACGACGAGATACTTGCTCGCCTGAAACGTCTCGAGGAGGGGGCGCAACCCCAATCAGAAGGACACCCGGAGCGTCATCCCGCCACGTGAACCGAAAGCGCTCGCTCCAGCGGTCGCCCACAGGAGGTAGAAAATGTCTGCGTTGCTTCGCGTCGCCGCACTTCTCGCCGCGCTCGCGCTCGCACTCTCCATCGCCCAGGCGATCGAGTCACCTGGGACCGCGGCCGCCGCCTCGGACACACACATCGGCTTCACGCCCGCCACGCCCTCGATCCAAATGTATGACGACGACGACGATCACATGTGGGGCGACGGCGACGGCTGGGGCTGGGTATGGATGGCCTTCATGATGCCCATGATGCTGATCTTCTGGGGCGGCCTCATCTTGCTCGTCGTCTGGCTCGTCCGCCGCTGGCCCGAGCGCGGCGCTCCCCACGACGTCGATGCGATCGAGATCGCGCGCCGCCGTTACGCCCGCGGCGAGATCAACCGCGAAGAGCTCGAGCAAATCCGCCGCGACCTGACCGCCTGAGTTGCGCTTGTCCGCCGCCTTGGCGGCTCATCGATCCCATTGCTTAAGGCGCGCCCAAAACGCCCGCGCGGTTCGAGTACCCACGCCACCTCGCCGGTGGTACCCGCGGCAGCCCGTCAGTCGTCCGACTCTGCATCGGCATTCTCTGCGCCGCTTCGCCGGGTTTCACTTAGAAGTTCTTGGCTCGGAGTCTCACCCCTGACCTCTTCCAATCTGCGACGAGCTAAAAGCTCAAGTCGCTGCGCTTGTGTCACCAACGTCTCACGCAAGCCCAACGAAACGTCTCGCTCCTTAGCCACTTGAGCGAGATTCGCGATAGTTGATGCTCGGCGGGCGATTCGCTCATCCGCATGAGCGAGCCGCTGTCGAATGTCATCTGGGACGATAACGCCCTTGTACATTTTTGGCAGATCGATAAGGTCCGTCGGAGCCGGTGCCTTCTCGTTGAGGAGTTTGCTCACCCGTGCCTGTCTTGTCAGTTCTTCGTAGGCCGTATACTCGGCTCGATTCAGCAGGTCCATCCGTTCCTCGGGAGTCAGGCCAGCCAAGTCCCATAACGGCCATACTGCGATATAAGCGACCTCCATCGGGTCAAGCACATGCATCGCTACGGCATCCGTGCGCTGGTTCGTGAGATGTCGCCGAATGCGAGTGCGCAGACTTTCGTAAGTCTGACCCACGTAGATAGGTTCATCGTCATAGTCAAAGAACGCATAAATTCCCCATGTGCAATCGCAGACTTTGCGCCCTTCCTCATCCGTACCGTTCAGGAAGTCCTCGAGATGCTTGAGGATTGCGGCGATGTCTGCCGGGAGGCGCTCCTCCCGGCTAAGCCGCCGTCTTGCGCGTCCTTTAGTCTGTTCCTCTGGCTGTCCGTCAGTTCGTCGCGGCAATCCCCGCCTCAACCGTCATCTCTCTGACCAAAGGATTCAGCACGTGCTCCGCCACCCAATTAATGACGGGCACCGCCACCGCATCGCCGAAACCGAAGTACGCTTGGTTAGGTGGCACGTTAATGGGATAGCCCGGGGCACCCATGAGAATCGCATACTCACGTGGGGTCATGAAGCGTGCCTTCCTCCGTCCTCTGCCGGCCGTGAACACGATTTGTCGGCTGCTGCCCCCACGTGGAGTGCGAAGACATCCCGCGATGTCATCAAGCCGAAGCTCCGCTCGACTCTGGCCATCGCGAACGCGGCGGTACACTGTCCCGTATTGCACTCGCGGGCCATTCGTGACCTCGTCCGCCAGCGGGCGGTGAAGCTGACTCATCTGGCTGACGAGATACTCAACACGCTCGCTGCTCCACCATCGAGGGTCATGCGCTGGTAGCCGCTCCAAGACCGCGCTTAGGCCGCCCGTCATCTTGGCCGGGGGCGGTGGCACATCGCGCATAGACCAGCGGAGATGCGGATACGCCTCGATGAACTCCGTCAAATGCTTGTTCTTCAGGTCGGTGTGTCGCTCCCTTAGAAACGAAATCGGGTCTGGTGTTGTAGGCGCGTCTCGCATCGCCAGGACGAAGACCCGCTGACGGCTCTGTGGGAGGAAGTGAAGTGCATCGAGAGCAAAGGCATCGCAGGCATAATGGAGGTCGTTCAACGCCTCGATAACCTTAAAGAAGTCCTTTCCCCCGTGCGACGTGATGAGGCCGGGCACGTTTTCAAGAAGAACAATGGGCGGTCGGCGGCCGTCCATTTCGGTCAAGACCTTGAGAAAGCCCCAGAACGCGCTTGATTGAGCACCCTTCATCCCCGCCCGGTTCCCCGCGAGCGAGAGATCAGTACACGGGAACGATGCGGTCGCCATGAGCGTCGTCGGCACTTCGGTCGGGCGTACGTGGTACACGTCCTTGACGGCATAATCAATGTGACAATTCTCGAATGCGGCGTAATACATCTCGACCTTCTTCGGGTCGATGTCGTTTGCCCACACGCCGTGCCATCCCTGCTGCTCAAGGCCGAGCCGCATGAGACCGATACCCGCGAAGAACTCAGCGAATGTCTTCTTCATTGCATCCCTGCACTTGCTGCGCCACGCGTGCGGTGCAAGCTTCGAGGTCACGTTTTAGGTCGCTCTCCCAGATGCGAATGACCCGCCATCCTTCGTCCTCTAGGCACCGTGTGACCTCGGCATCACGCTTCATATTGCGCGTGACCTTCGCTATCCAGTAGTCCCGGTTTGATACACGCTCGAATTGAGCCTCAAGCGTGGGGAAGCCGCGAAGCTTCCACTGGTTGCCATGCCAGAAGTCCCCATCGATGAACACGGCAACCCGCGAGGTGGGGAATACTATGTCCGGCTTACCGAGAAGCCGCGTCTCGTGGAGGCGGTACCGTAGGCCTTTCCGCCAGAGTGCCTTGCGAAGTGCAAGTTCAGGCATCGTGTGTCGGCTCGTGACACGCGCCATGGTGGCCGAGACGGCTGCGGGTGAACGGCTGGCCATGATTTCTTCGCCATCTGCATTATCGTTTGTTCACCAGGATTCGGTCAAATGTTCTGCTTATGTTGAACCGATAGGTGGTCCGCAGGGTGCGTCGATTACGCCGCCTTCGGTGTATGAGAGCCAGCGGCCGTTCAGGTTCGCCGCCCGAACGCCGGAACGTTCGCCATCCCATCGTCGCCGCGAGGTGCGAAGCGCGATTGCCCACTACACTCCAGCACCCGCACCGCGTTCCCGCTCGCGCTATGATCCTCCAAAGGTAAGGTAACCCTATGACGACCACCCAACCCCACACCACCGCCCCCGGCATCGACTTCACCGCCGTCGATACCCCCATCGGCCTCAACTGGTACGACGCCGACCCCAACCTCCAGCAGCTCGTCGAGCGCCTCTGCCATCCCGACGACCGCGCCTTCGCCGAACAGCAGCTCCGCAAGATGGGCGCCCTCATCGGCGGCCCCGTCGCCGCCCGCGCCGAAGTCACCGACAAGCACCCGCCGCGCCTCGAGCAGTACGACCGCTGGGGCCACGACGCCATGCGCGTCGTCCACCACGAGTCCGCCATCGCCACCAAGCGCGACCTCTGGGAGCACGGCTTCCTCGGCCTCCGCTGGACCGACGACGTCCGCAAGACCCGCGCCGGCAAGCTCCCGCCCGTCGTCAACACCGGCTTCCTCTACTTCCTCAACCAGGCCGAGACCGGCATGGCCTGCGGCATCGGCATGACCAGCAGCGCCGCCGGCATCGTCGACCGCCACGCCCCGCCCGACGTCCGCGAGCGCTTCCTCCCGCACCTCACCACCATGGACTTCGCCGAGGCCTACGAGGGCGGCATGTTCATGACCGAGGTCCGCGGCGGCAGCGACCTCGCCAGCAGCGAGACCACCGCCACGAAAACCCCCGATGGCTGGCGCATCAACGGCTCCAAGTGGTTCTGCTCCAACCTCGACGCCGAGGTCATCATCACGCTCGCCCGCCCCGAAGGCGCGCCCGCCGGCCTCCCCGGCCTCGCGCAGTTCCTCGTGCCCCAGCGCCGCGCCGACGGCTCCCGCAACGGCATCCACATCCGCCGCCTCAAGGACAAGCTCGGCACCAAGGCCGTCCCCACCGGCGAAGTCGACTTCGTCGACGCCGAGGCCTACCTCATGGGCCGCGACCCCGCCGACACGTCAGGCGATACCGCCGCCCGCGACGGCCGCGGCGTCAACCGCATGATGGAGATGGTGCAGGGTTCCCGCTTCGGCGTCGCCATCATGGGCCTCGGCATCATGCGACGCTCCTTCATGGAAGCCGCCATCTACGCCCACCACCGCGAGGCCTTCGGCCGCCCCATCGCCGAATACCCGCTCGTCCGCGAGACCCTCGTCAACATGGCCATCGAAGTCGAAGCCGGCTGCGCCCTCGCCTTCGAAGCCGCCGAGGCTGGCGCCCGCAAGGACCCCGACTCCCGCCGCCTCTACCGCATCCTCGTCCCCCTCGCGAAGTTCCGCTGCACCCGCCGCGGCATCGAGCTCGCCTCGCAGGCGATCGAGGTCCACGGCGGCAACGGCTACATAGAGGAATGGCCAGTCGCCCGCCAGTTACGCGACGCGCAATGCCACACCATCTGGGAAGGCACCGAGAACATCATCTGCCTCGACGTGATGCGCGCCATGCGCAAGGAGCACGCCGAAGAGTCGCTCTTCGCGCGCGTCGAGCGCGCCATCGGTGGCGCCGAACACCCCGCCCTCGTTGACACCGTCTCGCAGATCGGCCGGTCCGTCGATGAGCTCAAGGACGCCATCGCCTATCTCGAGCGCTCGCCCGAGGAGCTGCGCCTGCTCAACGCCCGCCGCATGACCGACTACATGGCCGACGTCGCCCAGGCCGCGCTGCTCGTCGAAGAAGCCGTCTGGGAGCTCGCGAACAAGAACTCAGCCCGCAAGGCCATCGTCGCCCGCCACTTCGTGAACGCGCGACTCATCCCGCAGCCCGCCCGCGGCATCACCTCCGGCGACCGCACCGCGATCGACTACTTCGACCCGATCGTCCGCTGGCAGCCCGTCGCCCCCGCAGACGTCCGCTGAAGGAACACCGCCGCGATCACCGAACGACTTCGGGCCGACAACCACCAAGCACCCGCCGCCCCGCAGCGGACGCACTTGGTTCTTGGTTCTCGGTTCTTGGTTCTCGCGCGTAGCGCGTCAGCGCGCCGCCAGCTCGTCCAGCAGCTTCCGCGACACCGCCGTGATCTCATCCACCGCCGCGTTGAACGGCTCCTCGTTCTTCCGCGACGGCTGCCGGTACCCGCTGATCTTCCGCACGAACTGCAGCGCGGCCGCCTCGATCTCCTCGTCCGTCGCCCGCTCGTCCTTCTTTCGCAACGTCTTGATCGATCGACACATGCCGAAAGCCTACTCCCCTCCCCCGCCCGCAGCCAACCGCCGATCACTCCTGACACATAGCGTCCGTTATGCCGGCGTCAGCATGTCGATCCCGCGCCGCGTCGTTCGTCGTTCGTTGGAACCCGCCCACACCGCGGGACGTTGACATGTGCGGGCGGTAGCGCAAAGCTACCACTCCACATCGGAAAGTTCGCAGGCAGGACGACCTGGAGGATCTGCTCGATGACTGACGTGCGCATTCTGGTCGGCACGAAAAAGGCCGCCTTCATCTACAGCTCCGACGAGCGTCGCGAGAAGTGGACCCTCTCCGACCCCATCTTCACCGGCTGGTCCGTCTACCACATGAATGGCGACGACCGCGATGGCGCTCCCCGGCTCTACGCCGCCGCGAACCACTGGGCCTGGGGCCCGTCCGTCGCCCGCAGCACCGACCTCGGCAAGACGTGGGAGTCGCGCAGCCCCGGCCTCGGCTTCCCCCAGGACATGGGCGTGACCGTCGGCAACGTCTGGCACGTCGCCCCAGGCCACCAGAGCGAGCCCGGCGTCGTCTACGCCGGCGTCCAGCCCGCCGGCCTCTTCCGCAGCGAAGACTGGGGAGAGTCCTGGCAGCCCGTCGACTCCCTCAACCGCCACGCCGACCGCGAAAAGTGGACCGGCACCGGCGGCGGCGACTCCTGCGTCCACTCCGTCGAGGTCGACCTCCGCGACGCGAAGCACATGTACGCCATCGTCAGCGCCGGCGGCTCCTACGAGTCCCGCGACGCCGGCCAGACGTGGGCGCAGTTCTCCCACAACGCTGTCCTCGAGGATCCGCGCGGCATCAAGTTCGTCCGCGACATCGCCGCCCACTTCGGCCAGCCCATGTCCGACGTCGACCCCATCGGCCTCGACGAGATGCACAAGTTCCGCGTCGACCGCAAGGACCCTGACCGCATGTGGGTACAGGCGCACACCGGCGTCTTCAAGTCCGAGGACGGCGGCGCGACGTGGAAGGACGTCACCGCCGGCTTGCCATCGTTCCACGGCTTCCCCATCGCCGTCACCAAGCGTCCGCCCGACGCCACGTACGTCGTCCCCATCGCCTACGCCGGTACCTACGACAACTTCCGCGTTTGCGATGGTCAGTTCGCCGTCTACCGCACCCGCGACCGCGGCGCCACGTGGGAAGCCTGCACGAAGGGACTCCCCGGCCCGCACGACTACCAGAGCGCGTACCGGGAAGCGATGGACACCGACGGCCTCGACCAGGAGGGCGTCTACGTCGGCACCACCAACGGCGCCGTCTACGCCTCCATGGACGGCGGCGATTCGTGGCAGCGCCTCCCCGGCACCCTGCCGCCCATCCTCTCCGTCACCGCCGTCGCCTTCTGACCGAGAAGAAGCGCACCAAAGAACGCGAAGCGTGTGCGGACAGCCGCGCCCGGCTGTCCCCGCGCGCGCAGCGCACCCGCAGTGCAGCGCCACCTCGCGCACCACAAATCAATGATGCCGCCCGCTCACCCGCCACAGCGCAACTCGATCTCCTCCACTCCGCCCGAAGGAGAGGAGCCCGTGACGTGACGTCACCCCCGCCCAGGCCCGCGCAAGATCCGCCCGAACGCCGACCGCATCGCCCGCGCTTCCTCACTCGTGATCTGCCGCCCGAAGTGCGCCTCGACGCCCCGCTGATGCACTGGCATCGCCCGCCGCAGCGCACGCCGCCCCGCCGGCGTCAGCGCCGCATATGTCCCTCGACGGTCGTCCGCGCACGACCGGCGCTCGACGAGCCCCGCGTCCTCCATCCGGTCAAACAGCCGCGTCAGCCCGCTCTTGCTCAGCCGCACCTCGCGCGCGAGATCCTGCATCCGCATCTGCCCGGCCGACGCCGGCCCGAGCGCCGCAAGCACCTCGTACCAGCTCAACGGCAGTTCGCGCTCGCGCTCCAACTCCGACTCGAGCGCGGCCGTCACCGCCGCATGCGCTTGCACGAATGCGCTCCACAGGTCGATACGACCGTTGTCGAGGGCCATGCCGGCATCGTATCCCCGGCCTGTTGCCGCAGCAACGATCGCCGCCGGATGACGGCCGTCGCACTCTTGAATGCGAAGGCTACCAGTCGAAATTCGTCATCTCGGCAGCTTCCCTCTCGGGCGAAGATGCCGTTGGGCGACGCGTTGGAGCGAAGTCGTGCCTCGAAAGCATGTCAGAGCGCAACGCTCGCACGACTTCCATGATCCCCCATGCCTGTGTCCCTGGCTCGTACGGGTTCTCGGGCAATGCGTCACTGTGGCGCGGCGCCATGTGCAGCGCTCCTCTCGCCAAACGTGGATAAGTGAGTGTGACCTACTCCGGGAGCGCGGCGGCGACAGCTCCGACGAGGCGCTTCTCCTCCGCCTCCTCTTCCTCGCCCGGGTACGCCCGCTTCTTCAGCATCTCGCGCGGCGGGTCGATGTAGATCGCGCCCCAACCGCACGCTTCCTCGCACAACCGGCAGCCAGTGCACTTCTTCTCGTTCAATACCGCAACGCCGAAGAAATCGCCCACCGTCCGCTCCGGCTCGCCCAGCGAGAGCGCGTCGAACGGGCAGATCTGGATGCACAGCTCGCAGCCGCTGCCGATGCAGTTGTCCTCGATGACGATCGCCTTCGGCCACTCCTTGCGCGGGAACGTCTTGCACACGTCACCAACGCTGTCGAGGATCGCCTCCGGCGGGCACACCACGCCGCACGCGCCGCAGTCGATGCAAAGGTTCGGGTCGATGACGTGGACTTCGTTGCGGCTGCCCGTGATCGCGTCCGTCGGGCAGCGCTTCGTGCATGCGGTGCAGCCGATGCAGGTGTCGATGATCGTATAGGCCACGCGATGCTCCTCGAGGCGCCGTCAACCGGCGCGATTCGTATCGGGGCTGCGGATTTCCGAAGCCAAACCTTCCCAAACCCGCCTATCGAGTATAGGTGCACCCCCGACGACCGCACAAGCGATTCCAGATTCCGCCGCAGCCCGCCTGAAGAAGTTCAGATACCTGCGTTACACCGAGCGGAGTCGTACAACGACTCGGGGAGGTGGCCATGCGCAGGGCGACCAATTGGGTGCGGGGGACGACGGCGCTCAGCCGACTCTCGCCGG
>Ga0073934_10002215_pt1 | contig 41718 bp, 41 predicted proteins | sample LarsenN4metaG_FD_76834 | JGI IMG/M metagenome (GOLD analysis project Ga0073934, IMG submission 76834) | Hot spring sediment bacterial and archeal communities from British Columbia, Canada, to study Microbial Dark Matter (Phase II) - Larsen... ...
ACACTCCCCACACTCCCCACACTCCCCACACTCCCCACACTCCCCACACTCCCCACACTCCCCACACTCCCCACACTCCCCACACTCCCCACACTTCCCACACTCCCCCCGTCCCCTGGTCCCCCAGTCCCCATAAGGGCAATAGCAACGAAAAAACTGAATTTAAATAACAAAAAAATTGGCATAATTTTGAATATTGTCAGATTAAAATAAAACATTAACAGGCCGGAAAAATAGAGAAAAATCCTGGGATCTGGCATTCAAATAAATTTACTTAAGTAAGCATCGTCACGGAGGAATCAATGGAAAAAATTTACATTCCTCAACTGGCAAAAGCACCGGAAAAAACAGAAAAGATAGAATTGCGCGATTTCCTCGAAGAGTTGGAAACGCTAACTCCCATCAGAGGATGGCTGCAAGTAAAACACCAGGGAAACTATCTGGAAGTGAGTGCAAAGGCAGAGGCGATTGTTACCCTCACCTGTAACCGCTGCTTGCAACAGTATAATCACCGGTTAAAACTTAAAACTACCGAACTAATCTGGCTGGATGAGTCAGCGGGGATATCAGACATCAAGGAATGGGAACCCACGGTAGAAGAGCTGGTAGAAACCTTGCCTCCTGATGGTTATTTCGACCCAGGCGCCTGGTTATACGAGCAGCTTTGCCTCGCAATTCCCCCCCGGCAACTTTGCGCGGAAGATTGCCCGGGAATACAGGTGGAGCCAGCGCCCACAACTGCAACTCCCCTGACCGATCGCCGGTGGGCATCCTTGGCAAATCTGAAAAACCAATTACCCAATTAAAACTCACAGCCAAAGTGATGACGGGAATTGGGTACAGGGATAAAATATATGGGGCACTCAGGCTTCCAGCCCAGCCAGAATGGTTCTGCTGCCATCACCAACCCACTGCACCCTGACCCAACTATGACTTTTAGCGATGAGTTTGAACTGCTCGTGCGGGCACGATATCCCATAATCTATATCCCAACAAGAGAGGAAGAGCGAGTAGAAGGCGCGATCGGCCAATCCGCCAAATCCCTCGGCAATCGCCCGGTTTATCTCTGGGATTTTGTCGATGGCTACTCCGGCAATCCCAACGATGCGGGTGTGGGGCGGCGCAATCCCCTGTCCGCCTTAGAATTTGTGGAAAAGCTGCCAGCCGGAGCCCCAGCCGTCTTCATCCTGCGAGATTTTCACCGATTTTTAGAAGATGTGGCAGTTTCGCGCAAACTGCGCAATCTCAACCGCACCCTCAAATCCCAGCCGAAAAATATCGTCATTGTCTCGCCAGAGTTGGTAATTCCCCAGGACCTCAGCGAAGTGATGACCGTGCTGGATTTTCCCCTACCCACAAAAGAGGAAATTGCCACCGAGGTGGAACGCCTCTTGACCGCCACAGCAAGACAAATTGATAGCCAAATTAAAGATGAAATCGTCCGCTGTTGCCAGGGTCTTTCCCTAGAGCGGATTCGCCGGGTGCTGGCGAAGGCGATCGCCTCTGGCGGCAATCTGGAATCTGCTGATGTGGAGTTGATTCTCGAAGAAAAGCGCACCATTGTCCGCCAAACCCAAATTCTGGAGTTTTACCCCGCCAAGGAAGAAATCTCCGATATCGGCGGCTTGGACAACCTCAAAGAGTGGTTGACCAGACGCGGTGGCTCTTTCTCAGACCGAGCGCGACAATACGGCATCCCTCACCCCAGAGGCTTGCTCCTGGTGGGAATTCAAGGCACGGGTAAATCCCTCACCGCCAAGGCGATCGCCCACCACTGGCATCTACCCCTGCTCCGCCTCGACGTAGGACGCCTGTTTGGCGGTTTAGTGGGAGAATCAGAATCCCGCACCCGCCAAATGATTCAGCTCGCCGAAGCCTTAGCCCCCTGCGTCCTCTGGATTGATGAAATTGACAAGGCTTTTTCCGGGTTTGATGGCAAAGGGGACGCAGGCACCACCAGCCGCGTCTTTGGCACCTTCATCACCTGGCTGGCAGAAAAAACTACTCCCGTGTTCGTCGTCGCCACCGCCAACAACATCCAATCTCTGCCCCCGGAAATGCTTCGCAAAGGCAGATTTGATGAAATCTTTTTCGTGGGTTTACCAGCGCAAGAAGAGCGGCGGGCGATTTTTGAAGTGCATCTATCCCGCTTGCGCCCCCATAATCAAAAAAATTACGATCTAGAACGGTTGGCATACGAGTTGCCCGATTTTTCCGGAGCCGAAATCGAGCAGGCTATTATTGAGGCGATGCACATCGGGTTCAGTCAAAACCGCGACTTCACCACAGAAGACATTTTGGCAGCCGCCAGCCAAATTGTCCCCCTAGCCCGCACCGCTGCCGAGCAAATCCAGCAGCTCCAGAATTGGGCAGCCTCTGGTAAAGCTCGCCTCGCATCTAAACAAACCGGTTTAACCAACCGCATCCCACATAACCGAACACAGCAAGAACCCTTATAACCATGAATCAAATATTCTACGAAATATTTAAATTTTTTATGGGTTTTCTGCTGGCACTGGTCATCCTCGCTGGGGGTTCAGTGGCAGCAGCCCTATATTTTGTCACCAAACTAACCGCACTTCCCCCCAAACCGACCTTTGCCAATGATGCCCCAACCCAAGTAGTTACTTCTGATCCTAAAGCTAAACCGCCAGCCAAACAGCCCCAGGCAGCCTCCAACCAGCCCAGTGCGTCCCCAACATCTACCCCAACACCATTACCACCAGGAGCGTACCGGGCTCGGGTGAGCTGGCCGGAGGGGTTGGTCTTGCGAGATAAACCCACCTATGAATCCAGCACGATCGGCGGCATCGCCTACAACGAAAATGTGCTAATTTTAGAAGTCACTTCCAGCAAAGAATGGGAGCGGGTGCGAGTGGAAAGTACCAAGGAGGAAGGTTGGGTCAGGGGAGGCAATACAGAACGAATCGGGAACTGAGCCGGATGGGCTCTGCCAATCGCACCTGGAACATGCAATCTTAGCCATTTTCAGCATCAGAGCAATCAGGTATGGAAACTCTCGCCTATCTTCACCTGTATCAAGCCTTCGAGGACAACCATAGTCCCGAGTTAGCCAGCGATATCGCTCGCTTTTGGCGCCCATCAAACTGGCACCAAACCTCGAATTTAGCATTAATGCGTCTGGTATCCAGAGCGATTTGTTTGGCTTTTGCCAGTGCCTGCACCACTGCCTTATTGTTGGTGGGAGTCGCTGACACCGCCTTTAGTATTCCCTTGCGGCAGGGAGATACAGGAGCAGAAGTCTCCAGACTGCAACAGCGGTTGCGTTCCCTCGGCTACTTTCGCGAAAATACTACTGGCTACTACGGACAGAATACGGAAACCGCCGTCAGGACCTTTCAACAAGATGCCAGCTTGTCCGTAGATGGCATCTACGGTGAAAATACCGATTTGGCCTTGCGATCGCGCCTTGGAGAAGCGTGGGCCGCCGCCAAGGTTCTCAAAGTTGGCGATCGCGGTCTTGCGGTGAGAAAACTCCAAGAAAGATTGGTCATTGCGGGCTATCCCAACGTAGCCATTGATGATAACTACGGTTCCCAAACACAGGAAGCTGTCCGCCTATTCCAGGAGGGTCTCGGTTTACGCAATCAAAATGGCATTGCTGACCTGGAAACACAGGCAGCTTTAGGGGAAAAGTTGTATGTAGTAGTTGTCCCTGCCAGAAACCAGGCTATCCTCAATCGGGTATTGGGGATTTTCCCCACAGCTTTTTTAGCACCGCACCGATTGGGCACCTACGTTCACGCAGGCTCCTATCCCCGCCGAGATGTTGCTGAAATCAGAGTCGAGGAATTGCGCCGCCAGGGCATTCCCGATGCCCGGGTTGCCTATTTGTAATCTTTGACCCATGCTACAAGGGCAGCAAGGCTCGTTGGCAAGCCGGACATACCGCGTGAATGGTGAGCTGACAGTCGAGAAGATGATAACCCTCCTTTTTGGCTGTCTTGCTGCCAATTTTTAAAATCGAATCATTCTTAAATTCAATGGTCTTGTTGCACCGCACGCAAATCAGGTGGTGGTGGTGATGGGGGTAGGGTTGATTTAGTTCATAGTGCTTGTGCCCTTCTGCTAGCTCCAGCTCCCGCAATATCCCCATACGGGACATTAATTTGACTGTGCGGTATATGGTGGAAAGGCTGATATTTTCGCCATGTGTCTGCAGTTCGCTGTAGAGGTCTTCAGCGCTGAGGTGTTCTCCCTTGGGCAAGTTTTGAAAAACCTGTAGTATAGTTTCCCTCTGGGGAGTCAAACGCCAGCCCCGCTCGTTTAGCTCGGCTTTGAGGGAAGATGCTGTATAGAAAGACATAAATAACCCTGTTAAATTCTCAAGAATCTCCACTTATTGAGAATGATAAAGGGTAATGGCAAAAGTTGCAACAAAGAGAGCTTATTGATTTTAGGATGAATTTAAAAAAAATTCCGGCTATGGTAGCGGCAACAGGAGTGTCACCAAGATAGTTGCTCGGAGACACTCCCATACTGATACATCCAGGATTCCTAAATCTCGTCAGTGGATCCAGGCCAGATGAATGGCAGAAGATGTATCGTTTTCAATCAAGGTAGTCCCGCACTCGATTGCGGCGTTTCGGCTGGCGCAGTTTTTGCAGGGCTCGGGCTTCAATTTGACGCACCCGCTCTCTGGACAAATCCAGAGCCCGCCCAATTTCCGACAAGGAGTAAGGGTGGCCATCCCCCAAGCCAAACCGCATTTCAATCACATCCCGCTCGCGATGGGTTAAATCTCCCAATAGGTTCTGCAACTCGCGATACAAAGCTTCCCGGTGCAGCAGTTCTTCTGGCGATAGCTCATCGGTTTCGAGCAAGTCTCCCAGTTCGGTTTCTTTTTCTTTCCCTACTTTAGTTTCCAGGGAAACCGATCGGGGTACGCGCAGCAAGACTTCCCGAATTTGAGGGGCGGTCATGTCCAACTCCCGAGCAATTTCCTCCATGCTGGGTGTGCGACCCATTTTTTGGGAGAGTTTTCGCTGGGTTTTCTTAATTTTGTTGAGTTTTTCGGTGATGTGAACTGGTAGGCGAATGGTACGGCTTTGAGTGGCGATCGCCCGTGTAATCCCCTGGCGAATCCACCAGTAAGCATAGGTACTAAACCTATATCCCCGCGTGGGATCGAACTTTTCCACAGCGCGTTCTAACCCCAGGGTGCCTTCTTGAACCAAATCCAAAAGCTCCAAGCCCCGATTTTGATACTTCTTCGCCACCGAGACCACCAACCGCAGGTTGGCTTTGATCATATGTTCTTTCGCCCGGATGCCTTCAGTTTGGATATTATCCAGATCCTGAACCGACATCCCCACCATTTGCGCCCACCGCCGTTTACCCTCGGCTAATATTTCCTTGAGTTTTGCCACTTCTATTCCAGCGGCGGCGGCCCAACGTTCTAAGGAGGGGCGGTGAGCCAACTGGGCCGCCAGCCGATCGCGCAGCTCCACCAGTTCCACATACGTGCGAATTGGGCTACCTTCCGTTTGCGCGCTCGCATCGCGCAACTCTACCAAGTTGATATAGCGCTGTACCTTTTGTGATTCGGCGACTTCCTCATCTCTTCCCAATAACCGAACCCTACCGATATCCTCAAGATACAGACGCACTAGGTCGGTGTTGCTGTGCCTGACCTTGGGTATTAACCCAGATGTGCTACTTTCCTCAATTTCTAGGTTTTCGTGATTGTCCACCTCTGGCTCTTCTGAGCCATCAAGGTCTTCCATCTCAAAGCGTGGGGCATTGAGTTGCGAAATGTCTTCCACAGTGTAAAAAGGGGTTCCTGGCATGGCGGGTCTGAAGTTCCTCCAGGTGACAATTTGGGTTGGTAGGCTGCTGCTAGTTTTATTATTCCCATCTCTTGCGGGCACCAAACTGTGCCAGTCGGTACTGTCTCGGTCTGGTTTTAGCTGGCGGCCAGTCAATCTGACTGCTGCCCCACGGCTGTGAGATGGGTGTTCTCAGAGGTAGAGACTGTTCTTTTTTGAGCAAAATCAATGAGAAATCATTCTCTGAACCCTAAGAGCCAGTATAAAGAGCAGCTTCGTCCCACTGAGTGACCCAAGTCAGATCCTCGGTTAATCTCTGTCACCCCTTATGCTTGTTTGCGATCGCTGACTAGCTACAGATACTTTGCCTATTCAGTTATTCCTATGTTCTTGCTGCACTTAATTTACATTATATCCCCTATGGCCGGTTCGCCCTACAGTGTTTCTACCAATTTTTGCACACCGGGCAACCAGCCAAAAAACACTTTTTTATCAGATACTCAGATCTATTGCCTACCATCGTGGCGTTGTTAATCTACTCTTATGCCTAATTCAAGTAAGCAATTTAACTGTTTTTTAAAGTTTATGTTTGCCCGTCACGATCGCCTAGAAATCGGGGTTTAAGTCTGGTTATTCTGGCTTACTTTCTCTGAGCATCAGCTCTCTGACGGCCTCTCCAGGAGTAATCTCTCCTTTGAGCAAGCGATAAACTTCACAGGCAATGGGAACATAAATCCCTTGTGTCCGGGCAGCTTGAATCAAAACCTCGGTGGTATTGACGCCCTCGGCGGTTCCCTCCAAATTCGCGAGTATTTCCGGCAATTTCCCCCCAGTAGCTAGTTGGTAGCCCACTTGGTAATTGCGACTCAGGGGGCTGTTGCAGGTAGCAAGGATATCGCCAAGTCCGGAGAGACCATAAAAAGTCTCCGCCTGCGCCCCCCAATGAGTGCCGATGCGAATGATTTCTGCTAGTCCTCGGGTGAGTAAAGCCGCTTTGGCATTGGTGCCCAGTCCCAGACCGTCACAAGTGCCAGCAGCGATCGCCATCACATTCTTCAAAGTGCCGCCCAACTCCACGCCCAAGGGATCTTTATTAGCGTACACCCGAAACCTACTGCCAGAGAAGACGGCTTGCACCCTCTGTGCTGCCACCACATTTTTACTCGCCACCACTGTTGCTGCTGGTAGTCCCTGTTGAATCTCTTTGGACAAATTAGGACCAGCCAGGACAACCACCGGGCGATCGGGAAAAGCCTGTTGCCAGATCTGGGAAGGAGTCAGGGTGGTTTCTGGATCTAAGCCTTTTGTGGCCGTGACGATAATTGCCTCATTCGACAACGGCAACCCCCGAACCTGCTCCACCATTGGTCTGACCCCCTTCATAGACACGGCTGAGAGTAAAATTTCCGCAGAAGATATGACCCCCGGTAAACTCTCCCCACCGCTCCGAGACCAAAATCTCACCCGATGGCCATTACTCCCCGCCAGTTCACCGAGAGTTCTGCCCCAAACACCAGCCCCTAAAATCGCCAGGGTTGTTTGTGCCATTGCGATTCCTCTAACATTTATCTTCAGAAACCCGGTTTTTCCGACGGAGAAGAAACCGGGTTTCTGCCTCCAATTTTGGTTTCTTAACCGAGATTTAGTTAAGAAACCCGGTTTCTTGAGCCCCCTGGATGGCGACAGAGAAGAAACCGGGTTTCTGCGACAATTTTGGTTTTTTAACCGAGACCTGGTTAAGAAACCCGGTTTCTGGGTGAACCGATAGTTTCCGTGGTCTGTCCTCTGGGATAACGCTCCATCAAGGCTCTTACCTGCTCCGCGTGATATGAACTGCGCGTCAGGGGCGATGCCACTACCTGTAAAAATCCTACCGACTCACCAAATACTCGCCAAGCCTCAAACTCTTCCGGCGTCACCCAACTAACTACAGGCAAGTGCAAAGGAGTTGGCTGCATATACTGGCCTATCGTGAGAATATCGCAATCTACCCCGCGCAGGTTCATCATTACTTCCTTGATTTCCGCATCAGTTTCCCCGATGCCCACCATAATTCCGGATTTCGTATAAGTCCAGGGTGCGGCTTCCTTTGCCCGCCTCAGTAGTTCCAAACTCCGCTGATAATCTCCTTGGGGGCGCACCCGTCGGTAAAGACGCGCCACTGTTTCCGTATTGTGGTTGAGGACCTCTGGCTTGGCCTCTAAAATCAGCTCCAAAGCCTGCCAATTGCCACACAAGTCCGGAATCAAAACTTCGATCGTCGTCCCCGGCGAAGCGATTCTAATCGCCTCAATGCACCGGGCGAATTGACCTGCACCCCCATCTGGCAAATCATCGCGGTTGACCGAAGTCACCACCACGTGATTTAACTTCATTCGGCGTACCGCTTCTGCCAGCCGTTCTGGCTCCTTTGGGTCTAGGGGTTTCGGCTTTTTCTCAAAATCAATATCACAGTAAGGACAGGCGCGGGTGCATGCCGGTCCCATAATCAGAAAAGTGGCCGTGCCGTGGTGAAAACACTCACCGATATTCGGGCACGATGCCTCTTCACATACTGTATTCAGGGCTAAATCCCGCAAAATTTCCTTAACTGTGCCCACGCGCTCCCGTTGAGGCGCTTTCACTCGCAACCACTCTGGCTTAACGCTCACTTTTTGCTTGATTTGAATAAAATTACAATTTAATCCTAGCCAAATATGAGATTCTGGTGTATTATATATAAATGTGCATCACACCGGGATGTAGCGCAGCTTGGTAGCGCACCTCGTTCGGGACGAGGGGGCCGCAGGTTCAAATCCTGTCATCCCGATTTTTCTATGGCTTTCAGGCCAGATCAACTCATAGATTCAAAATCTGGTGAGGACTGAGAACTGAGGAATACTCAGTTCTCAGCACTCTTTACCTGCAATGTCAGGATTCCTCGTGGGAACCGAAAACCATCTGGAGGACCATTGTCTTGCCTCCTCGTTCGTGATATTTATCGGCCCAGGCTCGGATCACCTCATCCAATTCCTCCATCGCATCGTCGAGCCGATCGGGGGGAATATCCAACTCCTCTAGCAACCGCATCACTTTCGGCTGTTTTTCTGACCAATCCCGCATCATTCGGAAGTAGCGGGCGGTATCTTCCACCATAATATAGGTGCGCTCTTCGTCATCAGGGGGAGCGTAGGAAGATCTGGTGAGAGCGTAAAAAGGAGTACCCCAGGGGGAATCTATCTTAGTCACCGTGCCGGAGTAGATCAAGCGGCGCTTGATATGTTCCGCTAGAGCTTCACTCAATGGCATTTGCCGTTCGGGCGGGAATACTTCTTGAGAGCGAGCATGGAGGAACTCAATCAGTTCCATGAACTGAAATGAGTTAATTACCTGCGCGTCGGGAAGTTGGGGTGGGAGTTTGCGCTCCAGTTGCCGCTTTTCTTCCGTGGTGAGACTGGTGCCGGGAATCCTGGCTACGCCGGGTTGCCACGGATATCTCTCTAGCCAGACATAAGGAAACTGAATCAGATATCGGGGTTCTTGGGAACCCAGCATTTTTAGCAGTTTGCCTTCTGTGAGTGCCTCTTTGACTTCCTCGACGATCGCCTTTACCCGCTTTGGCTCAATATGGTGCAGGTGTCCTGTCATTCTCAGGTTCTGGCCCTGCTCCAGATAAGTCATGTAGATGGCACATTTGGCTGCTGTTGCCGCTGCATCCAGAAATGCTCCGTGTCGATGCCCACTTGTTCTCATGGCACTAAAGGCCAGATATAACATGATCTGATCCATTGCGCTGGGGCTAAGGCGTCTGATCAGATCTAGGTCGTTGCTCATCACAATCCTCTATACGGATACATCAAGAGTAAGGCCGAGTTTGCGCTGCTGCTCGGAAGCAAAATTGATTGTTCACCAAACATCCCATCACTTGGAGGTCAGGAGGTTGGTTGTGAACTTAGCTTACCTTACAGTAAAAGGTTACGGCACTTCTTGGCCTTGAAATCTTTAGCAATACACCCCTGGCAAGCACGGTTTCCGATCGGTGAATCGGATTAGTGAGCGTTGGCATCCATTAAAAATATGTTGCCCAGGGTAGCTCATGTTGCTACTGACTGGGGCGACAAATGTCCGGCAATTCGGATGTACGATTATTTGATTGACTTATTTTAGCTCTTAGAAAATAAAAACCGCAAGGAGCGTTTCCTGAAATTTGGGGAAAGCCCAGATCCAGAAATCTCGCTACCGTCACTATTTTTTTTCGGGGGGGGTTCGCTGTCCACGCCCTCGCGCCACCAGATTTATCCCCTCTTTTGCTAGTTTGCTTTCCCGGATTGATTCGGATGATGCGCCCCTAAAACTCTTGCAGTTTGGTTGCTCAATTATAGCATTTTTTTCTGATTTCTGCTATCCTCCCTGGATTTATTTTTGGGCGTTGGCTATCTCTAATCTCATTGCTGTGATAAGTAACCTGTTTTTTGCCATGAAACTAAAAATGTCGGGGCAATTGGTCAATTGCCCCGACAAATTGGAGAATGCTCCATAACTGAAAATGGGATAGGATTGTTCTATTACCCCCAGCGATACCACCAGATAATCTGAGATTATTCTCTTCTTCCACTACCACGATGGGGAGATATATCGTCTTTTTGTTCTGCTTGGGCGGATACTCTATGAGTAGTCCTGGCTTCAAGGGACTGGCTTGAGGGGGACCTAATCTCACGCTGGGCAACGGAACTGACAATAGTGGCTAGGAGCAAAGTTGACAAAAAGATGGCAGGATAGGTACGCATAATCAGAAGAATGCTGAGATGTATCAGTGGTTCTAATTCCTGATACGGAACTCCTATCCTGCATCCGGAACCCTTTCTCCGTGCTAAAAGATGCCACTTATAGTCTTCCCCAATTCACGAAAATGGGCTGGAGTGATTGCTGGTCCTCTGGCATGAGGGGCGGGATTTCCCCCATTGCGGCTAGTCAGGTGGGCTGCTTTTGGGGTGGAGCGCGATCGCTGACTTATTTCTGTTCATCCTGGGCTATAGGAAAAAAATATATTTACTCATCAATTTTGATGTCCTTTGATGAGAGCTTGAGATGTTATACTTCCCAATTACGTGTGAAGCTGCTGTTGGGGCTGGTTCTGTCACATCACCTTGGGGATTTTCATCTCTGGAAGAACAGCGAACCAATGCCCCCCCTGCATTTGAGGGCGATCAAGAGGGTTAAAAGTCCCAAGAATCAGGAAGCAAAACATCTAATCTAAGGTTGGCTAACCTAGAAATGCGATGCTGCGATAGTTTGAGGGCAAAGAAGGCCCCTGGAATGAAGCATCAAGCGAAATCACCGTAAATTTGGAAAAAAAGGGGTTATCCAATGATCTGAACAACCCTCGATTCCCCATCGCTCCTGTGTCGGGACCGCCTGGAGGGAGCAGCGGAGCGATCGACTGGAGTCTCTCTGGGGCTACTTCTGTCAATCACACTGGACAATCCTTTGAGCAAATATCAGAGCTGATCCAGTCTGCGCGAGAAAACTGGACTTTTGCAGAAAAAACCAGAATCATCAGAGGCAATAATCCCTGGACAAGGCAAAAAAACTCTGCAAGTACCACAGAAAAACACAGGGTCCCTGGCTCATGGTGGGCGACGGAATGACCTAATAATCATTTAATGACCCACAAGCCAGCTAAATAGATTATTTTTATTAATGCAAAAATATAAATACTTAAATAAAATCAATAAAATTAGGTCTGGTTGAGACGGGGCAATTTTGGCCAATTGACTCACCAGTGCTTTAAATATCGAGGATTTGACCAAGATTTGACCTGTCTCACCAGAAAGCGGGTGGGGACCTGAACGGAGCCATAGTTACCTTGACCACCCTTGGTGAGGGCGATCGCTCCCCCACAACCTTACCAAGCCTGGGCGCTTTTTTGCCTTAGTCAGATGTTTGGGATCAATATGGTGGTAAGTTCTCAATCCGCTATCCAAATTTTATTTATGTGAATAAAAAGTAATATTTTTTTAACTACTTAAAGATTAATTTGAGAAATACATCTGTTTTTCATTAAAAATTTTTTATTCATATGAAGTTTTGGTGGCGTGGTTTTGGCCAAGAGCAAGTTCAGGAAAAGTTATCTGCAATCTTTACGACCAACACAAGCTGAACTGATTATTGGCTAATTATTGCCACGGAGAATCACTATCCAGAAATCCAGAATTATGCTATTCCATGATCAAAGAAAGAATTATGATAATTGAAGGCAGCTACAGTTGATGCTGAATCTTCAGAATCTTTTGGTTGGCTTCTCCCTCGATTTTGGGGAGAAAATTTTTACGCCAAATTAAGGCCAACCAGAACATAGTCAGATGATTAAGCCGTGGATGACTGCAAAATCTTTAGTTCTCAATATTTCCGATCGTAGGGACAAGGTAGGTTGCAATTGTGACAATTAACATGCCCTCAAGCCAAGAAGCGGAGGATATCAAAAAACGCCTCCAGTATAACTTTGACAATTTCATGTCCAAGGGAGGCTTATCAGTTTTTTTAGCATTAATGTCATTATTTTTTGCGGCTTTTGTCGTAATGACAGGAATGCGTTACCTCGTCGAGGTGCTATTTCCCAATCAGGATCCAGAAAATACCTCAGGTTTGTACTGGGACGTGTTTGTGCAGTTAATTGGGCTGAGAGACACTGGCGACACGGCGAATTTAGCTACAAAGCTGGTTGGCGTTTTGACAATTTTCATCGGTTTGGTTTTGTTCTCTAGCCTGGTGGCGTTCATCACCCAGGAATTTGAAGCCAGAATCCAGATGTTGAAAAAAGGTAAAAGCCTGGTGGTGGAAACAAACCACACCGTGATTTTAGGTTTCAACGATAGGATTACAGATTTGCTCAAAGAGCTGGTGGAGGGGAACGAATCAGAACCAGATGCAGCAGTAGTTATCCTATCCCCAGAAGATAAGGAGGAGATGGATGATTTTATTCGCAACAATATCGAGGAGCTGAAAACAACTCGGGTTATTACTCGTAACGGTTCTGTGACTAATCTAAATGATTTGGAGAAAGTCGGTGTTAAAGTGGCTAAATCGGTGCTGATTTTGAATGATGCCAAACCCACTGACTCTGAAGAATTCAAAGAGTTGTCAGATGCGCGAGTGGTGAAAGCTATCCTGGCAGTTATTGCAGCTAGTGAGGAAGAAAAGCTGCCGCCGATTCTGGTAGAACTGCATTTGCAAAAGTATCGTCACCTCGCGGAAAATATCATTCCTGGGGCAGTCATTACTATCAATGAAGCCGATATTTTAGCCCGGATATTAGTCCAGACCTCGCGATGCTTGGGACTAGCCGCAGTCTATTTAAACTTAGTGGGGTTTGAAGATAACGAATTCTACTTTTACCGTTCGCAGTCCGGTTGGAACAATCTTACCTTTGCTCAGTTGCCTTTTCATTTTTCCCACGGGATACCCCTTGGCGTCCGCTCCAGTGATGGCAAGCTGACCATCAAACCAAGTACCAGCTATAAGCTGGCTGACGATGATGAGGTGATTATTCTGGCTGAAGATGATTCATCGATTAAGTTTCATCCCACACCAGTGGTCCAGCCGAAGCAACTGGGCTATACTGGTGGCAAAAAGCTCCTAGAGCCCGAACCAGAAAAGCATATGGTGATTGGATGGAACAATAAAGCACCGATCGCTCTGACAGAATACGGGAAATACCTCATGGAAGGTTCTGAGGTTCGCTTAGCTGTGAACAATTTCACCGATGAAGTGCGGTTGGAATTTGACAAGATTTCTAAAGCTTACCCGCATATCAGGATGATAGCCTCGGAAGTTAAGTTAGACTCTTTGGAAGAACTGGCGACCTTGAGCCCATATGAGTTTAACAGCATCTCTATTTTGTCGGGGCGTGAGGCTAGCACTGAAGAGATTGATGCTAAAACTCTCACTACATTGTTGCAGGTGCGCCAAATTTTCAGGGATTATACGGCTCGAACTGCCACCCCTGTAACCACTGAGCTGGTGGCGGAAATTATTGATTCAGAAGCAACTGAGCTAGCGATTAAAGCTGGAGTTAAAGATTTTCTCCTGACTAACCAGTTGGTTTCTAAAATCATCGCCCAAGTCTCTCAAGAGCCTGATGTGATATCTATTTATCGCGAGCTGTTTTCTGAGGAAGGTTGCGAAGTTTATATGAAGCCTCTATCGGTTTACTTTCCTCCTGAAAAAATTGGCCAACTCACTTTTGCTGAGTGTGTATTGGCAGCTCAGAACCGGGATGAAGTTTGTCTGGGGGTGAAAAAGAACTCTCTCCGTACACCTTCCGCCTCCAACTTTGGTATTGAGCTGTTACCTGGTTTGGATAAGGTGCTGACTCTCTCTCCTAATGATGCTTTAATTACGATCGCGGAAGATGATACCTAATCTCACTTTTCTGGTTCGTGCCAGTAGTTGAGCTTTGCCCTGGCCCCCCACAAGGGGGCAACAGGGTTTTCTGGTTAGATCAAACTGGTATAATAGGAAAAGGATTGTGAGCGGCGTTCTGGTACTCAGTGAACTAAGGTCGCTCAATCGCCCGATTGTTGCTGAATTAGTACGATATCTGACGTGGTTCTATTTAATCTTAGACTCTGGTACTGTTTAGACCTGATCCTGTTATGGGAATCTGTATTTACATTTGGGAACAAGAGACAGCGATCAGCGTGGCTGTTGATGCCATATGCCTGCTGCCAGCGAGAAACTTTTTAAAATTGCATTTGTCTTGGAAACGGTCAAGATGAATTTGCTGAGATAATCCAGTTGATCGCTTACTTGCTGAAGTGGTAAGTTAAGCATTAGAAGCAAACTAACAGTTGGCGAGCTACTATTCGGGTTCATAGAACGGCGATCTCCAAGTTGCTGCGGCGCAATCCAGGACTGCAATCTCGTTTGAATGAAGCGATGTAAGAAAATCGGGCATAAGCGAGAGATTTAGCCATTGTGGAAACAGGTTTACCCGATGAATAGTTTCCTGAAGTCTGTCCCTTTTGCTTGGAGGAAGTCTTGAGTTAAGACTTTTGACCTGATTAAGCGCCAGCTTGCGATTAAAATAGTTTCTCTAGGAAATTGACTGGGATGAATCTTTATGAGACGGACTTTTACGCTTTGACACAACATCCACCCAGCCGCGATCAACCTTGGTTGTTTCAAAATTGTCCGTAGGGACACAGCAATGCTGTGTCCTCCCTAGATGCGGCATCTTCACGGGAAGCGTAGCGATCTGGTCAGCGAATCGCCGTTTTCTCATTCTTGATTATTGGTTATTTGAACTTAGGTCACGCTGACCAATGACCAAGTATCAACCTTGTTTGAAACGATTATAAATCTTTTTTCATCTCCCACAAGATTCAGGGTAAACGCATCAGGGTAAACGCACCAAATCAATAAGGGGTGTTTTTTCGCTCCTTATTGCCAAAATTATCCGTAAGTAGTAGATTATTGAGAATCAAAAATCCATATTTAGCAAAGAAACCCCATAAAAACGTTATATATAGATTTAGCAAAATTTGATGAGTTTACCCTGTGTATTTATCTAGGGTTACTCAAGGATTTGACCACCGACAATGAATGATTTATTAAAAAATTACTCGCTCAGTGTTGAATTTTCTGAGGTAAGTGGTGCAGCGCATTGAGAAGTGATGCAGATACCCGATCGCATGAATGGAAGTTGAATCAGAATTAACCTCAGAAGAAAAACAAATTCTCGCTTTAGCCGATCGCCAATTAATCGAGCGGGCGGCTGAGTTTTATCGGGAATTGTTGCACTTCTTCGATTTAGGTGCCAGACGGCAGTCCCAAAAGATTCCTCCTCAGCGTTGGTGGTGGTATTTAGATGTGATTGCATATCTACCCGATTCGGCAATTGGCTCTAGGACTCTGGTAAAATCGCCATGAGCGATCGCCCTTTTCTCTTTCTTGGTTATTAGTTATTCGCTATTGGTTATTTGTCGATTATTTGCTTTCGCACCTCACTGTCACAACTAAATCAAAATTAGCCAGATGAAAACAGATAAATTATTTTACCGAATTTTCTTAAATCAACCCAGTCTAATTTCCTAACTGTTACAGGGAATTTCCCCGGACTGCGAATTTGACTATAGTGCCCCAGTAGTGAAGGAAAAATAAATCCGTCTCGATCGTTTGCTGACTCCTATTTCCCTGGATGTCAGCTTACCATTGGTGTTTCTTGAAGCCCCTATGCAGACTAACACGGAATTTTCTGGTCGCTACTTCGCGGGCATATTTGTTTATCTGGATCAATATAAAATTGCGCGATCGGGGCAGGGATTGTTAATTGCCGTAGTCGTTGTAGGGGCGAAGCATTGCGGTCAAAAAATTCGGGTTCTCCGCAACAACCTATATGCCGCAATGCTTCGCCCTAAGAGAAAATCTCAGTCCCAATTTGTCCCTGCTGAAGTTGGTGGTGATGCCATCGGATGAAGCTCCTGTGGTTGCCAAATCGATTTTAAGCCAAACCCAAAGCCAGAGCGACTTTGAGAAATATCTGGATTTGGTCGTAGGGGCGAATGGCCATTCGCCCCTACTGGTAAATAAGTTTGATAATTTAAGGATTGAGGAAATACGCCTTATGTTGGATCTGAAGGAAGCGGATGTCACTCAAACTCGCTTTTATCGGGAAGTTCGGGATATTGGACGCCAAGAAGGAGAACAACTAGGAGAAGCGAATTTGATTGTGCGTCAGATATCTCGCCGTTTTGGGGCGCTGAGTCCCGAACAAGTTTCGCAAGTTCGCAGTCTCTCGATTCCCCAACTGGAGTCTCTGGGAGAGGCTTTGTTAGATTTTCAATCTCTGGGAGAGTTTGAGGCTTGGTTGCAAGCAAATTCCCTGTAGGGACACAGCAATGCTGTGTCCTATCCAGGTCAAGGGAGGCGATCGCCTATCTTCACCCAGTCGCGATCGCCTATCTTCCTCCAGGCGCGTGAAGCGTAGCGATCGCGTCGGGCGAATCGCGGGGGATTCAAAATTGCCTGTAGGATAGGACACAGCATTGCTGTGTCCTATCCAGGTCAGGGGAGGCGATTCCCTTCGGGATAGCTTCGCTTCACGCCCATCTCAACCATCTGAACCATCAGCACCCAATCCGATCTCTTACAATGATTGCGAGTACAGCCTCGTGAAATCCCAGAGGTGAATTTATGTCAAATGTAACAAAAGCCTCTCTCAAGGAAATTTATCAGATTGATGAGTATCTTTGGTTAGAAGAAACGATTAAAATTTTGCGAAAAAATTGCTTAGAAGAATTAGATTTAGAAAATTTAATTGAGGAATTGCAAAATTTGGGAAAACGAGATTTAAACAAAGTCAGAAGTCTTTTAAGACAAATTATTATTCATCTTTTATTGTTGGAATATTGGCCAGAAGAACACGAGAGGAATTATCGTCACTGGACAGGTGAAATTACGGCTTTTAGAGCGGACTTGTCTGATAATTTAACCACGACTTTAAAAAATAAATTACATGAAGATTTAGCATCGATTTATCAGACTGCTTTGAAAATTGTGCGGCAAAAAACTGGATTATCTCAGGATACGATTCCGGAAAACTGCCCCTATTCCCTCGATCAGTTATTGGATGATAACTGGTATCCAGAAGGTCAGTTGATTATGGAGCCTGATGTGAAGCTGTTTGAGTAGGAGGTGGCTGAGTATGTGGGAGGTTAAGCACCCCATAGGCGTGAATTCTGGTACGGATGCTCTGGTAATTGGTTTGCGGACCCTGGGAATTGGGGCAGGGAACAAGGTGATTACCACCCCCTTTTCTTTTTTCGCCACGGCGGAATCCATTAGCAATGTGGGGGCCAAGCCAGTTTTTGCGGTATTGACTCCAGAAGTTTCAATTATTGACCCCAAGGAGATTTAAAGCTAAAATTATCCCTCAGACTCAGGGGATGATGCCCGTTCATCTCTATGGGCAACCTGCGGTAATGGCGCAAATTATGGAGATTGCCCAGGAATATGGTTTAAAGGTGATTTCAGACTGCGCGAAATCTTTTGGCATGGCATTGGCAAAAATGGCAGCGGTTGTTCAGGTGGTGAGGGTAGTTCTTGGGTAATTCCATGATGAAATGTTCAGCCTTAAATCAGGAGGTTTTATGGCAACTCCATTAGAACCAGTCTCCGAAATCTTGTATGACAATGACTATCATCTTTGGGTGCTGGAAACTGTTAAACAATTGGAAAAGCGCGATTTTGATGCAGTTGACTGGCAGAACTTAATTGAAGAGGTATCTGACTTGAGTCGGCAGCAAAAAAAGAACCTGAAAAGTTTATTAAGGAATTTGTGGTCACATTTACTGAAATTAACCTACTGGGAATCTGAGGTCGAGAGAAATCAATTTCATTGTCAAGGTGAAATTAGAAAGTGTCGCCAACAGATTCAAGATGAATTGGCAGATAGCCCTAGTCTCAAGAATTATTTGCAGGAAATTCATGGGGAATGCTATCAAGATGCTAGAGAAATTGTCAGCGATAAATCACAACTTCCTTTAAGTCGCTTTCCGGAAACACTGACGGTTACTCTAGAACAAGTTTTAGATGAAAATTGGTTTCCATAATTGGAGACTATGGACGGATCCAAGAATTGCTGAGATTTGCGGAGCATTACCAGAGCATCATCAGCCACAAGATTGATGATGGCTGAGAGCGATCACGCTTTTTCATTTTTGGTTCGTCATCCACCCGTGACTCATAAATCAGGAACATTTCTCAGCAACTCTTGTCTGAAAGAACGCCAGGTAAATTTGCTTAAATAAAAAAATCCTCAAAATAAGAAAATACATGAGTGACAAGCCCCAAGCATTGCTAACACTGTCAGAAAAAATTAAAGACCGCACGGCCATTATCGGGGTGGTGGGTCTGGGATATGTGGGATTGCCCTTTGCCGTGGAAAAAGCCAAAGTAGGCTTTCAAGTGGTGGGAATAGACCAGAACCCGATCCGAGCCACAGGAGTTAATCAAGGGGATAATTATATTGGCGATGTTAAAGATGAAGAGCTAAAAGAGGTGGTGGGGAATGGTCATTTGCAAGCGGTGACAGGTTTTGACCGCGTGGCAGAAATGGATGCGATCGTCATCTGCGTACCTACACCCCTGACTAAGAATCTTACTCCGAATTTAAGTTATATAGAAAGTGTTACGGAACAAATTGCCCAGCGCCTCAGACCCGGGCAGCTTGTTACTTTAGAGTCCACCACCTATCCAGGAACCACTGATGAGGTGATGCGACCTGTCCTTGAGAAAACCAGCGGTTTGCAACAGGGTCAAGATTTCTTTTTGGCTCATTCTCCCGAACGGGTGGACCCAGGGAATAAGCGTTATACCACTAAGAATACAAATAAGGTGGTGGGGGCTTCTGACCCGCATTCTTTGGCCGTGGCAACTCTATTTTATGAGCAAACCATTGAAACTGTGGTGCCAGTGAGTAGCGCTAAGGCAGCGGAACTGGTGAAGGTGTTTGAGAATACTTTTCGGGCGGTGAATATTGCTTTGGTGAATGAGTTGGCCCTGTTGTGCGATCGCCTCAACCTGAATGTCTGGGAAGTTTTGGATGCGGCGAATACTAAACCCTTTGGAATTATGCCGTTTTATCCCGGTCCTGGGGTTGGGGGACACTGTATTCCGTTAGACCCTCACTACTTGGAATGGAAGGCCAAAGAACATAATTTTGAAACCCATTTTATCGCTCTGGCAGGGGAAGTTAACCGGAAAATGCCAGAGTTTGTGCGGCAAAAGGCATGGCGAGTTCTCAATCATCTGGGCATTGCACCATCGAAATCTAAAATCCTGGTGATTGGCGCTGCCTATAAGAAAGATATTGATGATTGGCGCGAGTCTCCTGCCATAGAAGTGATAACTCTTTTGTTAGAAGATATGGCAACGGTTGTTTATCACGACCCATTAGTGCCAGAAATCAAAGTATCTGGTAAATTATTGCAATCAGTTGAATTGACTGATGCAGAAATTGGCCGAGCGGACTTGGTAATTATTGCCACTGACCATAGCCAGGTGGATTATGTGAATTTAATTGCCAAATCCCAAGCTGTTTTAGATACCAGGGGGGTGACTCGGCATCTGCAATGCAATCAGGAAAAGGTGACACTACTATGAGTCGAGTAATTGTTGTCGGTGCAGGCAACTGGGGCAAAAATTTAGTTCGTAATTTTTACAACTTGGGCGCTTTGGCTGGTGTCGCCGAAGTTAATCCTGATTTGCGTTCTGCTGTGGCAGGGGACTATCCCGATATTCCTACTTATGCAGACTATCAAGCTGCCTTGGAAACAGATATTTCCGCAGTGGTGTTGGCTACCCCAGCGCCAACTCATTACCAAATGGCCCGCACTGCGCTGGAAGCGGGAAAAGATGTTTTTGTAGAAAAGCCTATTACCTTAAAAACCCAAGAAGCGCGGGAACTGGCTGAGTATGCTGATAAAGAATCGCGGATTTTGATGGTAGGTCATTTACTGTTGTATCAACCTGCGATCGCTTGGATGCGGGATTATTTAGCCAGTGGTAAAGCGGGAAAAGTTCTGCACGTCGCCGCTAAAAGAGCCAAGTTGGGCAAAGTTCGTCGAGAAGAAAATGTCTGGTGGTCGTTTGCGCCTCACGATGTTTCTGTGGTACTGGACCTTTTGGGGAATCCAACCCTGAAAACTGTGCAAGCTCATGGTCATGCCATGTTGCAGCCAGGGATAGAAGATAATGTTTATGTGGATTTGAGCTTTGCAGGGGGACAAACTGCACATATCCATTGCTCCTGGTACTGGCCTTTGCTGGAAAGAAGTACGGTGGTCGTGGCAGAAAAGCAAATGCTGGTTTACGATGAAGTCTTGCAAAAAGTGACGATTTATGATAAGGGAGTGGACGAGCGGTTAAACAATCGGGATAATGGCAGTCAAACCGTGGAAGTGGCTGCATCAGAACCATTGAAAAATGAGTGTGAACACTTTCTGGACTGTATCAAAAGTCGTCAACGTCCCATATCTGATGGATGGAATGGGGTAGCCGTGGTGGAAATTTTGGAGAAAGCAACGGAGGCGTTACATGGTTGATTTTTTTGTTCACGAGTCAGCCTATGTGGATGCAGGGGCGGAAATTGGCGCGGGAAGCAAGATTTGGCATTTTTCTCATGTGATGGGCAAGGCGAAGATTGGGCGCAACTGTATTTTTGGCCAGAATGTCTTTGTGGCAAATCATGTGACGGTGGGGGATTATTGCAAAATTCAGAATAATGTCTCTCTGTATGAGGGGGTGATTCTGGAGGATTATGTGTTTTGCGGTCCCAGCATGGTGTTTACTAATGTGAAGACTCCTCGTTGTGAGTTTCCCCGCAACACCAGCAGCGATTATGCCACTACTTTGGTGAAACGAGGGGCGAGTATTGGGGCGAATGCCACGATTGTTTGTGGGGTCACGTTATATGAATGTGCTTTTGTGGCAGCGGGTGCAGTGGTGACTAAGGATGTGCCTGCTTATGCAATGGTGGCAGGAGTTCCCGCGCAAATTATTGGCTGGATGAGTGCTTATGGGGATGTGTTAGAGTTTGATGCAGATGGTTTGGCTGTAGATTCGCAAGGGGTGAGATATCAGAAATTTTCAGCCCAGTCTGTACAGAGATTAGAGTGAAGATAAAAAAGCGAGAAAATATTATGATGAATATTACTTTAACTCTGGATATGGAACAGCTAGTGAAGTCTCAGTTACAAACAGGAAAATATGCCACAGTGGAACAGGTGATTGCTGAAGCTTTACTATTGCTAGAAGCCAACAATCGGCGGCAGGCTATGAGTCAGAAGGTGAAAAATTTATTTGATAAAACACAAGCTATTCCAGGAGTTCAGGAAATTACTGAGTCGGAAATCGTCGCAGAAATTGACGCCTACCGGAGCGGTGAATGAGAGTTGTTGTTGACACCAATGTTTTGGTTTCGGCGATTTTACGCGGACGCAATCCCAGAGCAGTAATTGAATTTATTATTGACACTCCTGATTATTTTTGGATGGTTTCCCCAGAAATTTTAGCTGAATATAAGGAAGTTTTGAACCGGACTAAGTTTAAATTAAAACAGGAAGTGATTGCCGAATGGGTAGAAGTTATTGATACTGTAACTATATTAGTTGATGTCGAGTTAGAGATAGACTTTCCTAGAGATAGAAAGGATGCTAAGTTTATCGCTTGTGCCAAGACGGTGGATGCAGATTTTCTGATTACCGGAGATAGAGATTTTACAGAGGCTAAAAGCTTAGGGAGAACGCGGATTATTTCCGTCTCTTTATTTAAAGAGTTATTTGTTGACATGATGACCAATCATTAGTCCTTTTTCCTTTGTGATTCGGAGGTACATATCGCATGCGAACTCCTCTGTGTCCCGAACCGCCTGGGAATCCACACGACAAAACTTCTGTCATTCTTATGCGGGAATCCATAATATCGCATAGGGAAACAAAAGTTATCTGATTTATATCATTCAATTTCAACACAAAAATTTAGCAAGTTATGAGTGAAATTAAAATTCCCGTTTTAGACCTGAAACCTCAGTACGAGCAAATTAAGTCCGAAGTTCAAGGGGCAATTAACCGCGTTTTAGAATCAGGTCAGTTCATCATGGGGCCTGATGTGAAGCTGTTTGAGCAGGAAGTGGCGGAGTATGTGGGGGTTAAACACGCCATAGGGGTAAACTCTGGCACGGATGCCCTGGTGATTGGGCTACGGGCGCTAGGTATTGGGGAAGGGGATGAGGTGATTACCACTCCGTTTTCTTTCTTTGCTACGGCGGAATCCATTAGCAATGTGGGGGCCAAGCCCGTTTTTGCCGATATTGACTCCAGAAGTTTCAATATCGACCCCAAAGAAATTAAAGCTAAAATTACCCCTCGGACTAAGGCGATTATGCCCGTTCACCTCTATGGGCAACCCGCAGCAATGGCGCAAATTATGGAGATTGCCGAGGAATATGGTTTAAAGGTGATTGAAGACTGCGCTCAATCTTTTGGGGCAAGATATTGGGGAACTTGTTCGTCTTGTAATAGTCTTTGTCAGGAAAGTACGCGGGAGGCACTGCGAGGGAAATTTACGGGAACGATCGGCAATGTAGGCGCTTATTCTTTCTTTCCGTCTAAAAATTTGGGCGCTTATGGGGATGGCGGTATGGTTGTCACCAATGATGACCAAGTGGCGGAAATTGTGCGGATGTTGCGGGTGCATGGGGCGAAGAAGAAGTATCACAATGAGGTTTTGGGGTACAATTCTCGCTTGGATACGTTGCAAGCCGCGATTTTGCGGGTGAAGTTGCCTTATTTGGAACAGTGGAATGAGGGCAGACGCAAAGTGGCTAAAACTTATAATGAGTTATTGGCTGATGTTGAGGGGATAATTACTCCAGAGTTGGCTGATGGTCATGTGTTTCACCAATATACCATTCGGGTTTTAGATGGGAAGCGGGATAAGGTGCAGCAATATCTGGGTGAGCAAGGGATTGGGTCAATGGTTTACTATCCTGTTCCTCAAGACCAGTTACCTGTTTATCAGGGGCAGTATCCCAAGATGCCAGTGAGTGATTTGTTGGGAACTGAGGTGTTGAGTTTACCAATTTGGCCTGAATTTGATGCCGATAAATTGATTTGTATCGTCAGAGTTATCGCAGAATTATCGCCAACAGATGACTATTGAACTTTCGGTTCATTCAAATCTGTTATGTACGACTAGGTAAAAAAATGCCCAGATTAAAGATATCTTATTTTATTTCTTTTAATTTATAAATCCGATTATGTCAAAATCGCCTATTCGTAGTAAAGAAAATTTTCTCGTTTTTGCTTCTCCAGCTATAGAAGAAGCGGAAATTCAAGAAGTAGTCGCCAGCATGAAAAGCGGTTGGTTGGGTACAGGACCGAAAGTCGCCCAATTTGAAAAGGACTTTGCAGCTTACAAAAATATCAAACATTCAGTTGCTGTCAACTCTTGCACTGCTGCCTTGCACTTGAGTATATTAGCTGCGGGAATCAAGCCAGGTGATGAAGTCATTACCACTCCTATGACTTTTTGTGCTACGGTTAATGCCATTATCCATGCAGGAGCCACCCCTGTTTTGGCGGATGTCAACCCTGCTACGATGAATATCGATCCAGACCAGGTAGAATCCAAAATCACTTCTAAAACTCGGGCTATTGTGCCTGTTCATTTTGCAGGTCGTCCCTGCGATATGGATGCTCTTTGTGATATTGCCCAACGTCACAATCTAAAGTTAATTGAAGATTGCGCTCACGCAATTGAGACGGAATATAAGGGCCGCAAGGCAGGAACTTTTGGGGATTTTGGCTGTTTCAGCTTCTATGTCACCAAGAACATCATCACGGGTGAGGGTGGGATGGTACTGACTAGCCTTGAAGAGGATGCCGCACGCCTTAAAATGTTGGCACTGCATGGGATGAGTAAGGATGCTTGGAAGCGTTTTGGTGATGAGGGCTACAAGCATTATTATGTGGTAGAGTGCGGATTTAAGTACAATATGATGGACTTACAAGGGGCGATCGGCATCCATCAGTTGCAGCGAGTTGAGAAGTATTGGTTGCGTCGTGAGGAAATTTGGCAACGGTACAATGAGGCATTTGCAAGCCTACCCATCACCTTGCCTGCTTCCCCAGAACCAGAAACTCGTCATGCTTATCATTTGTACACTATCTTGATTGATGAGAAGAAAACGGGGATAAGTCGCGATGCTTTTTTGGATGCAATGACTGCTGAAAATATAGGGTTAGGTGTGCATTATCTGAGTATTCCCGAACATCCTTACTATCAACAGACATTTGCTTGGAAGCCAGAGGATTATCCGAATGCTATGCAAATAGGACGCCAAACCGTGAGTTTGCCGATATCAGCCAAGTTAAAAGATGAAGATATTGATGACGTTGTTGTTGCGGTTACACAAATATTGAATGCTAAATTTATTCGTTAAGTCAATCAAAAAAAGATTGTTAGATTTTATAATTCGTAATTTATCTCCAAACCTATATTGGAATTGGCGTGCTTTTAAATATGGCAAACGAGCTGTTGTAAATTTAGGACATCCAGAACATGAGTTGGAAATGATAACTCATCAGCAAAAAGCAGAAATTTTTCCCTATTTAACTCAGTTATTGACAGGCAATGAAAAAAGAATCTTAGATTTTGGATGTGGACCTGGAAGATTTACGATAGATTTAGCTTCTTTAATAGCAGGAACGGCGATCGGTGTCGATCCTATTGGTAGTTTTCTCACCAAAGCCCCTAAACACACAAATGTTGAATACTACCAAATTATTAATCATCGAATTCCCTTGTCTAATAGTTCAGTAGATGTTGTTTGGGTGTGTTTGGTACTTGGAGGAATTCAGGGAGAAAACTTGACATTTGCAGTGAATGAAATACTTAGAGTTCTTAAACAGAATGGCTTGTTATTTGTAGTAGAAAATACGTCCGAAAAAAATAATTCAGAACATTGGTATTTTAGAAGCATATCTGACTATCAGCATATGTTTCCAGGAATTTCTTTAGTTCATATACATGATTATTACGATCTAGCAGAACGAATTTCAATAATAGCAGGAAGAAAAAATGTTCAAATTGGCAAAATCACATAATTGGCTTATATTTAGCCTGATCGATCCAGAACTAGAAAAACGGATTAGCCAATATATGTCAGGTTGTATGGTAGATATTGGTTGCGGCATCAAACCTTATGAACATATGGCATCTAAGTATGTAGATAAGCATATAGGAGTAGATCATTCAGAGACAATTCATGATCGCTCTAAAATTGATATTATGGGTACTGTTTATAACATACCAGTAGATGACAACCAGTTTGATTGTTTATTATGTACTGATGTATTAGAACATTTAGAAGAGCCAAGTGATGCCCTTGCGGAAAGCTTTCGTATTTTAAAGCCAGGAGGTTATGCAATTTTCACAGTACCTTTGTTCTGGCATCTTCATGAAGTTCCACGAGATTTTTATAGATACACAAAGTACGGTCTTGAATATCTTTTTAAAAAAAATGGATTTGATATAGTGGAAATCAAAGCCATATCAGGTTTTTGTGTTACATTTGCTCAAGAATTTGTTTACTTTCTGTACAGATTTCGCAAAGGGGGAATTATTAATCCCCTTTGGTGGGTTATTCCTATCTTAGGAATGATTATTCAATCTGTAGCATATATTTTAAATAAAATCGATAGTTCTGAAGATTTCACAATAGAATATATCGCCGTTGTAAAAAAAACAAATACCAACAATATCATTGAAATGTAATTTTGAACTTTAAAAAGTGTATAATCAATCTCCCTAATTTTTACCTAATACTAAACCAGATTAATATTTTATGAATAAAAGTCAAATTTTTATTTTAGGATGTGAGCGTTCGGGTTCAACTTGGCTATCAAATATATTAGATGCTCATCCAGACATTGAATTTTTTATGGAACCTTTTGCGGATTATGTTGATTTATTTCCGGGTTTTCCTAATCGCAATATATATTTTGATTCTGGAAACGCTGGTAATGATGAAATTATTAACATGGTGAATAACGGCTACAAAAGCTTAACCTATTGGAAGTATTTATTTTTTTATAAACCCGGGGGAAATACTGATTTCAAAAAATTTGATCATTTGATTAGTAATACATATTCTGCAATACTGAGAAAATTGCAACTAAAACTACCGTTATGGCTTTTAAAATATCAATTATTAAACTTAAATACCTTATACTTACCACCAAATATCAAACCAAAGGATAAAAATTACATTTTAACTATTGAAGTAACAAAAGAACTAAGGCTTAATTTTAAAATTAACTTATTAGCCAGGATTTTTCCTAATGCTCAATATATAGTAGTAATTAGACATCCAGGTGCGCAAATATCATCAATTAAAAAACTATTTCATCGCAAACATCTTGGTGAACTCAATAGATATTTGTGTTCATTTATTGATGATATTCTTGAATGCTCTATATTTAAAGAATACTGGAATACTGCACAATTAATTCAAACAGACAATAATTTAGATAAAAAACTAGCATTATGGTGGTTGATCAATTATAATGTTCTTCTTTCCAATCTCAAATTCAATCAATTAAATTATCATCTTATAAAGCATGAAGAATTGTCTTATGACCCAACTCAAACTATTTATAGTTTATTTAAAAAAATAAATCTATCCTATCACAAGAATGTTGAATCTTATTTAGAAGAATCGTCTAATAAATCGTCTCTGACTTCATCTCCTGTCAATACAACAAGAGATTCAAAAACCTATTATATTCAATGTATCAAGGATATAGATCCTAAACTTAATCAGATTATCGAGGAAATAATTGCCAATCAAAATCATATCACCCCATTAGATGCCGATCTAAGCAACTACTTGAGACAATTTTACACCTTTTGACTCCTATCAACACAAACCAAATAGGTAATTTTATGATGGAAACACAAATATGGAACCAAAGTGAATTTAAGTTTAAATCTCCAGAAATACCGACAATGATTTCTCAGGAAGAAAGACGTTACCTTTATTGGTTAGGTAAGTCCGTCTGGTCTGGGGAAGGAATAGTCTTAGAAATTGGTCCCTGGTTAGGGGGTAGTACGGTTTGTTTAGCAGCAGGAATGAAAGATTCCAACAACGAAAATCATAAGAAATTGAAAGTTATTGATAATTTCATTTGGCGCGAATTTATGGCAAAGCGAGCTAATCTGCCAATTCAACCAGGAAATTCTTTCGAACCATTCTTCTGTGAAAATATTTCTGATTATGCTTCCATTATTGATTATTATGTTAGGGCTTTACCTGATGAAGAAATAAAGGGCGATATTGAAGCGGCTAATCAAAGATACTCTCAAGGAGAAAAAGTAGAAATTTTTGAAGGTACAGATCAACCTCTAGAAATTGTTTTTATTGATGGGGCTAAATCTTGGCAAGGATTGAGGTATCTTCTACAAACTATTAACAATAATTTAATTGTAGGGAAAACTTATTTAGTTTGCCAAGATTATAAATATTGGGGAACTTACTGGGTACCCCTCATGATTACTAAACTAGAAAAATATTTAAAGCCTGTGCATAACGTTCTGGACAGCACAACTGTTACTTTTCGGTTGGTTGCAAACATTCCTGTGGAAATTTTGGAAGATTTGCCATACCATGTGACACTTCTCCCCACGAATAAATCTCTTATGGAAATAGAACGTGCTAGTTACCTGCTAAAAACAGAAGGAGATATACTTGGCGCAAGAAATGTACTAATTAGCAAAGTAAAATTCCTATGTCATCAAAATAACTTAAGTGATGCACTGGTTGAATTTAAAAAGATTCAATCTGAATGGCCTATTGGGTTAAATGTAAATCAACTAAACAGATGTCGAGATTATCTCCAAAAGTCTATGAATTTAGAAGTTCCAGAACCAGCAAATATTAAATTATCTGTGTTGTTTTCTCGAATAGGATTCATTTTTAATAGACTCAAATTTAAAATTGGTTCTTGAGAATATAAAGAGCAACTAACTCAAATTCTAAAAACTCAATATGTCTCTTCAAAAAACTGCCCTTGCTGGAATTAAATGGTCTGGATTATCTCAAATCTGGCGACAAATTCTCAACTTTGTGACTACTGCAATCCTTGCACGTATTCTCTCCCCCTCAGACTTTGGCTTAATTGGAATGGCAACAATTGTCATTAGCTTTATAGGAATCTTTAAAGATTTAGGTACATCGGCAGCCATTATTCAGCGAAAAAATACTTCTGAATCTCTTTTCCATAGTCTTTTTTGGATTAATTTAGTTTTTGGACTCATTGCTACAATTCTATTATGTTACTGCTCGCCAATATTTGCCAGTTTTTATAGAGAACCCAGAGTCAGCTTAATCATTAAATTTCTTTCATTTAATTTATTTATTTCCGGAATTAGCATTATTCAAAAAACTTTTTTAGAAAAAAACCTAGATTTTAATAAATTAGCGAAAATAGAAGTTTTTGCTGTTACTGTAGGCTCTCTTGTAGGCATTATTGCAGCCATAAAAAATTTTGGCGTATGGAGTTTAGTTTATCAATCCTTAGCAGTTACAACAATTACCACAATTTTGCTTTGGCTCAAAACTCCTTGGCAGCCAAAATTAATTTTTGATCCAATTCTCGTCAAAGAAGTGAGTAGTTACAGTTTTAATTTAACGGCATTTAATATTTTTAATTTTTTTTGTAGAAATGCAGATTATCTCTTGATAGGTCGGTTTTTAGGCGATCAAGCTTTAGGATATTATACTTTAGCATATCGGATAATGTTATACCCATTACAAAATATTTCCAGCATAATTGGCAGAGTTATGTTTCCAGTCTTTTCGCAAGTTCAAGACGATGATGAAAAGTTTAGACACTTATATCTCAAGCTTATTTCCATTACTGGAATAATAATTTTTCCGATTATGGCAGGTATTTTTGCTATTGCTGAACCCTTTGTTTTGACAGTATTTGGAGAACAGTGGAAACCCGTAATTCTACTGTTAATGATTCTAACTACTGTTGGAATTAGGCAATCTTTGGGGACATCAGTTGGCATGATTTATCAGGCAAAAGGGCGTACAGATATTATGTTTAGATGGTCTCTATTGGCTGGATTTTTGATAATACCTGCTTTTGTGATTGGGTTGCAATGGGGTATTGTAGGAGTTGCTACTGCTTATGCCATTGCGACTATGCTTTTATCTTACCCAAGTTTTGCCATTCCTTTTCGTCTAATTCAGTTGCCAATGCAAGATTTTTTATCTGTGATTTGGCGACCCTTCTTTGTTAGTATATTAATGCTAGTTGTGATTATAGCTGTGAAATTTTTACTGCCTATTGATATTAATAATGGATGGATGTTGTTGATTTTGGGAACTGCGGGGTCAATTTCCTATGTTTTAAGTAGCTTGTTTATTAACCAAACTCAAATCAAAGAATTATTCAGACTAATATATTTAAAATAATAACTGCCTATAAAATGGTGACTCCAATAAAAATTATTCATAGCTACCCTGTCTGGCTACCACAAACACAAACTTGGATGTATAACCAAGTACGCTACTTGCCTCAAGAATGCGAAAATCACATTGTCTGCGAAAGAACAGAAAACCTAGATCAGTTTTGGTTACCCAATATTCATAGTTTGAGTGAAGAGCCAAAATGGGTCTTTCTCTGGGATAAAGCCTGCCAAAAGTTTAGATTGAGAAACCATCTAAACTTTTTAGTCTCACAATCTAAAAAAAATCGAGCAAAGGTATTGCATTCTCACTTTGGCTCTGTTGGTTGGCAAGATCTTGGAGCAGCAAAAAAAGCAAAAACGATTCATATAGTAACCTTTTATGGTTTGGATGTAAATTATCTGCCTAAGCAAAACCCTGATTGGTATAGAAGGTATAAAACCTTATTTCAAACTGTGGATTGTGTTTTATGTGAAGGTCCATACATGGCTCAATCCATAATTAAAAATTTAGGCTGTCCTCCGAGTAAAATAAAAGTTCATCCTTTAGGAATAGAAGTAGAAAAAATTAAGTATAAGCCTCGATCATGGAATAATCAAAATCCTTGGCGCGTGCTAATTGCAGCATCATTTACCGAAAAAAAAGGAATCCCTGATGCTTTAGCTGCATTAGGAGAAATTCAACAACATATTCCTCTAGAAATTACAATTATTGGGGAAGCTTTACCAGCTAAGAGAAATCAGCTAGAAAAGCAAAAAATTTTGGCTACTATTCAAAAGTATCATCTTGAATCTAAAGTTCGCCTATTGGGTTATCAGCCCCATCATGTTTTACTAGAAGAAGCCTACAAACATCATATTTTTCTCAGCCCCAGCGTGACAGCAAGCGATGGAGATACCGAAGGAGGCGCTCCTGTTTCTATCATTGAAATGGCAGCTACTGGAATGCCTATTGTCAGTACATTACACTGTGATATTCCACATATCATTCAACATGAAGAAACTGGCCTATTGGCAGAAGAAAGAGATATATCAGGGCTAATTAAGCACATGAAATGGCTAATAGAAAATTCTGACAAGTGGATAGATATGACTGATAAGGCTCGGACAAAGGTGGAAACAATGTTTAATGCCAAGATTCAAGGTCAAAAATTAGCTGAGATTTATCAAGATTTAATAATCACTTGAGTCGTTTATTTGATTAAAAGTTTTTGCTAATATTTTGATTCGACAAAAATGAAAGTTTTACATCTGAGTACCAAAGATATTGGTGGTGGAGCTTACCGAGGAAGCTATTGGCTACACCAAGGACTCCTAGAAGCGGGAGTAGATTCTACAATGTTAGTGAGTGAAAAACTCAGTGACGACTTTTCGATTATAGGGCCAACCACAAAAATCAGTCGAACATTAAATCGATTTAGACCCTATTTAGATGTCCTACCATTGCTTGTCCGTGGTAGCCAGAATCCTCAATTTTCATGTTCCTGGATTCCCAGCAGCATTCCCATCCAAGTCAAGGAACTAAATCCAGATATTATTAATCTCCATTGGGTATGTGGTGGTTTTTTAAGACCAGAAAGTATAGGCAAATTACCCAACATACCTCTTGTTTGGACAATCAGAGATATGTGGCCTTTTACTGGAGGCTGCCACTACTCTGGTGATTGTTTAAAATATACAGACAGCTGTGGCAGTTGTCCCATACTAGGGAGTAATTCAGACAGAGATTTGTCAACAAATATTTGGCAGCGTAAGTATAACTCATGGCGCAATCTAAACTTAACAGTTGTTGCTATCAGTAATTGGTTGGCTGATTGTGCTAGGGCAAGTAGTCTATTTAGAAACCAAAGAATTGAAGTCATTCCCAATGCTCTTGATGAATCGATTTACAGACCTATTCCCAAGAAAATTGCCAGGGACATCTTAAAGCTGCCCCCAGAGCCAACAAAAATTATCCTGTTTAGTGCCTTAAATGCCACTAGCGATAAAAGAAAGGGTTTCCAATATGTATTACCTGCGTTGCAAAAAATATCTGCTAATCATAATTTTGAGCAAATGCCAGAGTTGGTAGTTATTGGCTCATCTTCCCCAAAAGAGCAGATCAATACAGGAATGAAGGCACATTATATGGGAAGATTGCATGATGACACAACCCTGACCCTCAATTATAGTGCGGCTGATGTTACTGTTGTCCCCTCCACTGAAGAAGCATTTGGAAAAGTTGCGATTGAATCTCTAGCTTGCGGAACTCCTGTTGTTTCTTTTGATTCAACAGGTCTAAAGGATATAGTGGAACATCAGAAAAATGGCTATCGAGCCAAGTGTTTCAGTTCGGAGGATTTAGCCCAGGGAATTTCTTGGGTTATAGAAGATGAGCAACGCTGGCAAAATTTGTCCCAGCATTCACGAGCCAAAGTAGAAGCAGAATTTACCCTAAAAGTTCAGTCGTTTAAATATTGTAAGCTCTATAATGAGCTTTTCCGTGATTAAACTTTTATTTTTTAAAGTAAGCAAGTCAATGTTAAGACAAACGATCAGAAAAATATTCAGAAATCAACTAGGTATTGAGATTAGAAAATTTAGTCCGCTTCAATCGGAATTTGCCAGATTACAGTATTTTCTTAAAAAAAACAAGATTGATCTGGTACTTGATGTTGGCGCTAGTACAGGTGGATATGGTTGTTTGTTAAGAGAACTAGGATTTACGGGACGAATAGTCTCTTTTGAACCTCTATCTGATTCATACTCAAAATTAAAAGAATTAAGTAAGTCAGACTCTTTATGGGAAATAGCACCACGTACTGCAATAGGTAATATAGATGGAGAAATAAAAATTAACATTGCTTCTAATTCATCCAGTTCTTCAGTTTTAAATATGTTAGATTCTCATCTAAATGCCGCTCCAGGTTCTAAATATTATGACTCTGAAGTTGTTCCAATAAGTAAACTAGATACAATCGCTCCTGATTACATGGAGTGGAGTAATTCAATTTTTTTAAAAATAGATGTTCAAGGTTATGAAAAGCAAGTTATTGAAGGAGCTTATCAAATTCTCGGCCAAGTGAAAGGTATTCAGGTTGAGTTGTCCTTGATTCCTCTTTATCAAGATCAAATTTTGTGGCTTGAAATTATTCAAATACTAGAAAGTTTTGGTTATCAACTCTATAACTTTCGACCTGTTTTGACAGATAAATCCGGCAGACTTTTACAAATGGATGGTATTTTTGTTAGAAATTGATCAAATAGTTATGACTTATAACCTAGAAGTTAAATTGGCAATAATTATACCAATTTACAACCGATTTACCGACATTTATAACTTGCTTCAATGCTTAAATCTCCAAACATTTCAAGAATTTAAAGTAGTTATAGTAGATCATGGGACACAAGACTTCTTATTTGAACCTAACACTTATATATTTACCATCAGTCTTATTAAAGCTAGTCCTGGACTGTGGTTTACAGGGGCAACTAATACTGGAATTCAATATGTACTAAACCATGAAAAAGAAGTAAATTTTATAATGATTATGAACGATGATATTCAGGTAAAAGATGAAAAATTCTTACAAACATTTGTCAAGGCATCACGAGACAAGGCCATAATTTCTTGTATGGCGATAAATTCTGCTAATCAAAAAATTATTTATGCTGGACTAAAACTTAAAAAACTACAATGTTTTTATCATACCAACTATAAAGGTTGGAAACCAGAAGAAATACATGAGGATAAAATTCAATGTGACGTTTTACCCACTCGGTCAACTTTAGTACCCATTTCAGTCATAAAAAAGATAGGTTTGTTAAATGAAGAAAAACTTCCTCAGTACGGTTCTGATTATGAATGGACAAGTCGGGCTAAAAAAAATAATATTGAATTGATAATGCTTACCTCTACTTATATAAGAACGCAAATCTCTAGTAATAGAGTTAATGGAAAAAATCAATATTCAAAAAATAAGCTGAAGTTTTTTTTAAAAGACTTGTTCGATAGACATAAATCAGGAAATATATATGATCTGGTTCATTATTCATTTTTGGTATTTAATTGGCATTATGCCTTTTTTTTTATATTTGTTGGATTGCTGAGAAAAATATTCGGTTTTGCAATAATCAACTATTTTAAAGATAAACATCGAAGCTCTGTATTGTAAACAGAATCATATAAACGAGGAAAAATTAATGATTACGATCAGGTTATTTTCAAAAGAGAAAACAACATATGTATTTTTAACCGCATTAGTTCCTCTTTTGCTAGTTTACATTCCTAAACCCCCCATTCCTGGATCTCAATTTATTATTTATCCTGTATTGGCTGTTATTTTTCTGGTATTAATTGTTTCTCTTAGCACTCAAAAAAAACTGTTTATCAATGCTAAGATTAAATTTTTATTGCTTCTTTTATTTCTATACGATATAATTTTGGTTATTTCTTTTTTGATTAATGCCAGTGAATTGAGATCTACAGCACCTCTAGAGCTATTTCGGCCTTTACTCTTAACTATTTTTTTATTATATGGTTATTATATGGGTTGTTTAGCCAATCAAGACTCTTTAGAAAAAGGCTTGCTTATCGCAGCTTATGCGATTATCTTGGGACAATTAGTCATTGCAATTGCTCAGGCATTAGGATTTAACTATTTTAATTTTTTATACTCAGCATCAAAAAGCAGAGAGTTTGGAACGATATTTAGGGTTACAGGAAGTCTGGGAAATCCTAATAATATGGCATGGGTAATTTCTAATTCAGCAGTTATGGTAAGTTTTTTGGCTGATAGAAAGCAAAAAAACTATTGGATAATTATAATAATTGCATTTATATTGGTTGTCATGTCTTCATCTCGAACCATGCTTTTATTATCTCCATTAATGATTATTTCTAGCATATTTTTATCAAAAAAAAATAATAAACAAAAGCTTATCTACTTGGGAAGCATCAGTATATTTATATCAATCTTTATTTTTTATGTTTTTGGATTATATTCAAAATATTTTCCCTATATTTTACAACTAAAAACTGTATTTGAATCAGGAAGTTTTATGTCCATAAATTCGTTTGCACATCGAACTATCCACTGGGGGAATGTTTATCAAGAATTTTATTCGGCAGGATTTTTAAATCATATTTTGGGATTAGGATCTAGACAAATTGTAAAAACTGTAGATAATGATTTTTTGTACGTTTTATATAGAGTTGGCTGGTTTGGTTTATCTATTCATTTGCTAATTATTTTTTACTGCCTTTTAATTTTGAATAAATCAAAAATCAAAAAAATCGCTGCTATAGGTAGGCATTATTTGTTTTTTGCTTTGGTCTTTGGAATGGTTGCTGAAACCCTTGCTAGCTGGTATCAACCCCTCTTGTTATTTTTCATTTTAGGTTTAAATATTGGTTTTTCAGAAAAAACCATGCGACAAGCAAGTTTTAATGATAAATTCAATATAAGTTTAATCAGTTCAAGATAATATTATTTGTGATTACTTTTCATTGAACCGCTGAATCATTTCGTTAATTATAAATTAATGCCCAACAACAAAGTCGTTCATTTAACTTCTGTACATCCTGCTTTTGACACCAGGATTTTTTACAAGGAATGTAAAACTCTGGTGGAAAGAGGGTATGAAGTAGTTCTAGTTGTACCGCATGCTCAAGATGAAACCGTAGAAGGTGTAAGTATAAAGGCGATCAAAAAAGGCAAAAGTCGTATAAATCGCATAATTAATACAGCTTGGCAAGCATTCAAAACTGGTTTGAGAGAGAACGGTTATATCTATCATATTCACGATCCCGAACTATTACCTTGGGCGCAAATTTTACGCATGATGGGCAGATCGGTAATCTATGATATGCACGAAAATCTTCCCAAGTCTTTACTAACCAAGAATTACATCTTTCCTTTTATCCGTCCGTTTGTTGCTAAGGTATATAGCTTTATAGAAAAATTCCTAATATTTGACTTGCCTGTTATATATGCTGAAACCTCATATAAAAAAGATTATTTATGGGTAAATCAGTATGAAACTGTATTAAATCTCCCAATTGTAGAACAGCTTTTAAGTATCAATGAACCAAAAAATTCTCTGCCGACGGTTGCTTACCTGGGTGGAGTCACACCCGAACGAGGTAGTTTAATTACATTACAGGCTTTACATAGTTTAAAGCAAAAAGGATATAAGGTAGCTTGGCAATGTTTAGGTCCTGTGAGTTCATCCCATAAATTAGAACTAATACAATTATCTCAAGAGTATGGTTTGGATGATATATACATTATTGGCTATGTTCCACCTATGGAAGGTTGGAAAACCATAGCCCAGTGTTCCATTGGCTTGGCAGTTTTACAACCTATTCCTAATTATATTGAGTCCTACCCGACCAAGATGTTTGAATATATGGCACTGGGCTTACCTATTGTTGTTTCTAACTTTCCCCTCTATGCTGAGGTTGTACAGTCAGTCAACTGTGGCTTATGTGTCGATCCTACGAAACCACAAGAGGTGGCTGAAGCTATACAGTGGCTGATTGAACATCCTCAAGAAGCTGAAGCTATGGGGCAACGGGGAAAAAAGGCTGTTTTGGAAAAATATAATTGGCAAACAGAAGCTCAAAAGCTGTTTGATTTTTATCAACAACTAATTTAATAGGGATATATTGGTGTGAAGATTTTAACTGTTGTGGGAGCTAGACCACAGTTTGTTAAAGCTGCAACTGTCTCCAGGGTTATACGCTCTACAGAAGAATTAACAGAAATATTAGTTCACACGGGACAGCATTATGACGCCAATATGTCTCAGGTCTTCTTTACTGAGATGCAGATTCCTCAACCTGACTATCATTTAGGAATAGGGGGGACGTCACATGGAGCTATGACTGGGCGAATGCTGGAAAAAATCGAAGATGTGATTCTCCAAGAAAAACCTGATGTTCTTCTGGTGTATGGAGATACTAACTCTACTTTGGCGGGGGCTTTAGCCGCAGTCAAGCTGCATATTCCTGTTGCTCATGTGGAAGCGGGGTTACGTTCCTTTAATATGAAGATGCCAGAAGAAGTCAATCGAGTGTTAACTGACCAGATTTCTCGATGGTTATTTTGTCCCACTGAAACCGCAGTAAAAAATTTGCAAAATGAAAAAATTGCCGAAAGAACTCAAGCATTAATTTCTAATGTAGGCGATGTGATGTATGATGCGGTTTTGTTTTACCGCAAAATTGCCAAACCGACAGATAAGATATCTTCACTAATTGATAAACTGAGCGGCAACTTTTATTTAGCCACAGTGCATAGAGCAGAAAATACTGACGACCCAGTTCGTTTTGGTAACATCATGGCTGCTCTCAACACTATTGCAGAAACTACTCCTGTAGTTTTGCCATTACATCCTCGAACTCGTAAGCTACTGGGAAGTGATTATCGCTCTCAAGTTAGGCTAATAGAACCAGTGGGTTATTTTGATATGATTACCTTGCTCTCACATTGCCAAGGTGTTTTTACAGATAGTGGGGGATTGCAGAAAGAAGCATTTTTCTTTCATAAACCTTGTGTTACTTTGCGTGATGAGACTGAATGGGTGGAATTAGTAGAACATGGTGTCAATATCCTGGCGGGGTCTAGTAGAGCAACAATTATTGGTGCCGAAAAACTTATAATACAGGAACATAAAAATTATTCTAATCCTTTGTACGGAGATGGAAGTGCCGCTCAAAAAATAATTACTTGTTTAATGGAAGGATTTTAACTATTGACTGGAGTGTTAATTGACTATACCTTATTTTGAATTTAAATTAAAGTTTAGTCTTAATTAAAGTTTAGTCTTCTAGTTGCCTAATACCATAATTGACTATTCGTAATTTGCGATTGAAAACAATAAAACATAAAATGAATATTCTTATTTTAAATCAATATGGATTGCCCCGTGGATCTGCTGGAATTACTCGTCATGGGGATCTTGGCAGTGTTTTAGTCAAGCGAGGACATCAAGTAACTGTGATAGCTTCGGGATTTGATTATTTAACTCGTAATATAGAACGAACGGGTTCCCAATCTATGGTTAAAGAAAATTATGATGGGGTTGATTTTATCTGGTTAAAAACTACTACTTATACAGCCAATGATACTAGGCGAATCCGGAGTATGGTAGATTATAGTGTTAAAGCCGCTTTTGCCTGCTTGCGTTTAACTACAAAAAAACCAGATATTGTAGTGGGATCTTCGCCTCATCCGCTAACTGGCTTGACAAGTTTTTTTTTAGCTAATTACTATAAAGTTCCTTTTGTATTGGAAATCAGAGATTTATGGCCTTCTATCCTAGCAGATTTAGGAGTTATCAAAGAAGGGGGGTTCGCATATAAAGGTTTAGTAATATTAGAAAAGTTTTTATATAAAAACGCAACCAAAATTATTACAATTCCACCTTTAGCTAAACAGCGGATACAAGAACTAGGAATAAATCCAGATCAAGCTACGAACATTCCTAACGGAATTTTTATTGATAAAACAAAAGAGGGTAAGAATACCGAAAAAATACCGGAATCAATTCAAAATATTTTAGATAATGAAAAGGATAAAAAAATAATTCTGTATGCTGGCGCTCATGGCGTAGCAAACGATTTGTATAATGTTATAAATGCTGCCGACTATTTAAGGCAAAACAAATTAAATTTATATAGTAAAATTTCGTTTATATTTATAGGAGGAGGTCAAGAAAGAGACAAATTGATTCAGTCCACTAAAAACAAGCAGCATAATAATATATATTTTATCCCTCCTGTAGATAAGTCAGTTATCAAATTAGTCTTATCTCATGCAGATATACTTTTGGTTCATGTGGCTCAAGCAAATGTGTTCAAATATGGCCTAAGTCCGAATAAATTATATGATTATTTAGAGGCAGGAAAACCAATTCTTTTTTCATCTGCCAACAATTTTGAGATTATTAATCAAATTGAAGCTGGTTTAACATTTGCTCCAGGAAAACCCGAAGAATTAGCTAAAGCTATAGAAACTATGCTAAACATTCCCGACCAAGAAATTATGGACATGGGAGAAAGGGGAAAATCTTATGTAAGAAGTCATCATGACTGGAATACTTTAGCTGCAAATTTTGAAAAGGTTTTACTGGAAGCAATAAATCCAACAAAAACGGAATCATTAAAGTAAATTTAAAAGAAGAATGAGTTTTATTCTGGTTACAGGTAATACGGGTTTTATAGGAAAACATACAACTACCAAACTTAGAAAATTAGGGTTTCGACTATCTTGTGCTAGTCGTCATCATTTTCCAAATATATCTAATTCTATAAATCACGTAATTAGCAATATTGACGGCAATACTCACTGGTATGATGCCTTAAAAAATATTGATGCGGTCATCCACCTAGCTGCTCGTGCCCACATACTCAACGACACAAACCCTAACCCTGAAGCAGAATTTTTTGCAGTCAACAGCGAAGGCACTGCCAACCTAGTCAAACAATCAATCCAAGCTGGAGTCAAACACTTTATCTTCATTAGCTCTATTGGGGCAATGGCAAGTCTGAGCAACCAACCGCTACAGGAAAACTCCCCTTGCCAACCGGATACTCCCTACGGACGCAGCAAACTCGCAGCCGAACAAGCCCTGATTAGCCTTGCTAGTGAAAGCGATATGACATGGACAATTCTGCGTCCTACTCTAGTGTACGGCCCAGGCAACCCGGGCAATATGGAACGCTTGATTAAATTAGTTAAAAAAGGGTTGCCTCTACCATTTGGACAAGTGAATAATAGCCGCAGCTTGGTCTATGTAGGAAACCTGGTAGATGCCATTATCACCTGCCTCACCCACCCCAACGCCAAAAACCAAACCTTTCTCATCAGCGACGGAGAAGACCTTTCTACCCCTGACCTCATCCGCAAAATAGCTTACCATTTAGACTGTCCCTGCAATCTGCTGCCAGTTCCACCAAGTTTATTGAGAGTCGCAGGCAATCTCGGAGATATGGGGGAAAAACTCCTGGGGCGATCGCTCCCCCTGAACACCCCAACCATCGATCGCCTCCTGGGTTCCCTCGTCGTGGATAGCAGCAAAATCCGCAACACCCTAAACTGGCAGCCACCATTTACCATAGATGAGGGTCTTCAGAAAACTTTGCGTCTATGATACACCTCCTCATTCTCTTTATCACCACCTTCCTCCTCAGCCTCCTCACCACAGGCTGGCTGAAACAACGCTTCAGCCAAAACCTCCTCGACATCCCCAACGATCGCAGTTCCCACCGCCAACCCACCCCCAGGGGAGGCGGCTTAGGCTTCATCATCGCCTTTGCCTCTATTACCACACTTACCCCAATTTTGTCAAGCTATTTTCCCCAAATCTTACCAACAAACCTATTACAGATAACATCCCCACAATCATCGTTATCCTTATTACTACCAACTTGGGCTATCCTCACTCCCCTTGCCATCATCGGGATACTAGACGACAAACACAACCTCCCCGCCAGTATCCGCTACCTCGTCCAACTCACCGCCGGGGGTATAGCCCTCTTCTGTTTTGTCCCCTTTCCGCAACCTTGGCTCACCAGCTTCGGACTCCCCGGACAAATTATCGCCTACACCCTCACCGCGATCGCCATCACCGCTTTAATCAACTTCTACAACTTCATGGACGGACTAGACGGCTTGGTTGCCGGAGTCACCGCCGTGCAACTAGGATTCCTTGCCCTCTACCTGAACCAACCCCTCTGGTGGCTGCTAGTTGCAGCCCTCCTGGGCTTCCTGTGGTGGAACTGGTCCCCGGCAAAAATCTTCATGGGTGACGTAGGCAGTACCGTATTAGGTGCCGCAATAGTCATCACCCTGCTCAACACCGACAACCCCACCCAAGCCTGGACAGCGATCGCCATCACCCTCCCCCTCACCGCCGACGCCATCTATACCCTAATTTGCCGCCTCATCCGCCGGGAAAACATCTTCAAAGCTCACCGCAGCCATTTGTATCAACGATTGCACCAATCTGGGTGGACTCACGCCCAAGTTGCCAGTACCTATATTGGAGTGACAGTCATCATTGCCCTGAGTATTCTGGTGTGGGGTGCTTTGGGCGCTTGGCTAGGTTTAGCCCTGGTGGTGGTGGGGATGGTAGCGGGAGAAGTGTATTTGAGCAGGGGAGCAGGGGTGCAGGGAAGCGGGGGTGCAGGGGTGTAGGGGCGCTTCGGCTTGCGCCCTGGGGTGTAGGGTGTAGGGTGTAGGGGCGAGGGGCGACAGCATTCGCGTCGGGAATTTTCGTAACCAATCAGCAATCTGTTGCGCAAATGCTTCGCCCTTTGCCGTAGGTGGCGCCGGGAATTGCCGCCACCAATCAGCAATCTGTTACACGAAGGGGAAGGGCGAAGCATGACCGTATATACGTTATCGTTTAAAAGCCTAAATCTACTGCGGTCATGCTTCGCCCCTACAGAGGACGATCTCTTCGTAGGGGCGACAGCATTCACGCCAGGAATTTTCGTCACCAATCAGCAATCTGTTGCGCGAATGCAACGCCGCCCTCTTACCACAGTTCGCGCCGGGAATTTTCGCCACCAATCAGCAATTTATTACGCGAATGCTCCGCCCTTTGCTGTGGGGTGTAGAGTGTGGGGGCAGACACCGGGTTTCTCGAAAATTTGGGGTGGGGGGCGATAATTCTGGCAAGAAACCCGGTTTCTTAAATAGGGCGATCGGGATTAATACCATTTTGTTAAAGTCCTGCTACAGATAGAGCATCCAGAATGTATGACCATCCACAAATCGATTTCACCACTGACTTACTCATACCAATTTAAAATGAAGATGAGCAAAAAGGTCTCGTCTAGAAGGCAGCCAACATCAGAGCTTCGAGGATGAAGTCAAATGAGGTGAGCGATTGTACTTGCGCCGGAGTCAGTTGGCTTAAC
>Ga0073934_10002216_pt1 | contig 41690 bp, 31 predicted proteins | sample LarsenN4metaG_FD_76834 | JGI IMG/M metagenome (GOLD analysis project Ga0073934, IMG submission 76834) | Hot spring sediment bacterial and archeal communities from British Columbia, Canada, to study Microbial Dark Matter (Phase II) - Larsen... ...
CCCCAGAAGACGCGCCAGCTCACGCTCAACGAAGTGATGGGCCCCGGCGGTCCACTGGAAGTCCTGGTCAACAATACGAAGTGGGACGGCAAGTCAGTAGCAACAGACAAGTTTCCCGACGGAGTCCGGCTTGATTTCACTTCAGCCGGAGCCGAATACTTCTCCGAGTTGCCGAACGAGGGCGACACGGAAGTATGGGAAATCGTCAATTTAACTGCCGATGCGCACCCCATCCACACGCACCTGACACAGTTCCAGTTAATCAATCGGCAGAAGTTCAACGTGAGCAACTACAACGCCGCGTACAACGCCTTGTTCCCGGCCAGCACGATCATCGATCCAATGACGGGTTTGCCCTTTCCGGGCGGCGTGTTCATCGGTGGGTACGGCCCGCCGCTCAACTACAACACAGGCAACCCGCGCGCGCTGGGCGGCAACCCCGACATCACGCGGTGGCTGCAAGGCCCCGTGATGCCACCGGCCCCCAACGAGGCCGGCTGGAAGGACACGGTGATCATGTACCCCGGCGAGGTGACGCGCATCGCCGTGCGCTTCGCGCCGATGGACAAGCCGATCAACGACCCGAACCTGAACTACCCGTTCGACCCGAACGCCGCGGGTCACGGCTTCGTCTGGCACTGCCACATCATTGACCACGAGGACAACGAGATGATGCGGCCGTACGCCGTGACGCCAAAGGCTGGTGCAACGCGGACCTACGTCCAGGGGACGGATTACTAGGGCAGTCAAACCACTCCGAGAGGGCCGCTGGCTGCGGCCCTCTCTTTTTATTTGCAGAGTTTGGCCGTGAGGGTTTCGCGTCTGCGGTCAGCCAGTCCGCTGCAATAGTCCAGCACGGCGGAATAGACCGGCAGCGTGGCCAGCGCAAGCCCGAAGAATATTCCCGCAGCGATCCATAGGGTACCCAAGAAGCGATGGGTGAGATATGCTCCGCCCACGATTGCGATCAGCACAATCTGTATCAGCAGTGCAACCAGAATGGTGACGCCGGATTGCCGCTGCCGGAAGCTGCCGAAGTCGAAGCCGCGCGGACTAGTGAGCGACAGCACGTTTCCGACCGTGAAGTTCAGCAACATGGCAAAGAGCAGCAAGGCGAACGTCGCCGCGACGGCCGCGGCTCCCGGCGGGGCCACCAGCACCGCCAGCAGCGGCCAGATCAGCAGCGCTTGCGCGAAAATGGCCAGTCCCAGCGCGAGGTTTTTGCCCAACAGCACTTCGCGAAAACGTACCGGCGCGGCCAGCAGTGTCAGCACTCCGCGGCCGTCGTAGGCAAAGGTGTTGAGCGCTATCGGCGTCAGGACCATCAACCCGTAAATCACGGACATTGGAAACAGCAGTTCGGGCGAACGGGCCATGAAGCTGGAGGATTTCCTGGGAGAATTCCAGGTCAGGGCGAAGAACAGCGCCATTACCGGGGGGATGATCAGATTGATCCACATGATGCCGTTGCGCGTCATGTAACGGAACTCCTTCCGCAGCATGGCGGTCACAGGCCCGGGCAGGAAGGAAGCCAGCAGAGCAAACGGTGCAGCGGACGCGGCGGGAAGTGCTTGCGGGGTCGCGCGCTCGGGCGCTTCGCTTTCGCCGAGTTCCTCGCCGCGGTACTGGTTGAGCAGGCGCCGCCGGAGGAGCAGCGCGAAACCCACTGCGTAAACGACGAGCAGGAGCACACCGGAGGCAGCAGTGGTGACGTCCGGCGTAGCACGCGCGGCCGCTTCCAGCCCCAGCCCGGCCACGCCCGGAGGCAGGACCGACGTCACCGGCTCCAGCGCGCGCACAAACGGCGCGGCCTGTTTGCCCCAGCGCTCCACAGCAACGCCGATGAATTGCGGCAGGAGGAAGAGAAGAATGACCACAACAAAGAATTTTTCACGCGTGCTGCGCTGGCTGAGCAGGCGTTCGAGCCAGGTATAGATCACGCGGTTCAGCACCAGGTTCATGGCTGCGAACGCAGCCAGCAGCAGCACCGCCCACGGCAGCAGCGCGGGGTTGGCCCGGCCCAACCCCACCGCCATGCACACCAGCCACAGCAGGGACGCGACCGCGATCGGATCGAACAGCCCATAGGCGAGACTCAGCAGGTAATACGCAGAAAAGCGTAACGGGAAGCGCAGCAAGTGGCGGATGTCAAGCTGCGCCGCGAATGCTCCCAGAATCAGGGGAAAGAGGTTCCAGAAGACGAACACACCCCAGAGTAGTAGCGCCAGCAATTGCGGCCGGCCCTTTTGCACCATCAGGTAGGCACCCACTCCCAAAGCAAGCCCAATGGTCGCGGCAATGACCGCGGCCAGCACGCCGAGCACGATCAGCGCCACGAGTTCAGCTTTGGCCTGCCCCGTGCGCAGTGAGTTCACGAACAGGCGCCAGCGCAGCCCGGCAATCAGCCCAACCTGCCGCCCAATGTTGAGATGAAGTGCTACGCCAGCCATGATAATTCCTGTGCCGCTTCGCGGCGGCCGCCAACAATTTCCAGGAAGATTTGTTCGAGGGTAAGCTTTTCGCCTTCTTCGCGTTCTGCGAGGAGTCCCGCGGAGGCCGCGGAGGCGGCGCGGGCTTCGACGCCGGCGCGCAGTTCTTCAATCGAGCCTTGGGCGACGATGCGGCCCTTGTGGATGATGGCCACGTGGCTGCACAGCCGCTCCACGATCTCCAGTACGTGGGAGGTAAGGAAGATGGTCACGCCGCGGGCGACCATGCGGTTGAGCATGGCCTTCAGGGTACCTGCGGCGATGGCGTCCACGCCCTCGAACGGCTCGTCCAGGAACAGCACCTGTGGCCCGTGGATCACTGCTGCGGCCAGCGCCAGCTTCTTCTGCATGCCGTGTGAGAAGTCGGCGACGAGTGTCTTGGGGCGGTCGTTGAGCTGCATGAAGTCAAGCAGCTCGGCGGAGCGCTGTCCCGCGGTGCGGGAGTCAAGCCCGTACATGCGCCCGACAAAGTTCAAGTATTCCGCGCCGGTCAGCCGGTCGAAGAGCGAGAGACCCTCGGGAACGACGCCGATGCGCCGCTTGACTTCAATCGGCTCGCGCTCGAGGTCGTGCCCCAGGATGCGGATGCGCCCGGCGGAAGGCTGCAACAGCCCGGTGAGCATTTTGATCGTCGTGGATTTTCCCGCGCCGTTGGGCCCGAGGAAGCCGAAGAATTGCCCGGCTTCAACCGTGAGGTACACCTGGTCCACGGCGGTCAGCACGCCGAACGACCGCGTCAGGCTTTCCGTCTGAATGGCCAGCTCGCCCATAGCCTTGGCATGAATCTAGCACAAGAGAGCACAGGCGTAGCACAGCCACTCTTGGCTGTACGGGGTAGGCTTCACCAATGCGCAGGCAAGAGCGCCTGGGATGCATGCAGCACCCTGGTCTGCGGTCTTTTGCGAGATGTCCGGGCTAGTTCGTTTTAGTTGTGGCCAACTGTCCTGTAGCGACAGACTGGGCCTGCGCCGCAGTGGGGGCCGGAGCCGCGGTGGCTGCGGGGGCGGTGGTGACGGCCGGCTTGGGCAGCACGGGGGCCACGGCGGGGAGTTCTACGCGGAACGTAGCGCCACCGTCGGGCCGGTTGTAGCAGGAGATGTGCCCGCCGTGCTCCTGGATGATGCCGTAGCAGATGGAAAGGCCCAGGCCGGTGCCCTTGCCCACGGGCTTCGTGGAATAGAACGGGTCGAACACCAGACTGGGGTCCTTCATGCCCGGGCCGGTGTCGGAGAACTCGATGGCCACGGTGTTCTTCTCGCGCATGGCGCGGACGGTGAGCACACCGCCGCGGGTCTCCTCCATGGCGTCCACGGCGTTGCTCACCAGGTTGTAGAAGACCTGCAACAACTGGTTGGGATCGCCGCGCACGCCGGGCAGCACGCTCTCGCTTTTCAGCTCGATGCGGATGTTCTGTCCGCGCAACTCGAGCGTGCGCAGTTGCAGCGCGCCCTTCAACAGCGACTGGACGTCGAGGAAGGCTTTCTCCACAGGCACTTGCCGCGCGAAGCTCAGCAGGTTGTTGATCAGCAAAGTGGTGCGCCGCGCTTGCTCCTGGATTTTCGTGGCCAGGGTCTTGAAGCGATCGGTGGCGCCCGGGTCGTCCGTCGCCAGGTCAGCGTAGCCCAGGATGGCGGTGAGCGGGTTGTTGATCTCGCGCGCAGCGCCGGCGGCAAGTTGGCCCAGCGCGGCCATCTTTTCCGATTGCGCGAAAGACGACTGCAAGCGGCGCAGGTTGTCGAGCGATTCCTGCGAGGAGGCCAGCAGGCGCAGGCGTTCGCGGTCCACCAGGTGCTGGCGCAGGAAGACCATGCCGGTGAGTACGACCATGGCCACCATGGTCACCAGGCTGCGAAATTCGCGCACCACCGCCGGAGCCGTGCTGAGCGACATGTTCCACGCCGCCAGGACCGGCAGGGAGAGCACCGCGGCCATGGCCATCCGCGCCGCCCAGACCGAATCATTCGAGCGCAGCGCGCGTGGCTTGACCGCCTCCGCGGGAGTTGCCTCGGGCGCTGGCGCCTTGCGGAACGCGGCCAGACCGGCCGTGCCGAACCATACGAAGGAGGCGATCAGCGGGATGTCGTAGAGGCTGCCGGTGCGGTACTTGCCCGTGAGAATGGCCACGTTGATCGTGAGGGAACTGGCTGTGTAGAGCGCCGACGCATAAAACAATTGCGCGTACACCCTCCGCCAGTCGCCGGTGGTCCGCAGCCACAGCACCCCCAGGCCGATCAGCAGGATCAGGTTCTCGACCCAGTAAAGGTTGCTGACGCGGTCGAGGTAGATGGTGGGGTCGAACTGGATGTACTGCCAGGGGATGACGATGAAGGCGTAAAGGAACACCCACCAGGAAAGCAGCAGCAGGAAATCCAGGTAACCGTGGCGAAGGCCGCGGTCGGTGGCCCGGGAATGCGGATGCAACGCCAGGGCACCGATCATGGGCACGGTGTGCAGGAAGATGATGACGTCGCCGGCGAAGGGGTTGGGGGTCGGCTGGTGCAGCACCAACTCGTAGTAAGTCCACAGGAGCTGGGCCCCCATCCACATCGAGCAGCCCAGCGCCAGCAGCATCCAGAAGGCGTTCCGCCGCCAGTTTGTCGAACCGGCGTTCAGCAGCAGCCCGAAGTTGGCGAACAGCGGCACCAGGCACTGCATCACGTCGCCAAACGCAGTGAGCTGAGGGCCGCGGGGCAGAAGCAGCGCACCGCCCGCGTAGCCGCCTACCAGCACGATCCAAGCTGCGATGATGATCCACGATGTGGGCGACGCGCGCATAGGAGACCGAGCGAAGGTCGAGTGTAGACCTTTCGGCCGGGAAGGGAAGATGACCGCGGTTTTTGGCCGCCAAACGATAACTGGTACGGAGGTACTACGGAACAAAAACGAAACAAAGACAAGGTTCAAATGTCGAAAGGTCGGAATGTGCTACGGGCCGGGGCCACTGGCTCACCATCCAACACGAAGCCCCGCCCTTGTGGCCGCGCAAGGTACCGTATGGTGTATGGCGGAGGAGGAGGGATTCGAACCCCCGAGACCCTTGCAGGCCTAACGGTTTTCAAGACCGCCGGTTTCAACCGCTCACCCACTCCTCCGCGTGCTAATTCCTCAGGGCTAGCGTACTTATTTACGCTTCTCGTGACAATAGCCGGACTGCGGGCGCGCCACGGGGAAGGAATCTCTCCAGATTGGCGCCAAGTGCGGGGGAGCCAGTCGAACCGGCGTGTGAGCCGCTCGCGAACTTGCCGATGATTCCTCCTTTCCGCTATGGTAGGAAGGGTCCTACATGAAGCGCATCCTTATTATCGAGGACGACCGAGATATCATCGAACTCGTGCGTTACAACTTGGACCAGGAGGGATTCAGCCTGACCGCGGCGCGCGACGGCGTGGTGGGTCTGGAGCAGGTGAGAAGATCCCCGCCGGACCTGCTCCTTCTGGACCTCATGCTGCCCAGGCTCTCCGGACTCGAAATCTGCAAGGCCATTCGCCGGGACGAAAAACTGAACCGGCTGCCCATCCTGATGCTCACCGCGCGCAGTGATGAATCCGACCGCGTCATCGGGCTGGAACTGGGCGCGGATGATTACGTGACGAAGCCCTTCAGCCCACGCGAGCTGGTCGCGCGGGTGAAAGCGCTCCTGCGCCGTGTCGAGGCGGAGGGCGCCGCGGCAGAAAAAACGATCGAGGCCGGGCCTCTGGTGATTGATCCCGAAGGCTACCGCGTGACACGGAACGGAGAGCCCCTTCCGCTGAGCACCCTGGAGTTCCGCTTGCTCTACTTCCTGGCGAGCCATCCCAACCGGGTGTACACCCGCGATCAGTTGCTGGACGCCGTGTGGGGGACGGAGCGCTTCGTGACCCCGCGCAGCGTGGACGCCTGCATGCGCCGCCTGCGCGAAAAAGTCGAAGAAGACCCGGAGAATCCGGTCTTCCTGAAGACCCTGCGCGGCGCCGGCTACCTCTTCGAACGCCATGCGACTTAGCCTCTTCTGGAAACTCGGAATCATCTACCCGCTTCTTTTCATCCTGGTCCTATTGACTGTTGACATCTACGCCGTTGAAGTTCTGCGTCGCGATTATGTGCGCTCCGGGTTCGATCAGCTAATTTCCCTCAAGAAGCTGTTCGAGGGCCGTCCTCCAGAGCTGGCCGACCTCGCGGCGCTGCGCGAGTGGACAGCGTGGATGGCGGCGAGCGGGGCGCGCGTCACGGTGGTCGCGGCCGACGGGCGGGTGGTGGCCGACTCCGCGGAGGACCCGCAGCGCATGGAGAACCACGGCGGGCGGCCGGAGATTCGCGACGCATTGGCCACCGGCGAGGGCCGAGCGGTGCGGTTCAGCCGCACCGTCAACCGCGATCTGCTGTATCTGGCGATTCGCCGACAACCCAGTTCAGGCCCGCGCGATGAGCCGGTGGTGATTCGTCTGGCGCTGCCGCTGGCCCTGATTGACGAGGCGCTCGCGGATTTTCGCCGGCGGATGTGGACGGTCTCGATGGTGCTCCTGCTGCTGTCGGGCGGCGTTTCGCTGCTTATCTCGAGGGCATTGAGCCGGCGCATTGCGCGGCTAAAAGAGTTCTCTGAGCGCGTGGCGCGGGGTGATTTCCGCCCGCTGGCAGTTGAGCGGCAGGGCGACGAACTCAGCGTCCTCGGGCGCACACTGAATGACACAGCGGCGCAGCTCGACCAAACAATCCATTTCCTGACCGAAGAGCGCAACCGCTCGGCGGCCATCCTGGGCAGCATGGCGGAGGGCGTGGCGGTGATCAGTCCGGAGGGGCGAATCCTTTTCCTCAACCAGGCGTTCTGCCGAGAGTTGGGCTTGAAGGCTGCGGAGTGCGTGGGACGGCCGATGCTGGAGGTAATTCGCCAGTCCGACTTGCTGGCCGTGGTGCAGCAGGTGCTGAGCGGACAGCCGAGCAGAAGCGGCGAAGTGAGCCTGGCCGTGCCCGGGGCGGTGGGTGCGAGAAATTTTGTGGCCACGGCGGCGCCGGTGCGCGCCGCGGGCGAGGGTGCAGACGGCTCGGGCAACGCAGCAGGCGCGGTGCTAGTGTTGCACGACATCAGCGAGTTGCGCCGGCTGGAGCGTGTGCGGCGAGACTTTGTGGCCAACGTGTCGCACGAATTCAAAACGCCGCTGACAGCCATCCAGGGATTCGCGGAAACGTTGCTAGAGGGCGCGCTGGAAGACACCGGGAACCGACGGCGCTTTGTAGAAATTATTCGCGATCACTCCGCGCGGCTGGGCCGGCTGACGGACGATCTTCTGAAGCTGTCGCTCATCGAAGCGGGGAAACTGGAGCTGGATTTCCGGCGGGTGGAAGTCGCAGGACTGATCGAGTCGTGCGTGGAGACCACCCGGCTGAAGGCCGAGCAGAAGCGGCTGGCGCTCACGGTGGAGTGCCCCGCCGGCCTGCCGCAGGTGCGCGGCGACGCGCGGCGCCTGGCGGAGGTGCTGCAAAACATCCTGGACAATGCCGTGCAATACACCTCCGCGGGAGGAAAAATCTCCGTTCGCGCCCGCGCCGAAGATCGCCTGGTGAGCATTGCCGTCAGCGATACGGGGATCGGCATCCCGCGCGACGAGCAGCAGAGGATTTTCGAGCGCTTCTACCGCGTGGATGCCGCGCGCTCGCGCGAGGCCGGAGGCACCGGGCTGGGACTTTCCATCGCGCGGCACCTGGTGGAAGCGCACGGCGGACGGATTGAAGTGGAAAGCGAAGTCGGCCGCGGTTCGACCTTCTGTGTAGTGCTTCCTGCTGCCTAGCCTCCTGAAAACCGAACCCTTCGGTTGGGTGCGCGGCCTGGACGTGCGCCCCGGCTCCAGCACCTCCCTTGCGTCCGGCGTGTTGCGAACGTTTCACGCCGGGGTCACACAGGCGTCACATTGCGCGCCTAGGCTGGCGCTTCGCGGATCGAAAGACGTTCATCGGGGTCCGCGAAGACTTTCTTGATCCATTCAGGAAATAAGAACCAGTTGAGGAGGATGCATGGCCGATTCACGAGGAGCAGTTCGTGCGGTAATCTCCACCGCAGTTTTGCTGGCGGCGCCGTTCGTTCTCTATGCCGGCGAGCCGAAGAGGGGAGTGGCGACCGGAAAATCGCCGCTGGCGGCTAGCTCCGCTGCACAGCCCGCGGCAAAGGCAGGCGAGAAAAGTACGACGCTTGAAGAGCTGCTCGCGGCAATCGAGCAGCTGAAAGGCTTGGTGGCGGAGCAAGGCCGGGAACTGGAAGCTCAACGCACCGCGCTGCGCGCCCAGCAGGAAAAAATGGAAGCGATGGGGCGGGAGCTCCGGGCGCGCAGCGCGGAGAACGGGTCGGGCGGAACAGCGCCGGAACCCGAGCAGCAGAACAACGGCGAGCTGAAGGTGATCGAGGGCCAGCTCGAAGCCGTCGCCGACAGTCAGAAGGAACTCAGCGAGCGCGTAACCAAGGTGCAGACCGATGCGGCGGTGTCTGCGAGGAGCGCGGAATCGAAACTCCGCCAGCTCGGGAATTTCCGCTTCAGCGGCGATCTGCGCTTCCGCTACGAACCGTTTCTCCAGGAACAGCAGACCACCCGCCAGCGCACGCGCATGCGTGCACGGCTCAATCTGGCCGGCAACATCACCGACGAACTGTTCGGCGGGGTGACGTTTGCCACCGGCTCGCTGGACGATCCGATTTCCACCAATCAGACCATCAGCGGCTTTTTCAACCGCAAGCAGGTTGGCCTAGACCGTTTCTTTCTCCAGTGGAAGCCCAAGTTTCTGCGCCATCACGCCAGCTTCGGCGCGGGCAAGTTTGCCTATCCCTGGATCCGCACCCCGCTCACTTTCGACAACGACCTGAACCCGGAAGGCCTCTACTCGCAACTGAACTGGGACTTCAAGAGCGATACCTTCAAGGGCCTCACGCTGGTCGGCTTCTACCTGCCCTTCTTCGAGCGAGGCGGCTCCACCAGCGCGACCACCGGGGTGCGCGCCGATGGACTGGACGCGTTCATCGCCGGCGGGCAAGTCCAAACGCGCTGGACGCTCGGGGATCGGGTCAACCTGGGCTTGAACGTGGCGGGCATCAACTTCGTCAATGCCGACTTCATCGCCCAAGCGCATTCGGCCACACCGGCTACAGCGAGCCTGGCCAACCAACTGACGGGCAACCTGCCGAACACGAACACGCTGCGCACGAATGCCAGCGGGCAGGTGGTGGGCTACGCCTCGCGGTTCCTCTACCTGGACACCTCGGCGACGCTGGGAATCAGTACCGGCTATGCGCGCTGGCCGGTGAACGTGACCTTCAACTTCGTGAACAACACGCGGGCGCAGCGGATCATCCAGAGCGGCACTGCGGCTCCCACCGGCGTGGCCCACAACCGCGAGCGCAGCGCGTACTGGAGCGAAATCCAATTCGGACGGCTCTCGGAGCGCAAGGACATTCAGCTCGGATACACGTTTGTCCGCATCGAGCGGGACGCGGTGATTAGCGCGTTCAACGAAAGCGACCTGCGTGCCGGCTCCAACCTGAAGCAGCACCGGGTGAACTTCAACTACCAGTGGCTGAACAACGTGTCGCTGAATTACGCGCTGTGGCTCGGCCGCGTAGTCAACGCGCAGGACAACATCAGCCTGGTGCCGGGGGGCAAGCGGGCCCTTGTGGGCGGTGCCTGCAACGTATCGCCGTTCAACGGCTGCACGGATAACTTCCTGAAAAGAATGCAGTTCGACGTGATCTACCGGTTCTAGCAAGCCGGGAATGTTGCGGACCTGTCATCTCCACGTCACAGGCCCGTCACAATCCCACGCCACACTTTCCCAGAGACGAATAAGGAGGAAAACAGTGAGTCAGAGCAGAAAGCTGCAAGTTCTGGGTGTAACCCTGGCGCTGCTGGCCGGCGCGGCCATCGCGACGGCCCAGGGCGGACGCAACATCACCATCAAAGGCTCGGACACTATGGTCATTCTCGGCCAGCGTTGGGCCGAGGTATTCATGACCAAGAACCCCAGGGTCACCGTGCAGGTGACCGGCGGAGGATCCGGCACGGGCATCGCCGCGCTGATCAACGGCACCACCGACGTTGCGGAATCTTCGCGTCCGATGAAGGACGCCGAAAAGGCCAACCTCCAGCAGCGCCGCAGCAAGGAAGCGGTGGAGTTGCCGGTGGCCGTGGACGGCCTGGCCGTCTATGTGCACGAGCAGAACCCCATTGCTGAGCTGTCGCTCAAGCAGCTCAAGGACATCTACCAGGGCGTGAGCAAGAACTGGAAGGATGTCGGCGGGAAGGACGAGAAAATCATCCTCTACAGCCGCGAAAACAATTCCGGTACGTACGCCTACTTCAAAGAGCATGTCCTCGAAAACGGCGACTATTACCCCACTGCGCAGACCCTTCCCGGCACTGCGGCCGTGATCAACGCCGTCGCCAAAGACACCCGCGGGATCGGCTACGGCGGGATTGCCTACGGCAAGGGCATCAAGCACCTGCGCGTCAAGAAGGACGACAAGTCACCGGCAATCGAGCCGTCCATGGAAAACGTGCTGCAAGGGAAGTATCCCATCAGCCGTTTCCTTTACTGGTACTTCGCAGGGATGCCTGCCGGCGACGTGTTGAAAATCGCCCAGTGGGTGGTATCCGCGGAAGGCCAGAAGGTCGTAGAAAACGTCGGCTACTACCCGCTGAACGAAAAAGACCGGATGGCGTCCTCATCGAAACTGGGCGCCGGCGGGGGCAAGAAGGCCGGGGCCGGCAAGTAAGCAGGAGAAGGAAAGCAAGACATCTGGCGCGCCTGCTCCCGCCGGGGAGTCGGACCTGAAGCCGACGGGCAGGCGCGCCTTTGCTTCGACGGGGAAGACATGGCAACCGCCAGTGCAACGATTGGTGAAAGATCCAGCGGCTTAGCGCGCCGCATGGTGTGGGACAAGTTTGCGCGTGGGTTAATCTATTTGGCAGCCGTGGTGTCCGTTAGCATCATTGTCCTGATTTTCATCTTCGTGGGCAAAGAGGCGCTGCCCATCCTGACCAGCGGAGAAGTGCACAAAGAAGTGACCCTTTCGACGATGTTCCGCGCGCAAAAGTACGGCACGGCAGAGGCCCCGCTGCCCTATGTGTGGCAGCCGGTCAGCGAAGTTCCGAAATACAGCCTGCTGCCCCTGTTCCTCGGCACGTTCAAGGTCACCATCGTGGCCATGCTGTTCGCCACGCCGCTGGCGATCTTCGCGGCGATTTACACCACGGAATTCGCGCCCCGCTGGCTGCGGGAAATCATCAAGCCTGTCATCGAACTGCTCGCCGGAATTCCCAGCGTTGTGCTGGGCTTTCTTGCGCTCATCGTGCTGGCCACCGTGCTACAAGATTTATTTGATCTCGATTACCGATTGAATGCCATCAATGCAGGCATCGCCCTGGGCCTGGCCGCGATCCCCGTGATTTACACCATCAGCGAGGACGCGCTGAATGCGGTGCCCAAAGCCTACCGCAATGCGTCCCTGGCGCTCGGTGGCTCACCGTGGCAGACGGCGTGGAAAGTCATGCTCCCCGCGGCGATGCCCGGCATCTTTGCCGCGGTGGTGCTGGGATTCGGCCGCGCCATGGGCGAGACCATGGTCGTGCTCATGGCCAGCGGCAACGCCGCGATCACCTCCTGGGTGTTCGCCGAACCGGTGCGCACGCTGAGCGCCACCATCGCCGCCGAGCTCGGCGAAGTGGTGCAAGGCAGCGCGCACTGGCACGTTCTGTTTTTCCTCGGCACAGTTCTTTTTGTCATCACCTATTCCTTGAATGCGCTGGGCGTGGTTTTGGTGCGCCGGCTGCGTCGCCGGTTGACGGGAGGCGCGTGATGACCTGGCGGAGCGTGGACAAGGTCTGGATCGGTTTGACGGCGCTGGCCGCCGCCATCATCGTGTTCATGCTCGCCTTCATCGTCGGGAACATTGCGTCCAACGGCTGGGCAAAACTTTCCTGGGAATTTGTGTCGCAGGCGCCCCGCGGTGGCATGACGGAGGGCGGCGTTTTCCCCGCCATTTACGGCACGACCTTGCTGGTCCTGTTGATGACCATCTTCGTCGTGCCTCTCGGTGTTTGCGTAGCCATTTATTTTTCGGAGTACGCGGACCGCACCGGGTGGCTGTATCGCGCCTCGCGCAGCGCGGTGGACAATCTGGCGGGCGTGCCTTCCATCGTGTTCGGGCTGTTCGGTCTGGGGTTCTTCGTTAAAGGGGTGGGCGCGGCGATGGACAAAACTCTGTTCGGCAACGAACTCACCTTCGGGCAACCCGCGATTCTCTGGGCGGCGCTTACGCTAGCCGTGCTGACGCTGCCGGTGGTGATTGTGAGCGTGGAGGAAGCGCTGCGCGCGGTGCCCCAGTCGTTTCGCGACGCCAGCCTGGCTCTTGGCGCCACCAAAAGCGAGACGATTTTCCGCGTGGTGCTGCCGCACGCGGTGCCCGGCGTACTCACTGGAGGCATCCTGGCGGTCAGCCGCGGGGCTGGAGAAGTGGCGCCGATCTTATTCGTCGGCGCGGCGTATTTCCTGCCGCATCTCCCCGCCAAGCTGAATGACCAGTTCATGGAACTGGGCTACCATATATTCGTACTCACTACGCAATCGCCGGACGTGGAACAGACCAAGCCCCTGCTGTACTCCACAGTGCTCGTCCTTCTGGCGCTGACGTTCCTGCTGAACCTCACAGCTATTGCCATCCGCACGCGCCTGCGGTGGACGTCCGGCGGAGGGCGCTGACTATGGCGGCCACGCGTGAGTTCCCGCTGCTGAAGACCCACGTGCAGCGGAACGAGGAAGCCCCACAGGCCCGCTCGGAGAAGATGCGAGTGGATAACCTGACCTTCCGCTACGCCAGCCGAAAGGTCGCCGTGGACGGCGTCACCATGCCGTTCTACGAGCGGCTGATCACGGCCATCATCGGACCGTCCGGATGCGGCAAGTCCACGCTGCTGCGCACGCTGAACCGGATGAACGACCTCATCCCGGGGATCACTGTGGAAGGCGAAATTCTGCTCGACGGTCAGGACATCTACGCGCCGCGCTTCGACGTAATCCACTTGCGGCGGCGGGTGGGCATGGTGTTCCAGCAGCCCAATCCCTTTCCGAAATCCATCTACGACAACGTGGCCTTCGGCCCGCGGATCAACGGGCTGGCTCGGTCGCGCGCCGAGCTGAATGACCGGGTGGAACGCGCGCTGCGCCAGGCCGCGTTGTGGACCGAAGTGAAGGATCGCCTGAACCGCAACGCCCTGCAACTCTCCGGTGGAGAACAGCAGCGGCTGTGCATCGCCAGGGCGCTGGCCGTGCAGCCGGAGATGCTGCTGATGGACGAGCCCGCCTCGGCGCTCGACCCTGTCTCCACAGCCAAGATCGAAGAGCTGATGTTCGAGTTGAAAAAGCACTACACCATCGTCATCGTGACCCACAACATGCAGCAGGCAGCGCGCGTGAGCGACTTCACCGCGTTCTTGCTGAACGGCGCTCTGGTGGAGTTCAATCCGACGCCGCAGCTCTTCACTACTCCGGCCGACCCGCGCACCGAGTCCTACATCACCGGCCGCTTCGGATAGGAGGACAATGGAACGCCATTTTGTGCGGGAACTGGAAGAACTGAAGGAACGCCTGCTTTGGATGGGCAGCCTGGCGGAGCGCGCCGTGCACCTGTCGGTCCAATCTTTACTGGAGAGCGATGCCACCCTGGCACAGCAGGTCGTCGAGGAAGAGCCGGCCATCAACCAGATGCAGATGGAAATTGACGACCGGGTGATGCAGCTGCTTGCCCTGCAGCAGTTGATGGCCACGGATCTGCGCTTCGTGCTGGCCGTTTCGCGCATCAACGCCGACCTCGAACGCATCGGCGACCAGGCGGTGAACATCGCGCAATCCGCTCTGCGTATCGTGCGTCACCCCCGGGTCAAGCCCTACATCGATTTGCCACGTATGAGTCAGGCGGCCGAAGAAATGGTCCGCGACAGCCTCAACGCGTTGGTGAGCAAGGATACGGAATTGGCGCGGTCCGTCATGCTCCGAGACGACCAGGTGGATCACTTGCGCGACCAGGTGTTCCGCGAACTTCTCACCTACATGATGGAGAATTCTTCTGTTGTTTTTCCGGCCTTCGAACTCATTCTCGTGGCCAAGAACCTGGAACGCATCGCCGACCACGCCACCAATATCGCCGAGGATGTGATCTACATCGTGGCCGGCCGCGACGTCCGTCATCACGCCGCCGACCGCCGCTAGGCCGCGCCTATCCTTGGGCCGCGTCAGACCACTCGGCACCTCCTCCGCGCTTTTGGCTTCAGGTTCCAGGGGTTACGTGGCAGGGTCAAGACGCGCAAGAATTGATCAGTCCAAAGAAAGTGGCTTCAGAAATGTGGTCCCGTGAGTGCCCAGTTGAGCCCGCGCCGCGTGCGGGCAGATTTCGTGGGACTCCTACGCGTGACGCTGTGTTTAAGCCGTGGCGGCCTTCTGTGGCCAGTCCGCGGGGGGAAACTCGACGCCCCAGAAGCGTGGGGCGGGAGTGAGGAACTCGACGCCGATGCGCGTGCCCTTCTCCGAGGCGTTGCCCATGAAGACGATGCGACACTCCTGCTCTTCCTGGGTCAGCGGGTTGGTGAGCAAGACGATGGTTTCCATCGTCACCTGGGCCTGCAAGTAGAGCAGCGCGCCGTGGGCGTTGACCACGATGGTCTCCGACGTCTCGCGGAACGCCTGCCCGTCGGTGTTCTTGCCCGCAATCAGCACGGGCAGCTTGATGAACACCCGCGAACTGCGCCTCTTGTTCTCTTCCAGTGGCGCGATCATGGCTCGCCCCCTTGACCACCAAAGGCATGGTGTGTTGCGCCCAGACTGGCGGGTATCGTCCTACAGCCCCCTGCGTGAGTCAACGAGGATTTTGCCGCGTGCGCCCTGCTGTGCGACAAACGCCCGTCCTGAGACTGCCGTGGCGGACCGAAGGGTCTTCGCCTAGCCGCCTGCGCATTGCTTGCTGCGGCGCACGTGGCCTCGTACAATGGTGCGCTCGGGCAAGCGCCACGCCCTGCCTGAGGACTGCCCGCCTCGAATCCATCGGGGCCCGCCTGGAGGAGCACACATGCAAGTTCTTGACTACATCGAAAGCAAGCGTGATGAAAATCTGAAAGAACTCATCGAGTTTTTGAAAATCCCCAGCGTCAGCACCAAGAGCGAGCATAAGCCGGATATCGAGCGCGCCGCGAACTGGGTGGCGGATAAGCTTCGCGCCGTGGGCATGCAGAGCGTAGAGATCGTGCCCACCGGCGGCCACCCCATGGTGTACGGCGAGTGGCTGAGGGCGCCGGGCAAGCCCACCGTCCTGCTCTACGGCCACTACGACGTGCAGCCGGCCGAGCCGCTCGAGCTGTGGGTCTCCCCCGCCTTCGATCCCCAGGTGCGCGACGGCGACCTCTACGGCCGCGGCACCGCCGACGACAAGGGCCAGGTGCACATCCACCTGGCGGCCATCGAAGCGCTGATGAAGACCGAAGGCAAGCTGCCCGTTAACCTCAAGGTGATGATCGAAGGCGAGGAAGAAACCGGTAGCGCCAACCTGTGGAACTTCGTGGAAAAATTCCGCGACCGGCTGAAGGCAGACACGCTGGTGGTGTCGGACACCTCCATGCTGGCCAAGGGCGTGCCCTCGGTCACCTACGGCCTGCGCGGCCTGAACTATTACCAGATTGAAATTACCGGCGCGAAGCAGGACATGCACTCCGGCGTCTTCGGCGGCGCGACGCCCAACCCGCTCACCATCCTGTGCGAACTCTTCGCCAAGCTGCACGACAAAAACTTCCGCGTGGCCATCCCCGGCTTCTACGACCATGTGGCCAAAGTCTCCAAGCAGGAACGCAAGGCCCTGAACAAGCTGCCGTGGAGCCTGAAGGAGTTCAAGAAAACGGTCGGCGCGGCGGGGCTGTGCGGCGAAAAGGGCTTCACTGTGGTCGAGCAGCTCTGGATCCGCCCGACCCTGGAGCTGAACGGCATCTGGGGCGGCTACATCGGCGAAGGCGCCAAGACGGTGATCCCCGCGAAGGCCTGGGCGAAATTCTCCACGCGCCTGGTGCCTAACCAGGAGCCGGCGAAAATTGCCAAGCTCGTCGAAAAGCACATCCGCAAGCTGTTGCCCAAGACGGTGAGGTGCAAATTCGAAATTCTCAGCATGGGCAAGCCGTGGGTGGCGCCTTACACGCACCCGTTCTTCGAGGCCGCGCACACGGCGCTGGAGAAGGGCTTCGGCAAGCGCGCGGTGTTCATCCGCGAGGGCGGCTCGATCCCGTTCGTCACGCAGATGTACGACACCTTCAAGGTACCGTGCATCCTGCTGGGCTTCGGCCTGCCCGACGAAAACGCCCACGCGCCCAACGAGCACATCTACCTGGAGAACTATTTCGGCGGCATCAAGGCCGTGGCCCAGTTCTACAAAGAACTCGCCAACGTGGCGTAACACGAGCTCTCAGCGGGCGAGTTCTGTTTCCGTAGGGGCACGATGTATCGTGCCCCTACCGCAAACTCCACATGACTCCAATCCATTGGCTGTATGATCCCGACCAGGGATTCCAAACTGCCAAGGCCTCCGGCAAGCTGGCTCTCCTGGATTTCAGCGCCGCGCCGGATTGAAGAGGATGCGCTCGGCTGGAAGCCGAGGTCTATCCCCAGGCGGGGGTCGCGGAGTTCATTGCCCGAAATCTCATTCCTGTTCGCATCCACGTTAAGGAACGCCTTGCAGATTTCGCGCGCTTCAACGCCGTGTGGACACCCACACTGAGCCTTTGTGAAGCAGACGGGATGGAGCGCCATCGCTTCGTCGGCTTCTATCCGCGGGAGGAATTTATGGCCCAATTGGGGCTTGGCCTGGCCAAGGCGGCCTTCGGCCGACGCCAGTTTGCTGAAGCAGCCCCCGCCTTCGAAAAAGTGGCTGCCGCCTACCCGAACACCGATGCGGCGCCCGAGGCGATCTATTGGGCCGCCGCCAGCGCCTTCAAGTCCAGCGGCGACGGCGAGTTTTTGGAAAGAGGCGCCCAGGCCCTGCAGGAGTGGTATCCACAGAGCATCTGGACAACGAAGTCCATCGTTTGGCTGCCTCGTTGACCCACACGTAGGACAGGCGCCCGCCCTGAGCGAAGCCGAAGGGTCCACGCCCATCCAGCCCGATGAATGGCGGGGGGTGGACAGACCTGGAGGTCTGTCCTACGGCAGCCGCTTCTGGAGCGGGTTCTGCGGGGTTGCCCCTCGGAAACCCGCATTTTTTCTGCCTTTTTTGATGTTTCCTCTTGCGTTGACGCACCAGAGCGTCTATAGTGCCTGCCGGCGTGGCGGGATGCGCGGTTCGTTTTCCGTTGCGCGCGGAGCCACCGCTCGAGCGCGTGCTCCAATTCTGAGGAGGAGAATCAATCCAGATGGCAAAGCCAATGACCAAGTCCAAGATCGTGGCGACACTGGCCGAGAAGTGCGGCACGCCGAAGAAGACCGCAGCGATGTTCTTCGACGAGCTGTTCAAACTGGCCGTGAAGGAGTGCAAGGGCGGCGCGGGCAAGTTCGTCATCCCCGGCCTGGGGCGCGCGGTGAAGGCGCATCGCAAGGCGCGCATGGGCCGCAACCCACAGACCGGCGAGGCCATCAAGATCAAGGCCAAGACCGTCGTCCGCCTGCGCGCAGCCAAGGCGTTCAAGGACGCCGTGCTGAAGTAGGCACTTTTCTCCGGGATTCTGGCAGAACCCTCAAGCAGGCCCCGCGGCAAACCGCGGGACACCTTGGGGGTTTTGTCTTTTCGGTCTCGGATTGTAGTGGCGGATTCATGTCGCCTTCGTGGTTGGCGGGGCGAACTCGCCGAGTAGATGGCGGGATGAACCCGCCCCTACAGGAGTCAGACGATGCCTTCGCAATACTTCGACGAAAAGCTGGCTAAGCGCTGCCGCAGTTTCCGCTTCGAGTTTGCCAAGCGCCCGCTGGCGGGCTGCACCGTGGTGGTGGCCGGCGGATCGGGCGGGCTGGGCGCGGCGTTGGTTGCGCTGCTAGCCAAGGAAAGCGCGCGGTTGGTGGTCGGCTACCGCTCGAACCGCCAGCGCGCCGAAGCGCTGAAGGATGCTATCGCGGAGCGCTACGCTCAGAAGATCGTGCTGGTCGAAGGTGACATCGCGAAGCCCGAAGTGCGCGGCGCTTACCTTGACGCCGTGGAAAACATTAGCGGGCGCAGCAAGGGAAGCTGCGTGCTGCACGCCGCGGCGATTTTTCCCGGCGACCCGGCGCGTGCCAGCTTCGAAGCGTTGAATCAGAAAGCAATGGAGGCTTCGCTCGAAGCCAACTACCTCGCGCCTATTCTGCTGGCGAAAGATCTGGGCACGGCGATGGAGACTGCCGCGGAAGATCCTGCTTCGTCCTTGGCGGTTGCAGGCGGCGGGAGCATCGTGCTGTTGGCGACGATGCAGGCTGTGGCGGCGTTCCCCTCCAGCCTGAACTACGCCGCGCCGAAGGCGGCGCTGGTGCACGCGGCGCGGGTGCTGGCGGCGCAGTGGAAGCACGTGCGCGTCAACGTCGTTGCCCCGGGCGCCACGGTGGCCGGCATGGCCGAAGCCAGCGTCAGCTCCGGCAAGTACGACTCGTTTATCGAACGCGGGGCGATCCCGCGCTTCGGCCGCCCCGAAGACGTAGCCCGCGCGGTGCGCTTTTTCCTCGAGCCCGATGGCTACGTCACCGGCCAAGTGCTGGTTGTGGATGGCGGGTTAACCTTGCGGCGCTAGGGGCGGACCTACGTGTCCGCCCTTTGAGGGGCGCACACGCAGGTGCGCCGCTACGCGTCACAATGTGCGTAGGAAGGCGATCAGGTTGCTGATCTCCTGCACGGTAAGGGAGTCCTTGAACGCGGGCATGTCCACGCCGCCGTTTTCGATCCACGCGCGCATGGACTTGTCGTCCACTTTCTTTCCATCCGAGAATTTTCCGAAACGGAAGATGCCTTTCAGCCCGGGGCCGATTTTCTTCTCGCTACTGGCGCTGAAGTGGCAGATGGCACAGTACTCCTCGTAGACCGCCTTGCCCTTCAGCGCATTCCCTTTAGTCGGCTTTTCGCCTTCTTGTTTTTTGGCTTGCCCCTTTTTGTCGGGCGATTTCCCGGGGCCCTGAGCGAGCAACATTCCTTCGGCCTCGCTTAGAACGAGGCCCGTCACGACCATGAAAAAGAGTGCGGTCAGCAGAATCTTCCGATGAGTCTTCATCTTAATTGTCTCTTCCAGCTTTTCTGGAGCGCATCCCGAAGGATTCCCCTTATCCCAGAACGCCGCCGCCGAGCGTCGAACGCCCTCAGTGTTGCGATGGCGGCTGGGCCTGCCCGGGTTTTACGACCCGGTCGTAAATCCACATCAGCAGCGTGGCTAGGAAGCCCATCCCGGAGATCGCCCACCAAACCCAATGGGGTTTCTGGACCACTTGCCCGAAGTACTCCAGCAGCCGCCCGCCCGCGAAGCCCGCGATTACGAAGCCGATGGCGATGGGCAGAAAGGCGAAACCCATGTACACGCCCTGCTGCCCCGGCGGCGCGAGCCGCGAAATGTATTCGTAGTAGCGCGGCGACTGGATCATTTCTCCAATCGCCAGCACAACCAGCGCGCTCCCCACCAGCAGGGAGGATCCGCGCACCGAAATCCCCATGCCGGAAAGCCATCCGGCGATTCCGTTGGTCCACCCGGCAAGCAGAGCCGAGGTGAGCAACAGCCAGGAGCAGCTCGACACAAGCAGTCCGAGCGTCATGGCGCCGAAGGGTTTCAGCTTGCGCGTCCAGTAGCTGACTGCGATCTGGAAGAAAATCACCATCAGCGGATCAATGGTCAGCAATAGTTCGATGTCCGCTTCGGAGTCCACGTAGCCGCGAACGTAAAGCGGCATGGCGATGAACTCCTGCCAGAACACCATCCAGAAGCCGGAGAAAATCACCAAGAACAGCATGAACCGGGCGTTGCTGACGACGGTGAAGAAATTCTTGAACACCTGGGCAATGCTGACGGAATGCGGCTCACCCTGCTCCTTCGGCTCGCGGAAAAACAGGATCACTCCGAAGAACATAAGGAACACACTCAGCGCGCAGACGCGGAACACATTTTCGATCCCGATACTATGGCGCACCGCCAGGGCCACCAGCGGCCCGAGGGTGCCGCCGACGTTTACCAGCGTGTAATAGATGGAATAGCCCAGCGAGCGGACGTTCTCCTTCGAGGCTCGCGCGGTGGTGCCCACCACGCAGGGCTTCACGATGGCCGGCCCGAGCGCAGGAATCGCCAGGACGATCAGCACCATGGTGGACAGCGGCACCGCGTCACGAAGAGGTGCCATCCACGAGGCGGACAGCGAGCCCAGCAGGAAATATCCCAGCGACATGATCAGGTAAGCAAAAGCCAGCGAACGCCGGAAGCCGAACTTGTCTGCCAGCGTGCCGCCGAGGATGGGTAGGAACCAGACGACCCCGCCGAAGAAACCCATCATGTTTCCCGTTTCGGTCTCGGAGAACTTGAGCGTCTCATGCAGATAAATGGCCAGCACGGCGTTGACGCCGTAATAGGACAGCCGCTCGAACAGTTCCGTGATGTTCGCCACCCAGAAGGGGCGCTGGAATCCCACGCGGATTTCCTGCATGCGCGGTGCGAAAGCCACCAAAGGCCTCCCGGCAGGCGGCAGTATTGCCCCCGCCCGTGAACCGGCAGAGATTCTAATGGAAGCGGCGCTCCAGCGCCCCCACTTTTTGCAGGAAAAGGGGGAAGAGGCTGCGCCGACGGAAATGATGGTTCCCGAGCAATGCTGAGGATAGAATCTGCCGCGCTTTAGGGTCTGGTGAGAAACCAGGAAAGCTCGCCGGGAGGTTCACCCATGAAGAAGACATGCACGGCAATCATTCTCGCCATGCTGTCGCTGCCGACGACGCTGACGGCGCAACGCGCGCCGCTTTCCGCCGAGGAGCAGAAGCCGCCGCTGCTGCCGGAGAAGGACGTCGCCGCGCTGGCTGCGGAACTTTCCGGCGAGACGGCCAAGCGCAACTTGGAAGGCGTCTCGCGACTGCACCGCACTCGCGGCTCGCGTCCGTTCCGTGCCGCGGCCGAGCTGATCGCCGAGCGCGCGAAAGCTTACGGGCTTGAAGACGTGCGAATTGAGGAGTTCCCCGCCGACGGTAAGATTTCTTACGGCACACAGCGCTCGCGACCTCCGTGGGACGCGGAATTTGCCGAGCTGTGGGAGATGAAGCAGCAAGACGGCAAATGGGTGCCTGCGGTGCGCTGGGGCGACTGGGACGCGCAGCCGCTCACGCTGGCGCAGGATAGCGAAAGCGCTGACGTCACCGCTGAGCTGGTGGACGCCGGGAACGGAAGCGCGGAGAGTGATTACGCCGGGAAGGAGGTGCGCGGGAAGATCGTGCTCGTTGCTGCGCAGCCGGGCGCGGCGGCGCGGCTGGCGGTGGGGAAGTACGGCGCGGCCGGAATCGTCAGCTACGCGCAGAACCAGCGCACCGCCTGGTGGGGCGAGAACGACAACTTGATCCGCTGGGGACACTTGGAGGCGTTCGACCCCGTGAAGACTTTTGGCTTCATGGTGTCGCTCAAAACCGCCCGCCTTTGGCGGGAGCGGCTCGCCCGCGGCGAAAGAATCATGATGCACGCCACCGTGAGAGCGGGGCAGCATCCTGGCGCGTACAGCATCCCGACCGCGGCGATTGTTGGCGCGGACCCCAGGCTGCGCGGGGAGGAAATCGTCTTCAGTTGTCACCTCGACCATCCGCGGCCCGGCTCGAATGACAACGCCAGCGGCTGCGTCACCATCCTCGAAGTCGGCCGCACGCTCGCGAAGCTCATCGCCGAGGGCAAAATCGCCCGCCCGGCGCGTACCATCCGCTTCGTCTGGCCGCCAGAGATTGAAGGCACCGTCGTGCTGCTCAACGCCAAGCCGGACTGGGCCCGGCGCATCAAGTCTGCCATCCATATGGATATGGTCGGCGGCGGGCCGGAAACGAAGGCAGTCTTCCACGTCACGCGCGGGCCGATGAGCGTGCCGTCGTTTGTGTATGACGTTGCCGAAGCCTTCGGCGAGTTCGTGAATGAACAGTCGTATGAATTTGCCGCCACGGGCCGCGCGACGTATCCGCTGGTCGCGCCGGAAGGCGGCAAGGAGCCGCTGCTGGCGCAGATGGCGGAGTTTTCCATGGGCAGCGACCATCAGGTCTATGCCGAGGGATCGTGGCGCATCCCTACTATTTACTTGAACGATTGGCCCGACCGCTACATCCACACCAACATGGACACGCCGGCGATGATTGACCCCACCAAGCTCAAGCGCGCCGCCTTTATCGGCGCCACCAGCGGATACTTCTTGGCCCAAATCAGTGTCCCAGACGCGCCGGCACTCTGGCCATTCCTCGCTGCCAACGCCATGCGGCGAACTGCAACCATGCTGCAGCGACGCAGTGAATTGCCCCAGCGAGAAGCGGACCTCTTGACCATTGTCCACTTTAAGTTCGAACGCGAACTCGTGGATTCGATGGAGAGGTTTGCTCCTCTTGCTGCCGAACTGCGTGCGCAGCACAAGGAATTCTTGGATCGACTTCTTCGCGCAGCGGGTGTTCCGCCTCCCGGCTTTGGCCCTGCGCCTGTCGAATCGTTCCTCGTCTTCCGGCGGGTCCCCGGACCGAAGGGGCCGATGAATGTTTTCGGTTACGACCATTTTGAGGACAAATATGGCGAGGAAAAGATGCGCAGTTTGAAGCTGCTGCGCTATCAGGGCTTGCGAGGCAGCGGAGGCGAATACGCTTACGAGGTGTTGAACTTCGTGGACGGCGTGCGCAACGCGCAGCAGATCCGCGACGCCGTCTCGGCGGAGTACGGTCCCGTTCCGCTTGAATATGTGCTGGAGTATTTGCGCGCGCTGGAATCCATCGGGGTGCTTCAGCGCGTGAAGTCAGAAAGGTAGCGCCGGGCCTCTGACGGACTTGGTCGGAGCGTCCGGCACTCCGACTGCCTTCTGCGCTTTGGGCGACTGTGCTACCATGCGATTCCGCTCGCTGAATGGGGTAGCGCCCGGCGGAATCTTCGCCGCGGCTCGCCACGAGGTCTGCAAATGCCCACCATGATGAAAGCGCTGCGCAAGATGAGTCCGGGGCGCGGCCTGCAAATGGAATCCGTGACGGTGCCGGAGATCGGCCCCACCGAAGCGCTCATCCGCGTGCGCGCCGCTTCGATCTGTGGCACGGACCTGCACATCTACGGCTGGGACCGCTGGTCGCAGTCGCGCATCAAGCCCCCGCTCACGTTGGGGCACGAGTTTTGCGGCTACGTGGAAAAAGTCGGCAAGGAGGTGCGCGGAATTGCCCCAGGCGATTTCGTCAGCGCGGAGATGCACGTGAACTGCGGTTACTGCCCGCAGTGTCGCATCGGCCAGCCGCACATCTGCCAGAATCTCGAGATAATCGGCATAGACCGCGACGGCGCCTTCGCCGAGTTCGTGCGTATCCCGGCGCGCAATGTCTGGAAGGTGGATGCGGCGATCCCCGAGCATTACGCAGCAATCCTCGACCCGCTCGGCAATGCCGTTCACACCGTGCTGGCCGGAGAGATCGCAGGGCATACGGTGGCCGTGACCGGCTGCGGGCCCATTGGTCTGATGGCCATCGCCGTGGCCCGCGCCTGCGGCTGTTCAACGCTGTTTGCAACGGAGGTGAACGCTCACCGCATTGCTTTGGCCAAACGCATGGGCGCCGACGAAGTGATCAATCCAACGGAAACAGACGCGGTGAAGCGCGTCCGGGAGGTCACCGGCGGCACGGGCGTGGACGTGCTGCTGGAAATGAGCGGCTACCCCAGCGCCATCCAGCAAGGTTTTCAGATGTTGCGCGCAGGAGGTCGCGCCTCGCTACTGGGCATCCCCAGCCAGCCGGTAAATCTGGACCTCGTGCAAGACGTGATCTTTAAGGGCGCTACCGTACAGGGCATTTACGGCCGCAAGATGTTTGAGACTTGGGTGCAGATGACCGCTCTGTTGAAATCAGGCCGCTTGGATTTAGAACCCCTCTTCCACGAACGGTACACTTTGGACCGTTTTCCCGAGGCTTTCTCCCTTTTGGAGGGCGGTCAAGCGGGAAAGGTTCTTTTTTACCCCAACGGCGGTGCAGACCCAGCCTGTGCGCCGGGAACGGTCTCGCCGGGATAAGTGAATCATCTTGCATTTTTCATCCAATGCGTTACCCCGTCCTTCCGGCGGTCCTGATTGTTCGAGCTGTTAAATCAACAACTTAGCAGATGTTTCCCTTTGGTAGGCAGATTGCTCCAACAGGGTTGTTTCCTATACCTGCGGGTGTAGAAATCTAACGACGCGGAGGGGCGCATGTTCAAGAGAGTGGTTCTGGTGGCAGCGGTTGCGTTGCTCTTTGTGCCGTCTATCGTAATGGCGGACTCCGTCCTCGGTGGGGGGACATGGCTTTCCGGTTGGGTACCGAACAACACAGGTAACCCGTACTGGGCGAACCCCTCGTTTGACCCGAACTCCACAGCGGCGAACGTCGGTTACTGTATGACCGGCGGCGTTGGGTGCACAATGATAGGTGGCGCACCTGGTGCTCTGCCGACCTATGTGGCCAACACCACGACTGGTGCAGCGGTCACGAATTTCTGGTTCAGCAACGCCCTCGTGTCTTCTCCTGTTGGCGCCACTCTCCAGGTAGAGGTTGCTGGTTTGGCCAGTGGCAACACGTTCGGGTGGGTGGCAACCGACGCCTTCGGGGCGATTGTCGGACCATTGAATACCCTCTTCCCGGGTCCAGCCGGTGCCGGTACGGCGGTCACGTTCTCGCTGGGTAGTGCCACGCACTATGCCTTCTGGCTGACCAGTGGCCAGGGATACACGTTCTTCACGACGTCGAGTGCGAATTTGGACCCCTTCGGCAACCCGCTGGGCACCAACAAGCAGCACTTTGCACTGTTTGCCCCGAACACCAACAACATCAACACGGTGTTTTACCTCGGGATTGAAGACCTCCCCTTCACAGCGGCCGACAAGGACTACAACGACATGGTCGTGAAAATCACGCACGTTCCCGAGCCGGGCACCCTGGCGCTGTTTGGTACCGGCCTGCTGGGCATCGCTGGCGTGATCCGGCGCCGCCTGAAGGTCTAACAGTTTTCGCAACCGCATCAAAACCACTCGCGAGACCCCGCTGATCCCCCAGCAGCGGGGTTTCGTGCTTTTAACGGGTTGTTTTCGCTCCCTCTCCCCGTGCCACGAAACCCTTTCGACCACCAGTGCCGTATAATGCTTCCCCGCCAGCCTGATGTCGCCGGAGGAATCCATGACCACCGCCCCACGTGCGCAGCTCTCTTATTTACGTGACGCTCTGGATGATCTGAAGTCCAAGAAGCTCTACTTTCACCTGCGGGTGCTCGAAGGGGAGCAGAAGCCCATCGCCAATTTCGATGGCAGGGAAGTGATCAACCTCAGCTCGAACAACTATCTGGGTCTGACCACCCATCGCGCGCTGCGCCGCGCGGCTCTGGACGCTACCAAGCGCCTGGGCGTGGGTTCTGGCGCTGTGCGCACCATAGCCGGCACGATGAAGATCCACATGGAGCTGGAGGAGCAAATCGCCCGCTTCAAGGGCACGGAAGCCTGCGTGGTCTTCCAATCGGGTTTTGCCGCCAATGCCGGCACCGTGGCTGCCGTCCTTGGCAAAGACGACCTGATCATCTCGGACGAACTAAACCACGCCTCCATCATTGACGGCTGCCGCCTCTCGAAAGCCACGATCAAGGTGTTCGCCCATAAGGATATTGCCGATTGCGAGCGCATCTGCCAGGAGAGCGTCAACTGGCCGGGTAAGAAGCTATTGATCACCGACGGCGTCTTTTCCATGGACGGCGACATCGCCCCGCTGCCGCAGCTCTGCGACCTGGCCGAGAAATACAATTGCATCATGATGGTGGACGACGCACATTCTTCCGGCGTGCTCGGCCGCGGCGGCCGCGGCACGATTGACCACTATGGCTGTCACGGGCGCGTGGATATCCAGGTGGGCACGCTGAGCAAGGCTATCGGCGCCATGGGCGGCTACGTCTGCGGCTCGCGTGACCTCATTGAATTCCTCTACCACCGCGCTCGACCGTTTTTGTTCTCCACATCACATCCGCCCTCGGTCATGGCCGCCTGCCAGGCGGCGTTCACGCTGCTGGATTCGCCCGACGGCGAGAAGCTGGTCAAGAAGCTCTGGGCCAACACCAGGTTTTTCAAGCGGCGCCTGAAGAAGCTCGGCTTCAACACCGGAATCAGCGAGACTCCCATCACACCCATCATGGTGGGGGAGGCGGCCAAGGCGTTCGAGTTCTCCCGCCGCCTCTTTGAAGAAGGCGTGCTGGCCGTGGCGGTAGGCTACCCCACCGTCCCGGAGGGCAAGGCGCGCATCCGCACCATCGTCACCGCCACGCACAAGCGCAAGGACTTGGAAAGCGCCCTAGGCATCCTGGAACGCGTGGGAAGGAGCCTCGGAATCCTCTGAGGCCTTCATATCATCTCATCGTAGCCGGCATGGGCATTGAGGCAACGAGGCTCGACACCCGCAAAGGTTCCCGGGGCGAGCAGTTTTTACTCGTGTTGCGAACTTGGACAGCCCGCATCTCATTGAGGGGACAGGGGATAAATCTGATGCGACTGGAAGGCAATCTGCTCACCCCTCGGCCGACCGCTTCATTTTTTCGGGGGTAAGGGATGACGAAGAAAAGCTTTCCCATGTTCGGGATGATTGTGGGCCTGCTGGTTCTGGCAGCCTGTGGAGGAGGGGGCACCTCAGGCGTCGTGAACCCGCCGCCGGGTCAGCCGAGCACTGCGCCGGTGAGCGTGACGATCCGCGATACGCCGCCAGCAGGGATTACGGTGTTGTCCTTCGAAGTGACGGTGACGCAGGCGCGGCTGCAACCGGGGAATGTTGCTCTGGTCACCACGCCCATCGAGATTGAAGTCAAGCAATTGGAAGTTGAGGCCGCATTCCTCAACACCATCAGCGTCCCGGCCGGGACCTATACCAGCATCGACGTCACGTTCAGCAATCCGGAGCTGACCTTCAAGAACGACACTGGTTCGGCCCTCCCTGCGCCGCTGAACTGCGCCAACGGAGCGGTTTGCGAGTTCAAGCCGACCGTCACGGCAACGATTTCCTACAACGGCGCACCGTTCCCGCTTAACGTGGTGGCGAACACGCCGCTGGGCCTGCTGGTGGATGTGAACCTTTCGAACATCATCACCAGTGCAGTGGGCGTTGATTTTTCGGCGGCAGGTGCCGTGGTAGTTTCGCAGCTTCAAGTGGCCGCAGGTACGGGCGAGCTGGAGGAGGTTGAAGACTTGGTCGGCAGCGTTACCGCCAAGGACACCGCCAACAACCAGTTCACGCTCCAGACGACGCAAACGGGCCAGTCCCTCACTATCAAGGTGGACAGCAACACGCAGTTTGAGGACTTCAACGACGTGGGCTGCGCCACCGCCAACTTCGCCTGCGTTGCCGTGGGCCAGGTGGTCGAAGTGGACCTGCGCCTGATGCCCGGCGGTGTGCTGCTGGCCAAAAAAGTGGAAGTTGAGGACAACGACAACGAAGAAGAACTTGAAGGCATCATCACGAAAATCAACAGTGCGACACAGTTCGAGATGGTGCTGATTGAAGAGGCCACGAATGTCGCCGGAGTGGACGTGGGCCAGGTGATCCAGGTCAACCTGCTGCCCAACACGCAGTTCAAGATTGACGACGACAACTTGAACGTCAATTCTGCTGATTTCGATGCGGCTGCGGACCTGCTGGTCGGGCAGGCAGTCGAAATCGAGCGCAAGTCCAACCCGACTGGCACGCCGCCGGCCATCGACACCGACCGCGTGAAGCTGAAGGGCACGCGCCTGACCGCGAGAGTGCAGTCGGTGGACACGGCGAACAGCCAGTTCACCATCAACAGCCTGCCGGGGATCTTCACCAACCAGGTTCCCGCCATCACGTCGCTCGTGGTGAAAACCCAGGCGCAGACCAAGTTCGAGAGGGTGGCGAACCTGGCGGCGCTCGCGGCGGGCAATACGGTTTCGGTCCGCGCCCTGCTGTTCAACGGGCCCAGCGGGCCGTTCATGGTGGCGAAGAAAGTCCGGAAACGGTAGAAAACAACCTTTCGGCAGACGTTCGGGCCGCCCCAACCTTCTGGGACGGCCCGAACTTTTTCGTCACCGCGCGACTAGAGGGCAGCAGGCGCAGCGGTGGGCAACGGCTGCGGCGCCTCCGGTTGCAGGCGCTTGAAAATAGTCAGCGTCATCGCGCCTAGGCCGAACACAACCACTGCCAGCTGAATCGCGAGCCCGCCCCAAGTGGGCAACATCATCAGGACGCGAATCACCAGCAGGCCGACTGCCAACCGCGCCAGCACGCCGCCCACTCCCTTGCTTCGGCCCAATAGTTTTTCGCCGAGGAAGGCGCCGGCGAAGATCTGCGAACTGTAGAGCGCCACCAGGTAAAAGATCAGCCCGGTGATTCCCACGGCAAGACCCACGATGGTCAGGCACACCAGGGCGGCGGCGATCGGTGTCACAATCAGCGCCAGCACGCCCACCCCCAGGGACAACGCGTAGCGGTCGCCCTCGCGCACGGTTTCACGCAGGAACCCCGGCAGCAGCAGCGCGATCACCAGTCCCAACACAAACGCGGCCCCCCAGCGCAGCGTCTGCCGCCAGTAGTACCTCGGATCGCCGTAATCAGGCCGGCGCTTTTCAATCTTGATTTCAGGTGGCCCGGCATGCAGCTTGGCCTTTTCCGAAATGTTGGGTTGTCGCCCCGAGGTGATTTTGACCTTGCCTTGGATTTCGGTGGAAGGACCGATGGTGATCTTGTCGCCGGCGATGAGGGCGGTGCCGCCGATGTTGCCGTCCACGCGGTTCTCGCTGGCCATGGCGATCAGGTCGCGCGTCACGCGTCCGTCCACTGTGGCCATGGCCGCCATCATGGTCAGGCTACCGAGCACCTGGGACTTTGTCTCGAACTCGAACGACTGGCTGAAGGTGCTGACGTTTTTGGCCACTGTGCCGTTCAGCGACAAAAAGCTGCTGAAGGTGCGCACGTTGCCATCCACCTGTCCGTTGATGCGCACCAGGTAGCCGAAGGCCAGCACGTCGCCGGTGACGCGGCCGTTGATGGTATGGTTCCGCCCGAAGAGAATAGCATCGCCCTCGACGGTGCCTTCGATCTTCACTGTGTCGGCGTACACGATGAGGTCATTCTTGATCACTTCGTCGGCCGCGACGACCACATTGTTCGCCCTGCGGATCTCCGCCGCGGAGACCGCCGGCGGCATTGCCAGCACGCACACTAGCGCGCCCAGCACCACCGCCAGGGTGGACGTGCGCCGCCAGCTCCGGCGCAGGAATACCACTGCCAGCGTCATCAGCGTCGCCGCGGCCAGCAGTTCAGTCAGATCGAACATGGTGTCCCATCCTTTCCAGAAGACTCCGCCAAAGAAGAGCATGGCCAGCAGGCTGTCGCTGCCGAACCCGGCTTGGTTCAGTTGCTGCGTCACCGGCTCGACGAACCACGCCCACAGTGAGTAGGCGCCCGCGCCGGCCAACCCCAGCGCCGACACCCACGCCAGCGGCACCGCCTCGCGCCTCGCGCCTTCCGGCGTGTACTCCAGCAAATGTGCGGGGACGGATTCCTCTTCTTCCGAAAGCGCCGCGCGCAACAGCCGCGATTCGCCTTCCAGCGCGTGCAGCAACTGGCGGCACTCGCCGCAGGTATCCACGTGTTCGGATAGCTCCCGCGCCCGTGCGCGGTCGAGCTGCCCGTCCAGATAGAGCAGACACGTCATTTCGTCGTAGTGGTTCATACTGTTCCTCTGGCTTGGGCTCTCGGGATTGCTTTCCCGGTGATGACCTCGCGCAACTGGTGCCGCGCGCGAAGCAACACCACGCCCACGAACGCGCGACGCACGCCCAGCGCGTCGGCGATTTCGTCGTAGCTCATGTCCGCATAGTAGCGCAGCACCAGCGCCATGCGCGCCCGCGCCGGGAGTCGCTCCAGCGCGGAACGCACTTCGTGGCTGGTGCTCTGCACTACCAGCCGATCGAGCTGCCCCGGGTCGGGGTGCTCCAGCGGCAGAGTGTCCACCTCCCCGGTCTCCAGGTCCTGGCGGATGCGCCGGCGGCGCAGCAGGTCCCAGCACTGGTTGGCGGCCACCTTGTAGAGCCACGCGGTGAAGGGCCGCGTGGCGTCGTACTGTCCGATCTTGTCGCGCACCTTCATGAAGATTTCCGTGGTGGCGTCTTCGGCGTCCTCGCGAGTGGGCAGCGCCCGTCGGCAGAACCGAAAGATCGCCGGAGCGTACGTCCGATACAGCTCGCCCCATGCCTCCGCGTTCCCCGTGCGGGCCCGGGCCAGTGTCTCGGTGAACTCCGCACCGGGCATCCCTTTTGACCCCTCGCCCCTGCCTGGTCCTTCCATAGTTTCCTACGCAGAGCTTGGGCCGAATCTTTCAACACGCCCGGAGAAGTTCACGCCCGGGGTAGTGGGCAGAACTTTAGCAAATCCAAGCGGCCATTCAGAACGGAATCTTGGTTGCCCTGACAGGGGAAAGTTGTGTTGGGGCGCCCTTCGGGACGGGCTGCGCCCATTACATACGAATCTCAGCAGGCGCGTTTCTGTGGGCAGAATTCAGGATTGAGTTATATCTATACTTTCCGCAGAATATGCGGGAAGGATGGGCCACCAGCCTGACATAAGAAGTGCCGGAGAAAGCCATGGAGAAACCAAGCTACGAAGAACTCATGGAGCGCGTTGCGAGGCTTGAGAAACAGCAGCAAATGGGGCTGGCTTTTAAGGTATCCGAAAAAGGAGGGGTCAGCGTTTACGGGCTTGGGCGTTATCCGACCACGCTCTACTATGAGCAATGGATCAGGTTGCTGGATGCGGCGGAGGATCTGCGCGCATTCCTGGAAGAGAACAAAGGGAAGCTCAAGCTTAGAGTTGAATAAGTAGATGAGCTTCGACTGAATTGTGGCTGCCCACTTTCTGATCCGAGGCGCTTTTAATTGCCCCATCTGTGCCGCGTCCTCTCGTAAATCGTCGGGACTCAGGGACCGGGTTTCGGGATTGGCCAGCGGGAAGCCTCGCGCAGAAATGACAGCGGGGGCCCGTGAGAGGCCCCCGTTATCTATTTGTTTGGTTTGGTTGGAGGGGCGCCCAGCGCGGCGGGTGCCCCACACGTTTTCCAATCGGCTAGAACATCACCTTCACGGCGAACTGAATGCTGCGCGGGCCGCCGCCGCCCAAGATGGGGTTCCCCAGGCCGGTATCCGAGGTTGCCACGATGGGCAGGAAGCCGATGCCCCGGCCGGTGACCACGTCGTACCCGTTCGGTGCCGCATCGGCAAAAAACGCGGGCATATAGGGGTTGGCGAAGTTCGGGTGGTTGGTCAGGTTGTAGAAATCCACGCGGAAGTGCAGCGTGAACCGCTCGGTGAGCTTGGTGTCCTTGATGAGGGAGAAGTCCCAGTTGCGGTAATCGGGCCCGAGCAGCGCGTTGCGGCCCAGGCTGCCGAAGTGCATCGAGTTCACCCCGCCGCTGAACTGGCAGTCCTGCGCAAAACCCGCACCGGGTGGGTTGGGAGGCTGCGGGAATGTACACGGCACGGCAAACGACGACAGGTCCAGGAACTGCTTCGGGTTGCTGGGGTTGTAACGAACCGGGGCAACCACGTCCGGCCGCGGGAAGAATTCGCCGCTGCCGTCGAAGTCGTCCACGAAGTTGTAGTTGATGTGGAAGGGGTGGCCGCTCATCAGCGTCACCACACTGGAAATCTGCCAGCCCGTGCCGAGCCACTTGGCCGCCTCCCACTGCGGGAAAGAGTAGCTGAGCGACCACACGAAGCGGTGGCGCACGTCGAAGTTCGAGTTGCCGCGGTCTCCGCGCGTATTCTGGCTGTCGTTGGGCTGCGCGCCGTTGGGCACGTAGTCCTGGCCGTCGCTGGCGTTGTCAATCGAGTGTGCCCATGTGTAGGTGGCCATGTTCGTCATCCCGCGCCACGCGCGCTGCTGGTAGGAGGCTTGCAGCGAGTGGTAGATCGAGCTGGCCGAAGTCTCCAGCTGGTTCACGTAGAAGGGCGTGTTCGGCGCCAGCGTGCTGAGCACTGCGGCGGAATCAAAGGGGCGAGGCACGCAGCAGCCGTTTGTGGCGTAGTCGTAGGCGCGAATGGCTGCGGCATCCGGCTGATTGATGTCGCGGTAGCGCAGTAGCCGGCGGCCACCCGAGCCGACGTAACCCACCTGCAGCACGCCGTGGCCGAAGAGTTCCTGCTGCACGTTCAGGTTGTAGCTCATCATGTAGGGCGTGCGCAGTTTCTTCTCCACGCTGAAGACTTCGAACGTGTCGTTCGGGCCGTTGCTGGCCACGTCGAACACCGCCGTGCCTGCCACCAGCGGTACCGTCGGCGACAGCGAGACGAACACCGGATCCGGTCCCACCGGGTTGTAGGCGATGCCCGGGCAGTTGTAGCAGTTAAACGGAATCTGACCGGTGAACATGTCGTGCGAGAAGGCGTCGTAGAAAATTCCGGCGCCCCCGCGGATTACCGTCTTGTTCCTGGCGGCGATATCCCACGCGAAACTGACGCGCGGAGAGAAGTTGTTCCAATCCCTATCGTAGAGCGGAGACCTCAACTGGAGGCCGCTGACCGGGTCGTAGGTGCTGAAGCGGCCCTTCTTCTCGCCAAGGACGCCGAAATAATCCCAGCGCAGGCCCAGGTTCAGGTTCAGGTCACGCCCCACCCGCCAACTGTCTTGGAGGTAGAGTGCATGCGAATTCTGCACGGACTCGCGGTCCGTATTACCCGCCACGATGCGGCTGCTGCCGCCGGTCCTTGGAGTTCCGGCCAGGAACTCGGCCAGGCCCGCAAAGGCCAGGATTCCGCGGAATTGGATGTCGAAGAAGCTGTCCACGGTGGTGCGGCGGAACTCGTAGCCGAACTTCAAGTCGTGGGCGCCGAGCTTCCAGGAAATGCCGTCAATGAAGTGCACGTTGTCGCCCACGCGACCTTTCGGACCGGAGAACGGCGCGGCCCCCAGATACGCGAAGCCGCTGACGCGAATAGTGGGCAGGCCGAAGTCGCGCGAGTTGGTGACTTCGGTGTTGAGCCCGAGGCTGGTGTTGGGATTGCCGAAGAGGTCGCGATCCGCGGCAAAGAAATCCTGCTTGTAGCGGTTCCAGCCGAAACGCGTTTCGTTCACCAGGGTATTGGAGAAGACGTGTACGTAGCTGATGGCCACGAATTGGGCGTTGATGGGGGAGAACGTGTTCGTCCCCGGCAAGTTGTTGCCGCCGCCCACGCCGAGTGGGAAGCTCTGGTTGCTCTTGCCGTAGAAGTAGCGGCCAGTGAGCTGGTTGTGCGCATCCCAGTTGTAATCGAGCTTGAGGATGAAGCTATCGGCGTTGTTGAACGCCGGCGCACTGGAAACGTTCGTCGTCGGCCAGACGGTGTTCTCTCCGGAGCATTTGCCAGTGGTGTTACAGAGGTTGTAGAGGTTGAGGATGACGGGATTGATCACGCCCGGGGCCTGCCCCGTCAGGCACGAGAGGATGGTGGCGAGAGGGGCGGTGCAGGGTACAGAGCTGCCGCCCGGGATGGCCGCGACCGCGGCAGCGTAGTCAGCGCGGGTGGGCACGGTGTTGATGGAGGTCACGCCCACATCTTCGCGCTGGCCTTCATAGGCAAAGTACCAGAAGGTCTTGTCCTTCTCGAGCGGCCCGCCCAGGGCCACGCCGAACTGGTGGTTGCGGAATTGGTCCTTCGGATTTGGTTTCTCGTTGAAGAAGTTCCGGGCGTTCAAGTTGTCGTCGCGGAAAAACCAGAACGTGCTGCCGTGGATGTCGTTGGTGCCGCTCTTGGTCACAATGTTCACCACCGAGCCGGAGTTGCGGCCGTACTCCGATTCGAAGTTGGAGAGCACTTTCAGCTCGGCAATGGATTCCACCGGCAGCACCGTCCCCGGCGTGCCGAAGACGCCGCCCTGGTTGATGGCCGGCAGGTTACGGAAACCGTCGTTCATGTCCGTGCCGTCGAGCAGGAAGTTGTTCGAGCGTCCGCGATTCCCATTGACGCTGAACAGGCCGTAGCTGCCCGGAGAATCACCGCCGCCGTTGGGTTCGCCGGCCGCGCCGGGCACCATGATGAGCAGCTTGGTGTAGTCGCGGCCGTTGATGGGCAGGTCGAGCACCATCTTGCTCTCGAACGAGCCGCCCAGCACGTTGGTGGTGGTTTCCACCACAGCCAGTGTTTCCGCGGAGACTTCGACGACGGCCTTGACGTCGCCCGGCTTCAGGCTGACGTCCACACGGCGATCGGCGGCCACTTCCACGCGCACGCCGGTGGTCACCGAGGTTTGGAAGCCTTGCTTTTCAACCGTCACGGTATAAGAACCGATGGGAAGTTCCGGCACTGTGTAGCTGCCGTCCTCGGTGGTGGACGTCTCGCGCACCAGGCCGGTGTCTGCGTTCTTGACAGTTACTTTCGCGTCGGGCACCGATGCGCCGGACACGTCGGTCACCGTTCCGAGGATGGTCCCGCGGAACGTCTGCGCCGCCACGTGCGCCGGTGCCAGCAGCAACCCCGCTACCAGCAGCGCCCCGATCACCATCGGCAAGCACCCCCACACACACTTCGCGCTCCTGTGCATTGTTCTCTCCTTTTCACGCATCGGAAAGATCTTGAGGCAAGCCGCGGACTTGGCCGGGTATATCCCCCGCGTCTTCCCCCAAACGTCAGTACCCCGTCCGCACCCCAACATTCGGTTAAGTACCTATACGCCGGGCCACTTCCTGCGTCAAGCCATCAACGCAGGGCATGTGCTGTGGACGCTTCTCCCGGGCCGACGCCGGTGCATTCGATTTCCCCGGCCACCTGAGTTAGAGTAATTGGTTTGGGTTGTGCGTAATATGCAGACATGAGCGCCAAAGCCCAATCCGGAATGCCTTCGGTGGTCATCGTGGGCCGGCCCAACGTGGGCAAATCTACGTTGTTCAATCGCCTGACGGGCACGCGCCGTTCTATCGTCACCGACGAGCCCGGCATCACCCGGGACCGCATTTACGGCAGCGGCACGTGGCGTGGCCGCGCCTTCGAGGTGGTGGACACCGGCGGCATTGTCCCCGACGATAAAGCCAGCATCCCACGCGAAATCCTCCGCCAGGCCCAGATGGCCATCGAGGCTGCCGCGGCGCTTGTGCTGGTGGTGGATGCACGCGCGGGCGTTACGCCGCTCGACGCCGAGCTGGCCCGCCTGCTGCGCCGCTCCGGCAAGCCGCTCTACATCGCCGCCAACAAGGTGGATATGGCGTCGCAGGAAAGCGTCGCCGCGGCATTCTATGAACTCGGCGACGCAGTCTTTCCGCTTTCCGCCGAGCATGGCCTGGGCGTGGACGACCTGCTCGATGGTGTCACGCGCGATTTCCCCGAGGCGGAGGTGGAAGAAATCGAGGAGCCGGTAAACATCGCCATCATCGGCCGGCCCAACGTGGGGAAATCAACGTTGCTGAACCGCTTGGTCGGCGCAGAGCGCGCTATTGTCTCTGCGGAGCCGGGCACCACGCGCGATGCCGTGGATATGCTCGTCCACCACGGCGGGAAAACCTACCGCTTGATTGATACCGCGGGCATCCGCCGCAAGGGCAAGACGAAGCTGGTGGCGGAAAAGTTGAGCGTGGTCATGGCCCGCAAAAACCTCGAGCGCGCCGACCTGGCCCTGTTGCTGGTGGACGCCGCGCAGGGCGTCACCTCGGGGGACGCCACCATCGCCAGCTATGCCGAGCAGTCCGGCCGCTCTGTCATCATCGTTATGAACAAGTGGGACCTCGCCCTGAAGGCCATGGAGGAAGCTATACCCCGCCGCCGTGGAGCCGACGTCTTGCCGACTCTTTCGGTTCGTCTGGGCACGCGTTCAGGCGTGCCGAAACGCGGCGGGAAAAGCGAAGTGGCTTTAGCCGCTGAGGGGAGAGTGGACCCTGACAAGCTGCTCCAAGACTACGAGAACATCGTCCGCGCCAAACTGAAATTCCTCGACTACGCCCCGGTGATTTTTCTTTCTGCGCTGACTGGCGAGCGCACCGGCAGGCTGTTTGAGCTGATTGACCAGGTGGCCGCTGCCCGCCTCCGGCGGGTCGCAACCGGCGAAATGAACCGTTGGCTAGAAAAGGTAGACCTCGACCGCGGCACTTCTCCTGCCGGCCGCCACATGAAGATCTACTACATCACTCAGGCCGCCACCGCCCCGCCCACCTTCGTGCTGTTCACCAACCAGGCCCGCCCGATGCACTTCTCATATCAGCGCTTCCTCGAAAACCAACTCCGCGCTGCATTCGACTTTACCGGCACCCCGCTTCGGTTCAACATCAGGCTCAAAAAAAGATAGGGAAGTAATAGATGCAGTGGACATAGCGGAGGTCGAGAAGCGCCGGTCAGGTCGCGTCATAGGTCTTAACCGCTACCTCCTCTACTTCCTTGACTGTTCCGCAAATCGGCATACGATATTTGCGAACATGCCGGAGCCGACCGCCAACGCCGCCATTCCCCAGAAGGAACTGTTCCGCATCGGAGAAGTCAGCCGCCTGACCGCCCTGAAAGCTTTCGTTCTCCGCTACTGGGAGACGGAATTCCCTATGCTCCAGCCGGTGAAGGCGCCGAGCGGCCACCGGCTGTACCGTCGCGAGGACGTCGAGACGGTGCTGAAGATCAAGCGCCTGCTCTACGAGGAAGGCTTCACCATCGCCGGTGCGCGGAAGCATCTGGCCGAAGGCAGCCCCTCGACTTCGCCCGGGGCAGGCGGCAATGGCCGCGCCACGTCGCTCGGCGCGGATGTTGCGCTCCGCCATCCGCGCGGTTCGGCGGCGCAGCGCAAGCGGCTGCTCGAGCTGCGCGATGAACTCCGCGCCATCTTGACGCTCCTTCAACGCGAGTGATACCCTGTCCTTTCGCAGTCCGGACGTGTCCCGCCACTGCGGGACTGGCGGCCCGTCGAGATGAGTTGTGAAGGACGCTGGGCGGCAGCGACCCCAGCGAGACGGAGCTCGTTTGCAGTCGGGACTTGGCGCAGCGTAGGGCAGGGCTTCAGCCCTGCCGAGCGCAAGCGCCAATCCCAACCAAGATGTTTACCGGTCGGGACGTGGCGCAGCCTGGTAGCGCGCACGCTTGGGGTGCGTGAGGTCGCTGGTTCAAATCCAGTCGTCCCGACCATTTTTTTGATTTTCGAAGTTGGAGGTTGGACGTTAGAAGTTGAAGAATCCTGGAAGGCTGCGGGCTTCCCTCAAAGGCCGTCGAATTGTACTTCTCGAGTCGGACTTATAACATCGAACCTCAGGCTTCCAACATCACATTCTGATGCCCCACATACTTGTAACCAACGACGATGGCATCCACTCCGTGGGGCTGCGCGCGCTGGTCGCCGCGCTGGAAGGGCTGGGCACGGTGAGCGTGGTGGCGCCTGCGGAAGAGCGCAGCGGTCACGCGCAGTCCATCACGCTGCGTCGTCCCATCGGCGTCGAGCAGATCACGGAGCGCGAATGGGCCATTGACGGCACTCCCACCGACGCGATGATCATCGCCCTGGCCAAGCTATTCCCCGAGCCGCCCGACCTGGTCCTTTCCGGCATCAATTGCGGTGCGAACATGGGTGAAAACGTCTATTACTCCGGCACCGTTGGCGCGGCCATGGAAGCCGTCATCCACAGTATCCCCGCCGCGGCGCTCTCCATCGCCTATCGGAACAAAGAAAGCATTGACTTCGCCCCGGCCGCGCAGTTCGCCCGCCGGTTGGGTGAGCTGATGTTGAAAGACGGCCTGCCGAAGGGCGTACTGCTCAACGTCAACGTGCCGCAGGAGTGGACCGGCGCGGTCTGCTTCACACGGCAATCCAAGAAGATCACACGGAATGTGCTGAAGGAAGACGTGGACCCACGCGGCCGCGTGCACTACTGGCTCCACGAACAGGTGCGCAAGGACGACATTGAGCCGGAGACCGATTACGCCGCGGTTTTTGAGGGCAGCGTCTCCATCACGCCGCTCGAGCTCGACCGTACCCACGCCACTTCGCTCAACCACCTCTCCCACTGGGCGCGCCAGCTCGCCACCATTCGCACCTAGGGGCGCGATTGCAGGGCAGGCGTCCACGCCTGTCCGGCGCAGTTGCGGGCCAGGCTGCTGGACAGGTCTGGAGGCTGCTCCTACTTCATTTCGTTTTTGAAGACCTTCCCATCTTTCATCACAAAGGCAACCTGCTCGAGGGTGCGAATGTTTTCGAGCGGGTTCTCGCGTACTGCGATAATATCCGCGAACTTTCCCGGCTCAATGGAGCCACTGCGGTCGCTCCAGCCGAGCAGGTCGGCGGCTTCCGCGGTGGCGCTGCGGATGGCCTGAAGCGGCGTCATGCCCAGCTCGACATACGTGGCGAACTGCTTGCCATTGTCGCCATGTGGGATCACCGCGGCGTCTGTGCCGTATGCGATCCGGACGCCGAGCGCGATCGCGCGCTGGAACGCGCGGTTTTGCGCCTCCGTCGTCTGCCGGTTCTTCTCCCGAAATTCCTCCGGGTAGCTCTTGTTCAGCGCAATGGCCGCGTTGTTGTACGGGTCAGCGACGAAGAAGACGCCACGTTCCTTCATCATACGGAGGGCTTCGTCGTCGAGGTAGCTGCCGTGCTCGATGGAGGCCACTCCCGCGCGGATGGCCGCTTTCGCGCCGGCGGCACCGTGCGCGTGGCAGGCCACCTTAAGCCCCGCCTGCGTCGCTTCCTCCACGGCGGAGCGCAATTCTTCTTCGGTGAACTCCTGCGCGCCGGGCATGCTGCCCGGCGTGAGCACAGCGCCCGTGGCCAGCACTTTGATCACGCCCGCACCATTGCGGATGATTTCGCGCACGCGCCGGCGCACCTGATCCGGCCCGTCGGCCACGCCGAAGCGCAGTTCGCGCGGCAGTTCGATATCCGGCGCCAGCCCGGTGACTGCCCCCGCCCCGCCCGTGATGGTCACATAGGCGCCGGCTGGCTGCATGCGCGGCCCTGCCACGATGCCGCGGTCAATGGCGTTGCGCAGGGCCACGTCCACAAAGGCGCGGTAGGTGCCCAGGTCGCGCACGCTGGTGAAGCCGGCCTCGAGCGTGACCCGTGCATGGGCAATGCTGCCGAAGGCGAGCTGCGCGGCCGAGGTCATCAGCGGCCCGGCGACGGCGTAGCCCTCGGCGTCGTCAATCAAGTGCGTGTGCATGTCCGCCAAGCCAGGCAGGCATGTGGCACGAGTCAGATCAATCGTCTCCGCGCCTTCAGGGATGCGCGCGGAGGCCGCCGGGCCGGTTGCAGTGATCTTGTTCCCGGTGACGACGACCACCTGCTCGCGCTCGACCGTGCCGCGCTTCACGTCCAGCAGTCGCCCGCACTTCAACACCAGTGCGCGCGGCTTTTCCTTCTGGTCGTCTGAGCGCGCAGGCGCGCCCGCCAGGAAAATTGCGGCGAGTGTGCCTGCCAGGGCACACCCCAACCCGCCAGAGCACAGCCTGCCGTGCACACTCATCCTGCCTCGCTTCCTACGGTCGTTTTTTGAAGTCGTCGTCCTCGTCCTGCATCACGCCGGTGCGGTCGTAGCCCATGGAGATGGCCGGGACGTTCTCTTTTTTCATCCAGTCGTTCAGCGCGGCCACGTCCTTCGACACGATTTCTTTCCACGCCGCCAGGTACTTGTCGGTCTGCGTCTTCATCACTTGGAAGAACTCGTAGGACTGCTGCGTCGGCGGCGTGTCCGCGCTGTCCACCACGTTGTCGAGCCAGGCGATTTTGCTGGAGAGCTTCGTCGGGTAGTTGCACATGTCCTGCGAGGACTTGGCCTTCACCTCGATCAGCTCGGCTTCCACCGGCGCCATCTTCTTCTCGATGGCGTCAATCATGTCCAGCGCCGGCTTGGCTTTCGCGTCCCGCGCCAGCCGCTTGCGCAGCGCGGCCAGTTGCAGCCGGACGCTGCGCATCTCCAGCACGCCGGCGTGGTCTGCGCCGAGCAGTTCGCGGACCTTCATCATCAAGTCAAACTGCTTCTGCAAGTCGGCTGTCGAGGTCTTCACCCGCGGGTCGAGCTTCACCTCGACGGGTGCGGTATAGCTCTTTCCACCGACGTTAAGCCGCGCCGTGTATTTCCCCGGCAGGGCCAGCGGCCCGCGCGGCGGACCCATGTCCCAGATCACACTGGGGACGAAGTCCGGCATGTCATATCGCAGGTTCCACACAAAGCGGTGCATCCCCGCTGCGGTGGGCAGCAGGTCTGGTCTGACAGGCGGCACCGGGCGCTCCGGCAGCGGCCGGCCCTCGATCACTTTCTCCTTGCTGCTGTACTTGCGGACCACCTTGTTCTGGGCGTCGAGAATTTCCAGCGTGATCTCGTCCTTCTGCGCGTCCTTCAGGTAGTAGTAGAGCGCCGCGCCGCCGGGCGGGTTTTCGCCCTGGAAGGTGCTGTTGCTGTAGCCGCGGCTTGTGCGCGTGCGGTAGGCGGACGACGGCGTGTACAGGTGCACGTCGGCCTTGGCGATGGCGTCGCTCATCTGTCGCAGCGGAGAGAGGTCGTCCAAAATCCAGAACGACCGGCCGTGCGTGGCCACGCACAGGTCGTTATCTTTGACCACCAGGTCGTGGATCGGCGACGTGGGCAAGTTCAGTTGCAGCGACTGCCAATTCGCGCCGTCGTCGAAGGAAACGTAGATGCCCGTCTCGGTGCCCGCGTAGAGCAGGCCCTTCTTCTTGGGGTCCTCGCGCACGGCGCGCACGAAGGTGCCGTCGGGGATGCCGTTGGTAAGTTTCGTCCACGTCTTGCCGAAGTCGCTGGTCTTGTAGATGTACGGTTTGAAGTCATCGAACTTGTGGCGGTCCACGGCGAGGTAGGCCGTGGCGGCATCGTACGCCGAGGCGTCAATCTGACTCACCATGCCTTCTTCCATCTTCGGCGAAACGTTCGTCCACGTCTTCCCGCCGTCGCGCGTGATGTGCACCAAGCCGTCGTCTGTGCCGGCCCACAACAGGTCCTTCTGCACGGGCGACTCCGCGAAGCTGAACACCACGTTGTAATACTCGGGGCTGATGTTTTCGCCGGTGATCGGCCCGCCGGAGCGTTGCTGCTTGGACTTGTCATTGCGCGTCAGGTCCGGGCTGATCTCCTGCCA
>Ga0073934_10002217_pt1 | contig 41685 bp, 44 predicted proteins | sample LarsenN4metaG_FD_76834 | JGI IMG/M metagenome (GOLD analysis project Ga0073934, IMG submission 76834) | Hot spring sediment bacterial and archeal communities from British Columbia, Canada, to study Microbial Dark Matter (Phase II) - Larsen... ...
ACCGACCGCTACTGGAACGCGATCGTCGGCAACGGCGGCCAGGAAAGCGCCTGCGGCTGGTGCAAGGACAAGTGGGGCGTGTCGTGGCAGATCACGCCGCGCGTGCTGACCGATGCGCTCGCCGCCGGCGGCGACAAGGCCAAGCGCGCGTTCGACGCCATGATGCAGATGCAGAAGATCGACGTCGCGGCGATCGAAGCCGCGATCCGTCACGGATGAACAGGCTCGTCGGCCACACCCGGGCGCGACGGGCAACGGCATGGTCATGAGCCTCTCGCTGCCCGGCGACTTCAGCGACGGCGCCCTGGCCTTGATGGCCGTCGGGACGCTGAGCGCGCTGGCCGCCATCGCTCACCTCGCCTGCATCGCGATCGGGCCTGCGGCCTATCGCTTCATGGGCGCCGGCGAGCGCATGGCGCGTGCGGTCGAAGCCGGCAGGGCCGCGCCGACGCTGGCCACGCTCGCCATCGCCGCGATGCTGTCGGTGTGGTCCCTGTACGCCTTCTCCGGCGCAGGCCTGGTCGGCAGGCTGCCGTTCACGGGCCTCGTGTTGGCGGCGATCAGCGTCGTCTGCCTGGCACGGGCCGTCGCCTTCCCGCTGCTCAGGCCGGTGTTCCCGCAGAACTCCACGACCTTCTGGCTGGTGTCGTCCGCCATCTGCCTCGTGCTCGGGCTGCTCTACGCCATCGGAGCCGTCGCCGTCTGGCGCGAGACCTGATGCGCTGACACCCGCGCGGCCTGCAGCTTCGAGGTACGGCTTCGAAGGCGAGCGCAGTCGATCTTCCTCGTGGTACCGGAGGGGTCGACCCGAAGCGATCGCTCGAGAGTTCGGTCCGCACCCGAGGAGGGTCGCACCGAGCCGGTGACGGCTTCTCTGCGTTCGTGCCCCGGTCAGCCCGCTTGCGTCTGGAGGCGCGCCAGCACCTGTGCCGCCGATCGCGCCATCGCACGCACCACGTCCCCGGCCGACTCGATCTCGCGCACCAGTCCCACCCCCTCGCCGGCCAGCAGCGGCATCTCCTGCGGATCGCCGGTGGTGCCCTCGGCCGGCACGAACGCATCGAAGCGATGCATCTCCAGCGTCTGGCCACAGAACGGCAGCCGCGCGCAGATCGGCTCGCCGCTGGTGTCCTTCGGAATCTCGGCGACGCGTTGATGGTAGGCGTCGACCAGCGGCGTGCGCAGCACGCGCATCGGGTTGAAGTCGGGCCACTGGGGGCCGAACACGTGGGTGCGCACGGTGTCGATGCCGTTGGCCTTTACCAGCGCTTGCTTGTACTCGACCATCGCGTCGGCCTCGGCAGTGGCCACCATGCGCGTGCCGACCCACACGCCGTCGGCACCCAGCGCCAGCGCCGCCGCCAGCCCGCGCCCGTCGCTGACGCCACCGGCCGCCAGCACCAGCGCGCCGCCGACCGCGTCGACCACCTCGGGCACGAGCGTGAAGGTCGGCAGACTGCCGTAGTTGTGGCCACCGGCCTCGGAGCCCTGCGCGATCAGCAGTTCGATGCCGTCGCCGGCCGCCCGGCGCGCCGCCTCGACGCCTCCGACTTGCTCCCACACGCTGCAACCGGCCGCCGTCAAGCGGTCGATCCAGCGGCGTTGCGGATGGCCCCAGTGGAACGAGACGACCGGCGGCGCGGCGTCGCACATCGCGGCGATGACCTCGTCGGTGACGAACGGCGTCAGCAGGTTCGCGTTGAACGCCGACTTGCCGACGGCCTCGCGGATGGTCGCGATGGCCGGCACGAACGCCGGCGGCGGCATCAGCCCGACGCCGAGGGAGCCGATACCGCCGGAGCGGCACACCGCAATGGCCAGCCGTGGGCCGGCGACGAACGCCATGCCTGCCTGCACAATCGGAACGTCGACGGCGTAGCGTCGCGTCAGCCGCGTCTGCAGCATGTCGGTCTCCTGTGCGTGCGCGATGAGTCGAGCTTAGGCGGCAGCCCCGCCGGCGCACAGGGCCCGCAGCGCAGGCGAGCGGGCCGCCAGCGCAAGAATCGGCATCCGGCGCCCGAAGCCGGATGGCCTGGAAGGAGTGCACGATGGAGCAGCTGCATTTCCGCACCGACCGCATCGCGCCGGCACAGCGCCTGGAGAGCTGGCGACAGACGCTGTTCGACACCTACTACCGGCTCGACTGCCACGCCGACGATGCGCGCGGGCCGTCGGCGTCGTTCCGCGGCGTGCTGCAGTCTCGGGTCAACGGCGGAGTCCGCTGCTCGCACATCGCATCGTCGCCCAATCGCGTCGTGCGCACGCGGGGGCAGGTGCGCGGCGGCGAGGCCGACGAGCTCGGGCTGTTGGTCATCGCGCGCGGCACGCTGGCCGTCGACCACTGCGGTCGGCACGCCCTGCTGCAGCCGGGCGACCTGCTGGCGTTCGACAACGCGCGCGACTACGTGTTTGACCTGCGCAGCGACTACGACCTGCTGTGCTTCCAGCTGCCGCGTGAGCTGCTGCCGCAGCGCGGCTCCCCGTTCGAGCGCCACCTCGGCGCGCGGCTGCCCGGCCCCAGCGCCGGCGCCGGTGTGCTGCGCGCCTACGCCAGCATGCTGGCGCAGCGGCTCGACGAGATCGCCGAGCCGCGGGCGGTCGACTTTCTGCGCCAACTCGGCGAACTGCTGAAGCTCGCGTGCGGCGGCAGCGACGCATCGCCCGACGCCGAGGTGGTCGCGCAACCGGGATCGCCCAGCCCGGCGCTATGGCGCGTGCGGTGCTGGATCGAGGCGCACCTCGCCTCGCCGGACCTTTGCCCCGAACAGATCGCGCGCAGCAACGCGATGTCGGTGCGGGCGTTGCACCAGCTGTTCCACGATCACGGCACGTCGGTGATGCAGGCGGTGCGCGAGGCGCGGCTCGTTCGCTGCCATGAGCAACTGCTGGCGCGCGGCGTGAACGGCAAGACGGTCGAGCAGGTGGCGTTCGCCGCGGGGTTTCGCGATCTGTCGCACTTCAGGCGCGCGTATCGGGCGCGCTATGGGGTGGCGCCGTCGAAGCAGTAGAGCCGTGGTCGCATCGAGCCGGGCGCCGCATCGCGCCCGGACCGCTTCCGCCGGTGTGATCGACGTGATCGTCGCCTCGAGCAGCTCGCGCACCGTCTCGACCACGGCCACCTCTTCTCTCTCTTTGAACGCGAAGTAGCATGAAGAGGCCTATGGCGGCTGCCCTCACCGCCGACCTCGTGGCTCAGCCCCATCTTGATCGCGCCGATGCCCGGCAGCACCGACTGCAGAGACGCCGGCAGCGCGCGCGTCAGGTCGATCTCCACCGTGCCGGCCGGTCGGCGTCTGGGCATCGAGGAGGTCGACGAGGGCTCGGGCTGGTCAGCTCCATGCACGACCGCCTGGGCTTCATCGAGCTGGAACAGCGTGCCCTTCAATCCTTGGACAGCCGTTCGGCCCGAGCTTCTCGCCCATGTCTCGGGTACGGTCCGTCACCCATGTGTTCGGGTCGGACCTCGAAGGAGGTGGTGGGCCCTGTAGGATTCGAACCTACGACCAACGGATTAAGAGTCCGCTGCTCTACCAGCTGAGCTAAGAGCCCTTCGTGTCGCTCACCACCGGGTCGGTGGTGGGTTGTGCAGGATTCGAACCTGCGACCAACGGATTAAAAGTCCGCTGCTCTACCGACTGAGCTAACAACCCGTCCGCAGAGCGCGAAAGTATAGCAGCGCCGCGAACGGGTTCCTGCTGCGCCGGGCCGGGCGCGCGCAACGCCGTCTCGATGGCGACGGCGGCCGCGACGAAGCCGAAGGTCGCGGTCACGGTGACGCTCGAGCCGTAGCCCGCGCAGCCGAGCGTGCCGTCGACGTCGCACTCGCCGGGCGGCATCGACACCGCCTCGCGCGAGAACACGCACGTGATGCCGATCGATCCGCGACGCGGCGCGCCGTGCTCGCGGCGCAGGCGCTGGCGCAGCGACGCGAGCAGCGGATCGTGCGTCGCGTCGGCGAGGTCGGTCACTTCCACGCGCTCGGCGCGCCGCTTGCCGCCCGCGGCGCCGGCCACGACGAGCGGCACGCGCGCTTGCAGCGCCCACGCGGACATCACCGCCTTCGCGCGCACCTGGTCGCACGCGTCGATCACCACGTCCACCGGCGCGCCCAGCAGCGCAGGCCAGTTCGATTCGTCGACGAACGCCTCGACCGGCGTGACCTCGCACGCCGGATGGATGTCGGCGATGCGCTCGCGCAGCGCCAGCACCTTGGCCGCACCGAGCGTTGCGCCGAGCGCCTGCACCTGGCGGTTGACGTTGGACTCGGCGACGTGATCGAGATCGATCAAGGCGAGCGCCGCGACACCGCTGCGCGCCAGCGCTTCCGCGGCCCACGAGCCGACGCCCCCGACGCCGACCACCGCCACGCGCAACGCGCGCAGCCGCGCGTAGGCCGCGTCGCCGTACAGCCGTCGCAGGCCGCCGAAGCGGCGCTCGAGGTCGGCGTCCGTCGCGCGCATCGGACTGCGCAGCGATCAGGCCAGGCGCTCGAGGCGCCACATCTGGTAGCGCAGCGCCGCCACCGCGCCCGCCACGATGCCGGCCAGCGCGATGAAGCTGCCGAGCGCCAGGGTCGACACGCCCGAGAGGCCCTGGCCCACCGTGCAGCCGAGCGCGGTGACGCCGCCCACGCCCATCAGCACGCCGCCCACCAGGTGGTTGGCCGTGTCCTCGGCGTCGCGGAAGCCTTCCCAGCGAAAGCCGCCCGAGGCCAGCGCGTACGCGGCCGAGCCGACGACCACGCCCACGGTGGTGACGATGCCGATCGTCAGCACCTTGCTCTTGTCGCTGAAGAACATGAGCCAGTCGATCGTGTACGCGATCGGCGCCACGAACGACAGCGACTCCATGCGCTGCGAGTTCGTCGCGAGGAACACCTCCTCCAGCGTGTCCGGGTGCTCGGCCAGGTGGCCGAGTTGCCCCGACACCCACCACGTGCCCGCGACGACGGCGCCGATGCCGAGGCCCGCCAGCAGGTTGTCGCCCGAGCGACCTTCGCGACGCGCGAGCGACCACGCGACGAGCCCGCCGCCGATCAGCAGCCCGAGCACGAGCGCCAGGGTGCCCTTGCCCGCGCCGGTGGCGCCGGCCAGCAGCGACGGCAGGTCCTGCGACGTCGCGAAGGTGACCGCCACGCGATCGACGCTCTCGACGCGCGCGACGCCGGTGATGCCCTTGAGCGTCGCGAACGCACTCAGCCCGAGCACGACGAACACGACCACCGACTTCAGGTTGCCGCCGCCGATGCGCACGAGCGTCTTGCTGCCGCAGCCCGACGCCAGCACCATGCCGAAGCCGAACATCAGGCCGCCCACCACCGACGACAGCCACGTGAGCTTCGGCTGCGCGTAGATGGTCTTGCCGGCGTCGAGCCAGCCGAGCGCGACCATCGCGTTGAAGCCGAGCATCGCCACGCCGATCGCCAGCGCCCACATGCGCATGCGCGTCCAGTCGCCCATGTTCACGATGTCGGCCACCGCGCCCATGGTGCAGAAGTGCGTACGCTGCGCGATCGCGCCGAAGGCGACCGCGAGCGCGAAGGCCGCCCACAGCACCTGGGTCGTGAGCGCGGCGACGTCGACGGATGACATGGCCGCCATTCTATTGAGCGCTCCAGAGTCGACGACAGCTCGAACACCCTTCGGGCCGAGCGATCACCCTTCGGGCCGAGCCCGAACGGACGGTGTCGCCGTCGCGCATTCGAAAGATCGACCGGCAGCCGGGCGCGCGCGGCGTGGCAGGCGAGGCAGCGGCGGACGGTCGGCCGCGCGGCAACGAGCTCAGCCGCGCGGCAGCGAGGCCAGCCGCTCCTTGCCGGCGAGCGCGGCTTCGCTCTTGGGGTAGGTCTTGAGCAGTTCGTCGAGCGTGCGGCGCGCGCTGCGCGTGTCCTTCAGCTCGATCTGGCAGTTGGCGATGGCCAGCATCGCCTCGGGTGCGCGCGGGTGGTCGGGTGCCGCGGTGACGAACGCGCGGAAGGTGGCGATCGCCTCCTTGTACTCGCGCTTGCCGTACTGCGCGTTGCCCAGCCAGAAACGCGAGGCGTCGTAGTAGCCGCTGGCCGTGTAGCGCCGGCCGAAGGCCGCGAAGGCGTTGGCCGCGCCGGCGAAGTCGCTGTTGCGCAGCAGGGCCATGGCCTCGTCGAACTGGCGCTTCTCCTCGGGGTCGGCCATGAAGTCGCGTCCGTCGAGCGTGACCTTCACCGGCTCGAGCTTGCGCACGCGCTCGTCGACGCCCTGCACGATGTCCTTCTGCTTGCGCTGCAGCTCGGCGATGTCGCGCGCGAGCTGCTCGTCGGCGCCGCGCATCTTCGCGAGCTCGGTGCGCAGCGCCTCGATCGCGTTGTTCAGCTCGAGCAGGCTGCGCCGCAGTTGCGACACCTGCTCGGCCAGCGCCGCGTTCTGCTGCCGGTGCTGCTCCTCGGCCTGCGACAGCCGCTGCCGCAGGTCGAGGATGGCCTTGCGGGCCTCGTCGTCCTCGAACAGCGCGGCGCGCGCGGGCGCCGCACCGAACGCGAGCGCGGCGCCCGTCAGGGCGATGGCGACGACGCGCTTCACTTCTGGATCAGCTCGGCGCGGCGGTTCTTGGCCCACGCCGACTCGTCGCTGCCTTGCGCGGCCGGACGCTCCTCGCCGAAGCTCACCGGCTCGACCTGCGACTCGGTGACGCCCAGCAGCACCAGCGCGCGCTGCACCGACTCGGCCCGCTTCTGGCCGAGCGCGAGGTTGTATTCGCGGCCGCCGCGCTCGTCGGTGTGGCCCTCGATCACGAGTCGCTTCTTGCGATCGGCCGTGAGCATCTTCGCGTACTGCTCGATGATGGGCTTGAACTCGTCCTTCACGACGAAGCTGTCGAAGTCGAAGTAGATCGTCTTCGCGAGCGTGGCGTCCGAGGCGCTCTTCGTCAGGTCGACGCTGGTCACCTGCGACTGGCTGCTGCCGGCCGCTCCCGCGCCGCCGCCCGGCCCGACGGCGCTGCCGGTGCGGCTCTCGACCGGCGCGGCCTTGTCGTCGAGCTTCACGCTCGAGCCGCAGCCGGCGAGCAGCACGGTCGCGGCGAGGAACATTCCCAACGTCTTGCGGGACAGGATCGTCATCGTTGTCATCTCCTAGAGGTCATCGGTCCATCGAGGACCCGTCAGCGCCCGAAGGGGCCCCAGACGGGCTCGCGCACATCGGCCCCCGACGACAACAGGCGCGTCTTGATCTTGCCATCGAGGGTGGTGGTCATCAACACGTCGCGGCCCTGCGCGCGCGTCGCGTAGATCAGCAGCCGGCCGTTCGGCGCGAAGCTCGGGCTCTCGTCGTCGGACGTGTCGGTGAGCGTCTGCACCGCGCCGGTGGCGAGGTCGAGCGTGCTCACGCGAAACGCGTTGCCGCTGCGGTTGATGTACGCCAGCAGCCGGCCGTCGGGGCTGACCGCCGGGCTGATGTTGTAGCTGCCGTTGAAGGTCACGCGCTCGGCCGCGCCGCCGGCCAGCGGCATGCGATAGATCTGCGGCGAGCCGCCGCGGTCGCTCACGAAGAAGATCGACTTGCCGTCCGGCGCGAACGCGGGCTCGGTGTCGATGGCGCTCGACTGCGTGAGGCGGCGCAGGTTGTTGCCGTCGCGGCCCATCAGGTGCAGCTGCGAGCCGCCTTCGCGCGACAGGGTCACCGCGAGCTGCTGCCCGTCGGGGCTCCAGGCCGGCGCGCTGTTGCTGCCGCGGAAGTTGGCGATGGGCTTGCGCGCGCCGCTGGCGACCTCCTGCACCCACACGACCGCCTTGCCGCTCTCGAACGACACGTAGGCGATCTCGCGGCCGCTCGGGCTCCACGCCGGCGAGATGATCGGCTCGGGCGACGTGAGCGCGACCTGCCCGCCCTCGCCGTCGGCGTCGGTCACGCGCAGGGTGTAGCGGTTGGCCGCCTTGCTCACGTAGCAGATGCGCGTGGAGAACACGCCCTTCTCGCCGGTGAGCTTCTCGTACACCGCATCGGCGATGCGGTGCGCCGCCAGCCGCAGGTCGGGCGCGGTCACCGCGTAGGCCTGGCCGCCGAGGTCGGCACCCTTGACCACGTCCCACAGCTTGTAGCGCACGTCGAAGCGGCCGTCGGCCAGCCGCATGACCGAACCGGCCACCAGCGCGTCGGCGCCGCGTCCGCGCCATTCGCTCATCGACGGCTGCGAGCGCTCGTCGAGGTCGCCGGGCGCGTCGATCGGGCGGATCAGCCCGCTGCGCTCGAGGTCGGCGCGCACGATCGCGCCCACCGGCTGCGGCGCGGCGGCCTCGTCGCGAAAGCGCGCCACCGCCACCGGGATCTGCGTCGCGCCGACGCCGGAAATCTCGACGCGGAACTGGCCGAGCGCGGGCAGCGAGAGCCCGCCGGCCGCGGCAACCAGGATCGTTCTTCTGTGAGGCATCGTGAAACTGAGGCGGGTCGGGCGGAAAAGTTCAGCGCGCATCGTCGCCGCGCGGGCGCGATACGAGCCACATCTTGAGGTAACGATAGTAAGAAGCCTCGGCGTTGTTCACCGCGAGCACGAAGCCCAGGCGCCCGTCGAGAAAGCCGCGGCGCAGCACGTAGGTGCGCACGAAGGCCCAGAACCCGTGCCAGAGGGCGCGGCCGAGCCCGCCCCTGCGGCCCTGCGCGAGCAGGTCGTGCGCGCGGCCGCTGGAGTAGCGGTTCATCTTGTCGATCGCGGCTTCGAGCGTGGGGATGCTGTGGTGGAGCAGCAGCCCCGGCAGCACGCGGCGCTCGCCGTCGAACAGCAAGCGCTCGTGCACGCGGTCGTCGGAGAAGCGCGCGCGTGCACGCGGCACGAGCCGCAGCACACGGTCGGGGTACCAGCCGCTCGCGCGCATCCACTGCCCGCAGAACGACGACAGGCGCGACAGCTCGTAGCCCGGCGCGCCGGCGCCGGGCGGCCGCGCCACCGCGGCGCGCAGGGCCTCGGCGAGTTCGGGGCTCACGCGCTCGTCGGCATCGAGCGAGAGCACCCAGTCCTCGCCCGCGGCGTCGAGCGCGCGGTTCTTCTGCGCGCCGAAACCGGGCCAGTCGGGCGTCTCGACGACGCGCGCGCCCAGCGCGCGGGCGCGCGCGACGGTGTCGTCGCGGCTGCCGCAGTCGACGACCACGAGCTCGTCGGCGAAGGCCACGGAGCGAAGGCAGTCCTCGATGTTGGCGGCCTCGTCGCGGGTGATGACGATGACGGACAGTCCCATCGCGCGGCGGATTGTGCCCCACGCGCCCGACCCGCCCGCGCGCCGGCCGGCCGCCGCCACCCGTGCCGCGATAATCGGCGCCGCATGTCCCTCGCCGCCCGACTCCGCCGCCTCGCGCCGTACTTCGCGCCCAGCCGCGCCGGATTCATCGTCGCCATTCTCGGCACCGTGGTGGCCGCCGCCACCGAGCCGCTGATCCCCGCGCTGATGCAGCCGCTGCTCGACCAGGGCTTCCAGGCCGGCCGGCTGCCGCTGTGGGTGGTGCCGGTCGCCGTGATCGGCATCTTCGTCGTGCGCGGCGTGGCCGGCTTCGTGGCGCAGTACGGCCTGAGCTGGGCGGCCACGCGCGGCGTGGAGTCGCTGCGCTCGCTGATGTTCGCGCGGCTGGTCGACGCGCGGCCCGCGCTGTTCACGGCGCAGTCGGCCAGCCGGCTGACCAACACGCTGGTCTACGAGGTGCAAGGCGGCATGCAGCAGCTCGTGTTCTCGGCGCTGTCGCTGCTGCGCGATGCGCTGACCCTGCTCGCGCTGCTGGGCTACCTGATGTGGCTGAACTGGAAGCTCACCTTGTTCGTCGCGGTCCTGTTTCCGGCCGTGGCGTGGGTGATGCGCGTGCTGAGCCGCCGCCTGCACCGGCTGACCGTGGCCGGCCAGGGCGCGACCGACGAGCTGGCCTACGTGGTCGAGGAGAACGTGCTGGCCTGGCGCATCGTGCGGCTGCACGACGCCGGCGCCGCGCAGCGCAGCCGCTTCGAGCGCGCCAGCCAGACCCTGCGCAACCTGTCGATGAAGTCGACCATCGCCGCCTCGACGATGACGCCGCTCACGCAGATCCTCGCCGCCTGCGCGCTGTCGGCGGTGATCGTGGCGGCGCTGTGGCAAAGCGGCGGCGGCTCGGTGGGCAGCTTCGTCGCCTTCATCACCGCGATGCTGATGCTGGTCGCGCCGATCAAGCGCCTGTCGGAGGTGGCCAGCCCGATCACCCGCGGCCTCGCCTCGCTCGACCGCGCGGTGCGCCTGATCGAGGAGACCCCCGTCGAGGCCGGCGGCTCGCACGACCCCGGCACGGTGCGCGCCGTGGGCCACCTGCAGCTGCACGAGGTGACGGTGCGCTACCGCGACGACCAGCCGCCCGCGCTCGACGGCGTGAGCCTGGACCTCCACGCGGGCGAGACGGTGGCACTGGTCGGGCCGTCCGGGGCCGGCAAGTCGACCCTGGTGCACCTGCTGCCGCGCTTCATCGAGCCGACCGCCGGCGACATCCGCCTCGACGGCCGCCCGCTGCGCGACTGGGACATCGCGGCGCTGCGCCGGCAGTTCGCGCTGGTGAGCCAGGACGTGGTGCTGTTCAACGACACCATCGCCGCCAACGTGGCGCTCGGCGCGTCGCTGGACCGCGAGCGCGTGCGCGCGGCGCTGGCCGGCGCGAACCTGCTGGACTTCGTCGACGCGCAGCCGCTGGGTCTGGACATGCCGGTCGGCCACAACGGCAACGCGCTGTCCGGCGGGCAGCGGCAGCGCGTGGCGATCGCGCGCGCGATCTACCGCGACGCGCCGATCCTCATCCTCGACGAGGCCACCTCGGCGCTCGACAGCGAGTCCGAGCGCGCCGTGCAGTCGGCGCTGGACACCTTGATGCGCGGACGCACGACCCTCGTCATCGCCCACCGCCTGTCGACCATCGAGCGCGCCGACCGCATCGTCGTGCTCGACGCGGGCCGCGTGGTGCAGCAGGGCACGCACGCCGGGCTGCTCGCCGCCGGCGGCCTGTATGCCAGACTGCACGCGCTGCAGTTCCGCGACGCCTGAGACCCGCGCGCGCCGTCCGAAGGAGAGCCCGATGACCACGCCGCCCGCCACGACACCCGCATCACCCGCGTCGCCGGCCGCCGCCACGCCGCCGATCAGCCGCTGGCCCGTGCCCGCGCTCGACGACCTGCCCGAGGACCTGCGCGCGCGCATCCTCGCCGTGCAGGAGAAGGCCGGCTTCGTGCCCAACGTCTTCCTCGCGTTCGGCCACCGCCCCGCCGAGCTGCGCGCCTTCATGGACTACCACGACGCGCTGATGCTGCGCGACGGCGGCCTGTCCAAGGCCGAGCGCGAGATGATCGTCGTGGCCACCTCCGCGGCCAACGACTGCCTGTATTGCGTGGTGGCGCACGGCGCCATCCTGCGCGTGGTGGCGAAGCAGCCGCGGCTGTCGGACCAGGTCGCCACCAACTACCGCAAGGCCGAGATCACGCCGCGCCAGCGGGCGATGCTCGACTTCGCGCTCAAGGTCTGCACCGCGTCGCACACCGTCGACGAGTCCGACTTCGAACGGCTGCGCGGCCACGGCTTCGGCGACGAGGACATCTGGGACATCGGCGCCATCGCCGCGCTGTTCGCGCTCAGCAACCGCATGGCCAGCCTGGTGAGCCTGCGCCCGAACGAAGAGTTCTACGGCATGGGGCGCGTGGCCACGCCGAAGCCGACCGCGCGATGACCGGCGGCCGCCGCCGCTGGCTGATCCTGTCGCACGCCTTCAACATGGACGGCCGCGCGGCCAGCCTCACCGTCACCGACAAGCTGCCCTACCTCGAGGCGCTGGGCATCGAGCCGGTGATCCTGAGCGCGGTCACCGGCCAGCGCGACACGAGGTACGCGCACGAGCAGCTGCTGCCCTGGGGCCCGTCGGCGCTGCGCTTCGACCTGCGGCACGTGTTCGCGATGCGCCTGGGCCGCGGGGCCGCCTACCGCGCCTGCGTGCTCGCCGCCAGCGTGCTGCTCGCGCCGTTCATGCTCGTCGAGCGGCTCGCGCTCGGCCTGCGCAACCACTGGTCGTGGGCCTTGCCGGCCTACGTGCGCGGGCGCCGGCGCCTGGCCGAAGGCGGCTACGAGCTGGTCTACAGCTCGGGCGGCTCGTACTCGGCCCACCTCGCCGCGTGGTGGCTCAAGCGGCGCACCGGCTGCCGCTGGATCGCCGAAGTGCACGATCCGATGGTCGTCCCGCACCGCCCGCCGGCCAACCGCGACGAGCGCTTCCAGGCGAAGGTCGAGCGCCTGATCTGCGAGCACGCCGACCTCGCCTGGTGGTTCACCGACGGCGCACTGGCCGCCGCGCGGGCGCGCCACCCGGCGCTCGGCGCGCGCGGCATCGTCGTGCTGCCCGGCGCCAACCCGCCGCTGCACCGCGTGCCCTACGCACGCGGCGCGCACTGCGTGTTCGGGCACTTCGGCTCGCTGTCGCCCACGCGCAGCCTCGCGCCGGCGCTCGACGCGCTGGCCGCCGTGCTGCGCCGCCGGCCCGACTGGCGCGGGCTGGTGCGCGTCGAGGTCTACGGCGGGGCGCTCGACCCGCTGGCGCAGCAGCGCGTGGCCGCGCTCGGCCTGGCCGACGTGGTGCGGCCGATGGGCCGGCTCGAGGCCGACCCGGCGACCGGCCGCTCCGGGCGCGAGCGCGTGGTCGAGCGCATGCAGCAGGTCGACGTGCTGCTCGCGATGCACGGGCAGGTGCCCGAGTGCGAGCAGTACATCCCGTCCAAGCTGTACGACTACTTCTGGGCGCGCCGCCCGGTGCTGGCGCTGACCTGGCGCAACGCGCAGCTCGACGCGCTGGTGCGCGCGCACGGCGGCACGACGGCGCCGACCGACGACCCGGCCGCCATCGAGGCGGCGATCGAGTCGCTGGTCGAGCGCTGGCAGGCCGGCGCGCTGCCCGACGTCGACGTGCCGCCGGTCAGCGTCGAGCAGGCGGTCGCCCGCATCGTCGAGCACGCGCGCCGTGGCCGCTGACTTCCTCATCGTCTGCAAGTCGTGGCGCGGCGACCTGCGCCGCGTGGCGCGCCTGCTCGACAGCGCGGAGCGCTACAACGCCGAGCGCATCGGCATCGTGGTGTGCGTGCCGCAGGAGGACACGGCGCTGTTCCGCGACGCGCTGGGCCATGGCCGCTGCGAGTTCATCGAGGACGAGGCCGTGGTGGCCGCGCATCCCGAGGCCGCGCGTCGCGACCTGCCGGCGCGGCTGGCCGCCACGCCGGGGCGCATCGCGCAGCAGGTGGTGAAGTCCGAGGTGTGGCGCCTGCTCGGCTGCGACGCCTACCTGTGCGCCGACTCCGACACGGTGTTCCTGCGGCCGTTCGGCCGGCGCGACTTCCTCGCGCCCGCGGGGCACCCGTACACCTTGCTGCACCAGTCGCGCGAGTACCTGCAGCTGGCCACCAACCGCGGCTACCCGAAGGTGGTCGAGCACTTCCTGGCCGAGAGCGAAAGGGTGAAGTCGCAGTTCGGGCGCGACGGCCCGCACTACGACTTCGGCCCGCAGCCGCTGCTGTGGTCGGCGCGCGTCTGGCACGACCTGCACGAGCGCTGGCTGGCGCCGCGCGGCATGACGTTGTGGGACGCGATCGACCTCGCGCCCACCGAGATCCGCTGGTACGGCGAGGCGCTGCTCGCGCTGCGCAGCATCCCGATCGATCCGGTCGAGCCGCTGTTCCGCGTGTACCACCACGACTGGCAGCACGCCGCGATGCGCCGGCTCGGCGAGACCGAGGCGACAGTGGCGCAGCACTACATCGGCGTGGTGTACCAGTCGAACTGGGAGTACGAACTCGACGCCGCGGGCACGCGCACGGCGGCCTCGCGCGCGGTGCGGCGGATCAAGCGCTGGCTGCGCCAGGCGCGCGGCTAGCTGTGACGTTCCGATAGGTTGTTCATCCGTTCCTGCTCTGGGATGCTGGTGTTTCCACACGCCCAGCAACTCGGATCAGGAGGACGGATGAACAGCCACAAGCATGCGAGATTGACGCCCAAAGGTCGAGCCCTGTTGGTCAGCCGGGTGCTCGACGAAGGCTGGAGCGTGGGCGCGGCCAGCGAGGCTGCAGGGATCAGCAAGCGCACGGGCTTCAAGTGGCTGGCGCGGTTCAGGTCTGAAGACCAAGACCAGGCCTACGCCCAGCCCTACACCAGCTCAGCGCAGCGCGAAGCCGCCTTGCAGCCCTTCGTGCACCGCTACAACTGGCATCGGCCACACTCCGCTCTGAACCGCCAGCCGCCCATGAGCCGCATCCCGGCCATGAGCAACCTCTTGGAACTCAACAGCTAGCGCTTGCGCAAGGTGTAGATGCCGCAGCCGTAGTCCAGGCGCGGCACCGCGTCGAGGCGCTGGTCCTGGTGCAGATCGCCCGCGTCGTCGACGTAGTCGAAGCGACGCAGCTCCAGCGCGTCGCCGGCCCACTGCAGCACGTCGGCCGCGCCGAACACGCGGTGCGCGTTGAAGTGCACGCCGGGCTCGCCGATCGGGAAGCTGATGTACAGGGTGCCGCCCGGCTCGAGCATGCGCACGAGGTTGGCGAAGCCCTTGAGGTGGCCCTGCGGATCGACCGGGTCGCCGTAGCGGCCGAGCCCGAAGTGCTCGATCGCGTGCAGGCAGCTCAGCGAGTCGCAGCAGCCGACCATCGTCTCGTCCAGGCGCATCAGGTCGGCCTGCACGTAGCGGATGCGCTCGTGGCCGGTGGGCGCGAGCGGACGGATGTCGATGATCTCGATCTCGCGGAACGCCGCGACGTGCGCCACGAAGCCGTCGACGCGGCTGCCCACGTCGATGTGGCGGCGCGGCGCGGCCCGGTGGATGAAGCCGGCGACCAGCAGGTCCTGGTGGAAGTAGTGACCGCGCGCGGTGCCGGCCTGGTCGTCGTAGTCGGCGAACACGGCGTGCTCGCGCGCGATGCGTCCGCCGGCGGCGACGAAGGCGTCGCGGTCGTCGAGATAGCGCGACAGGTGGCGCAGGGTCGACGAGCGGCGCGGATAGGCGCCCGTGAGCACGCGCATCCAGGCGGCGGCGCGGCGCGAGACGCGCGCCAGCGCCGATCGTGAAGGCGGGTTCTCGGGCATCGGGGACCTCAGACGGCGGAGCGACGAGAGTCGGCCGTGGCGACGGCCGACGATGGCGTGTCCGGTGCGGTGTCCGGTGCGGTGTCCGGTGTCGTGCCCGGTGTCGTGCGTGACGGCGCCACCGCCGGCGGCGTGCCGGCCGCCAGCACGGCCAGGCACTCGTCCAGCACGCGCTCGACCGGCAGTGCGTCGAGACAGGCGCTGCGGCTGTGATGATGGTCGTCGCAGCCTGCGCGGCCGCAGGCGATGCAGTCCTGCGCGGCCTGCAGCAGCACGATGCGGCCCGCCGTCTGCCTCGGCTGCGCGCGACGGTACGCGGCGGCCGACGCGCCCTGCGGCCACGGGCCCCAGCGCACCGGGTTGGTCGGGCCGAACATCGTGACCACCGGCGTGCCGCAAGCCGCCGCGAGGTGCGTGATCGACGTGTCGGGGCCGACGTAGAGCGCGGCGCGCGCAAGCAGCGCGGCCATCTGCCGCAGGTCGAGCCGGCCGCTGGCGTCGAGCAGCCGCGGTGGCGCGCCGAGGCGGCGCATCGGCGCGACCTGCGCCTGGTCGGTCGGCGAGCCGCTGCCGCTCAGCACCACCTGGTGGCCGGCCGCGAGCAGACCGGCGATCAGCCGCTCGAACGACGCGAGGGGCCACTGCTTGTACGACCACATCGACGGCACGTGCACGACCACGAAGCGCGTGGCCAGCGCGGACTCCAGATCCGCGGGCAGCGCGCGCGCCGGCGGCGGCGCCACCGTGACCGCGCCGGCATCGGCCTGCCACGGCTGCAGCAGCGCGAGCTTCTCCAGCACGGTCGGCGTCGTGTCGTCGTCGATGGTCACCGCATGGCGCAGCAGCAGCCGCTTCCACCACGACGTGGAGCGGCGCGCCGGCACCAGCCCGCTGCGCACGCGCGCCGCGCACCAGCCGTACAGGTGCGCGCGGTCGCTGTGCTGCGTGACCAGCGCGAGGTCGTAGCGCCGCCACAGCCGCTGCAGCAGCGCCATCGACGCCCGCCAGCCCTGCCCCGCCGGCACCTCGATGCGCTCGCGCACCGCGGCGTGCCCTTCCAGCATGCCGAGGGTGCGCTCGAAGCCCAGCACGTCGATCGCGGCGGCGGGCCAGCGGCGGCGTGCGGCGTCGATCAGCGGCGCGGTCAGCAGCACGTCGCCGATCTGGCGCGTCGCGATGACCAGGATGCTGCGGACCTCGTCCATCGGGCCCGTTCAGGCCGGCGTGCGCGCGACGAAAATGTCGTGCTCGATGTGCCAGCGCAGGCCGTGCGAGGCCGCCCACTTCACGAGATGGTCGCGCGGCGGGTAGCCGGCGAAGTCGGGCTGCCACGGCTCGAAGCAGCGCACGTCGTCCACCATCACGACCACCCGGCGCCAGCGCGGCAGGTGCATCGCGATGCAGGCCAGCTCGTCGACGATCGGCGTGTCCTTCGGGCCCTTGTAGGTGACGCCGGCCGAGTAGTGCCCGTCGAGCCAGAAGCACACGTCGCCCTCGATCGTGGGCAGCAGCGCGGGCATGACGTCTTCCGACAGGCCGTGCCGCACGTCGACGTTGGGGCGGCCGCGGAACCGCTCGACCGCCGCGGCGTGCAGGCGCGGCTCGGGCTCGATCGTCACCACGCGCGAGCCGTCGACGGCGAGGAAGTCGGTGGTGTCGCCCTGGAAGGTGCCGGTCTCGACCCACGTCGCGCCGGGCAGGCCGTTGCGCCGCAGCACCGCGCGCTTGACGAAGGGCGGGGCCGGCATCGCGTAGCCGGCCTCGGCCCAGCGGTCGAGCTCGCGGCGGCGGCGGTGCGCAGCGCGGATACGATGGATCAGGTTGTCGGTGCTGCCGGTGGCCACTGGGGTGTCTGCCTTCTCGATGCCGTGACGACGATGCCGCGATGACGATCGTGACCTGCCTGTCCGGGGGACTGGGCAATCAATTGTTCCAGTATGCCGCCGGCCGCGCGCTCGCCGAACGACTCGGGCGGGCGCTGGTGGCCGACCTCGGGTGGTTCAAGGCCGTGCCGCCGGACTCGACGCCGCGCGTGCCGATGCTGCAGCACCTGCGCCTCGAGCTGCCCGCGGCCGACGCCGCCGTACTCGGCCTGCCGCGCCGCCGCGAGCCGCAGCGCTGGTGGCAGCGCCTGCGTCCGATGCGCGTGCCGCCGGGCACGGCGCGCCTGATCGTCGAACGCGAGCCGTTCCGCTTCGACCGCCGCCTGCTGCAGGTGCCGCACGACGCGCAGGTCGTCGTGCTGCAGGGCTACTGGCAGTCGTACCGCTACCTCGAGCCGATCCGCGCGCGGCTGCTCGACGAGGTGCGTGCGCGGGCCGAGCCCGCCCCGCGCTACCGCGCGCTGGCCGACACGATCGCGGCCACCGAGTCGGTGATGCTGCACGTGCGCCGCGGCGACTACGTCGGGCCGACCACGGCCTCCACGGTGCACGGCGCGCTGCCGCTGCGCTACTACGAGCGCGCGCTGCAGGCGCTCGCGCAGCGCGTGGCGCGACCGACCGTGTTCGTGTTCTCCGACGACCTCGACTGGGCGCGCCGCCACCTGTCGCTGCCGTTCGAGACCGTCTGGGTCGAGAGCGTGCCCGGCGACGACGCCGTCGTCCACGAGCTCGGGCTGATGCGGCGCTGCCGCCATCACGTCATCGCCAACAGCAGCTTGAGCTGGTGGGGCGCGTGGCTGGGCACGCACGCGCCGCGCGTGGTCGTGGCGCCGAGCGTGTGGCTGCACGCGCGCCGCATCGACCTGCGCGACCTGATGCCGCCCGGCTGGCTCATCCTCGACGCGACCTGAGCCAGGCGCCGCGCCAGCGCCCCCACAGCGCCGCGAGCAGCCGCTCCAGGCGCGTCAGCGGCGTCCATGCGCCGTTGCCGCGGTACTGGTAGCGCGCGTAGATCTCGTAGTTCGCCCGCAGCGACACCGGCCCGAGCCGCGCGTTGAGCTCGGCGAGGAGCGCAGGCCCGATGCGCAGGCGCTGCCGCCACGGCATGCGTCGCGGAAGGGCCTCGCGGTCGAGACCGAGCGAGACCACGTAGCGCTCGCGCGCCGCCGCGAAGGCCGCCTCGAGGCGGTGCTGGTGCGCCGTGCTCATCTGCCGCGGATGCACACGATAGGTCACGAGCCGCTGCGGGCACGCCGCGAAACGGCAGCCCGCCTCGGCCAGCCGCACCCACAGCTCGTAGTCCTCGGCGTAGCGGAAGCGCTCGTCGTACGGGTGCGCCTTGAACACCTCGGCGCGCGCCATGACGCTCGAGTTGCACAGCGGGCTGTAGACGGTGAGCAGCGCGCGCAGGTCGACGTCGCGCAGGTGCTGCCGGCCGGGCTTGCGCCGGCCGGTGGCGGTGTGCCACACCACGTGGCCGGTGCCGCACAGGTCGGCGTCGCCGCGCTCGAGCCGCTCGAGCTGACGCTGCAGCCGCTCGGGCGCTGCGATGTCGTCGGCGTCGAGCAGCGCGATGAAGCGGCCGCGCGCGGCGGCCACGCCGGCGTTGCGCGCGGCCACCACGCCGCGGTTCGGCTCGAGCCGGATCACGCGCAGCCGCGGGTCGTCGATGGCGGCGAGCCGCTCGCGCGTGCCGTCGGTGGAGCCGTCGTCCACCACCACCAGTTCGAGGTCGACCATCGTCTGCCCGAGCACGCTGCGCACCGACTCGTCGATCCACGCCTCGGCATCGTGGGCGGGCATCACCACCGACACGCGCGGCGCGGCGGCGAGACCGTCGGGCACGGCGTTCACATCAGCACGATGTCGTACTGCTCCGGCGCCGCCATCGGTTCGGCCGACAGCGAGATCGGCTTGCCGATGAAGTCGGACAGGCCGGCCAGGTGCTGGCTCTCCTCGTCGAGCAGCATCTCGACGACGGCCGCGCTGGCGATGACGCGGAACTCGCGGGGGTTGAACTGGCGCGCCTCGCGCAGGATCTCGCGCAGGATGTCGTAGCACACGCTGCGCGCGGTCTTGACCTGGCCGCGTCCCTGGCAGGTGGGGCACGGTTCGCACAGCATGTGCGCCAGCGACTCGCGCGTGCGCTTGCGCGTCATCTCCACCAGGCCGAGCTGCGTGAAGCCGCTGACGGTGACCTTGACGCGGTCGCGCGCGAGCTGGCGCCGGAACTCCACCAGCACGGCCGTGCGGTGCTCCTCGCGCGACATGTCGATGAAGTCGACGATGATGATGCCGCCGAGGTTGCGCAGGCGCAGCTGCCGCGCGATGGCGCCGGCGGCCTCGAGGTTGGTCTTGAAGATGGTGTCGTCGAAGTTGCGCGCGCCGACGAAGCCGCCGGTGTTGACGTCGATGGTGGTCAGCGCCTCGGTCTGGTCGATGATGAGGTAGCCGCCGGACTTCAGGTCGACGCGCGAGCCGAGCGCGCGCGCGATCTCCTCGTCGATGCCGAAGAGGTCGAAGATCGGCCGCTCGCCCTGGTAGTGCTCGAGCTTCTTCGCGGCGCGCGGCGTGTAGGTCTCGCCGAACGCCCTGAGCGCCTCGTACTGCATGCGCGAGTCGATGCGGATGGCCTGCGTCTGGTCGCTCGCCAGGTCGCGCAGCACGCGCTCGGCGAGGTTGAGGTCCTGGTGCAGCAAGGTGCCGGCCGGAGACCGCTGCGCGCGCTCGCGCACCGCGGCCCAGGTCTTGCGCAGGTAGGCGACGTCGTCGGCCAGCTCCGCGTCGGACGCGTCCTCGGCATTGGTGCGCAGGATGAAGCCGCCGCCCCCGCCGTCGGCCGGCGTGCCCACCAGCCGCTGCACGCGCGTGCGCAGCGCCTCGCGCGCCTCGGGCGAACCGATCTTCTGCGAGATGCCGATGTGGTCGTCCTGTGGCAGGTACACGAGCAGGCGGCCGGCGATCGATACCTGCGTCGACAGCCGCGCGCCCTTGGTGCCGATCGGGTCCTTGATGACCTGCACGGTCAGGGTCTGGCCCTCGAACACCTGTCGCTCGATGGGCAGCGGCGGCGCGCCGTTGCCGTTGGCTTCGTGGAAGCGGCCGTGCAGGTCGGCCACGTGCAGGAAGGCCGCGCGCTCCAGGCCGATGTCGACGAAGGCGCTCTGCATGCCGGGCAGCACGCGGGCTACCTTGCCGAGGTAGATGTTGCCGACGAGCCCGCGCTCGAGCGTGCGTTCCAGGTGCAGCTCCTGGACGGCGCCGTTCTCGACGACGGCCACGCGCGTTTCCTGCGGCGACCAGTTGATCAGGATCTCGTGCATGCGCGGCGTCGTGGTCGCGCGCTAGAAGCGGACGCGCGCTCGTTCGAGTAGTTCGGCCGTCTCGTACAGAGGCAAGCCCATGATACCGGAGTGACTGCCCTCGATATGCGAGATCCAGGCCGCCGCGGCGCTCTGGATCGCGTAGGCGCCGGCCTTGCCGAACGGCTCGCCGCCGGCCACGTAGGCGTCGATGCGCGCCCGCCCGAGCGGCGCGAAGCGCACGCGCGAGACGCTGGTCGCGGCCAGGGTGCGCGTGCCGCTCCACACCGCCACCGCCGTGATCACGCGGTGCGTGCGGCCGGCCAGCGCGGCGAGCATCGCGCGCGCGTCGTCGGCATCGGCGGGCTTGCCGAGGATGCGGCGCCCGATCGCCACCGTCGTGTCGGCCGCGAGGATGGGCGCGGCGGGCAGCGCACGCGCGAGCAGGCGCCGGCGCGCCGCGGCCAGCTTGGCGCGCGTCACGCGTTCGGCGTAGGCCTGCGGGTCCTCGCCGGCGCGCACGGCCTCGAGCGCCTCGGCGTCCTCGCCGTCACCGGGCAGCAGCAGTTCGTGGCGCACGCCGATCTGCACGAGCAGCTGGCGCCGCCGCGGGCTCTGCGATGCGAGGTAGACGAAGTCGTGCAGGGCCGTGCGCACGAGCTCACTCGCGGTGGTACGGGTGGCCGGCGTCGAGCGACCACGCGCGGTACAGCGCCTCGACGAGCAGCACGCGCGCCAGTGCATGCGGCAAAGTCAGGTCCGACAGGCGCAGCCGCTCGTCGGCGCGCGCCTTGAAGGCGGGGTCGAGTCCGTCGGGACCGCCGATCACCAGCGCCACGTCGCGGCCGTCGCGCTGCCACACGCGCAGGCGCTGCGCGAGCTGCGCGGTGTCGACCCGCTCGCCGCGCTCGTCGAGCACCACGCGCCGCACGCCGGCCGGCAGCGCGGCGTCGAGGCGCTGCGCCTCGGCGGCCCTCAGCGCGGCGGCGGACTTGCCGTCGCGCGGCTCGGCTTTCAGCGCCTTGATGCCGAAGCGCCACTCGGCGGGCAGGCGCTTCGCGTAGTCGTCGACCGCACTGCGGGCCCAGTCGGGCAGTCGCTGTCCGATGGCGACGATGCCGACGCGCATGCGGCCGGACGCTTCAGCGGCGGCCGCGCGTCTTGGCGGCGGCCTTGGCCGCGCTGCCCTTGCGCGCCGCGCCCGTCCCGGCGGGCTTCCTGCTCGCGGCCGGCGTCTTCGGCCTGGCGGTCGGCTTCGCGGTCGGCTTCGCGCTCGACCTCGCCGCGGCCTTCTTCACGGGCGCCTTCTTCGCGACGGCGGTCTTCGCGGAAGCGCTCCTCGCGGGCGCCTTGCTCGCCGTGGCGCGGGCGGCGGCGTCCTTCGGCGCGGGCGCCTTGCCCGGCACGACGGCCGGCGCGCCGTCGATCTTCATGTGCACCGGCTTGCCACCCCAGATCTCCTCGAGGTGGTAGTAGTCGCGGATGGCCGGCTGCATGATGTGCGCCACCGCGGCGCCGCAGTCGACGACGATCCACTCGCCGTTGTCCTCGCCTTCCATGCTCATCACCGGCATGCCGCGCGCCTTGACGGTCTCGCGCACGCTCGAGGCGAGCGCGCGCGTCTGGCGGTTGCTGGTGCCCGAGGCGATGATCACGCGCTCGAAGAGCGGCGAGAGGTGCTCGGTGTTGAAGACCTGGATGTTCTGGGCCTTCACGTCCTCGAGGCCATCGACGATGGCGCGCTGCAGTTTGCGGATGTCCATCAGGCGGCGGGCGTCCCCCGGTACAGGTGGTGAAGTTCAATATAACGCGCGACCGGCGCCGGCACCAACGCGCGGATGTCCTCGCCGTTCGCCAGGCGCGCGCGCACGGCCGTCGACGACACGGCCATCTCCGGCATCGGCAGCACCTCGAGTCGATGCCACACCGACAGCACGGCCGGGCCGGCCTTGCCGAGCAGCCCGTCGCGCGCGGCCACGGCGATGGTCACCCGCGACAGCAGCGCACGCCACTCGTGCCACGTGTCGAAGCGCGCGTACTGGTCCTGTCCGAGCACGAGCACGAAGTCGGCGTTGGGCCGCGCGGCCTGCAGCGCATCGACGGTGTCGATCGTGTAGCTCGGGCCTTCGCGCTGCAGCTCCGACTCGTCGATGCGAAAGCGCTTCTCGCCCAGGATCGCGAGCCGCACCATCGCCGCGCGGTGGTGGGCCGGCGCGAGCTCGCGGCCGGCCTTCTGCCACGGCGCGCCGGCCGGGATCCACAGCAGCTCGTCGAGCCTCAGGTGGTTGAGCGCCGAGCGCGCGAGCGCGAGATGCCCGTTGTGCACGGGATCGAACGTGCCGCCGAGCAGACCGATGCGCTCACGCCTGGGCGTTGTGCTCACGAGACTTCCTTGCAGGGGATCATGCGGCCCCGGTGCCGGGGCCGTCGGCCCAGTCGCGCGGCTGCAGGTAGCGCTCGGCGAGCCGCGCCTCGGGCGAACCCGGCGCGGGATGCCAGTCGTAGCGCCACTTCACCACGGGCGGCATCGACATCAGGATGGACTCGGTGCGCCCGCCCGACTGCAGGCCGAACAAGGTGCCGCGGTCCCACACGAGGTTGAACTCGACGTAGCGTCCGCGCCGCCACGCCTGGAAGTCGCGCTCGCGCTCGCCGTACGGCGTGTCGCGACGACGGCGCACGATGGGCAGGTACGCACCGAGGAAGGCCTCGCCCACCGCGCGCGTCATCTCGAAGCTGCGCGCGATGCCGAGCTCGGCGAAGTCGTCGAAGAAGATGCCGCCGATGCCGCGCGGCTCGCCGCGGTGCTTCAGGAAGAAGTACTCGTCGCACCAGCGCTTGAAGCGCGGGTACAGCGCGTCGCCGAACGGCGCGAGCGCGTCGCGGCACGCGCGGTGGAAGTGGACCGCGTCGTCGTCGAAGCCGTAGTACGGCGTGAGGTCCATGCCGCCGCCGAACCAGCTCACGGCGGCGCCGCCGTGCGGCGTGGCGGCGAGCATGCGCACGTTCATGTGCACGGTCGGCACGTAGGGGTTGCGCGGGTGGAACACGAGCGACACGCCCATCGCCTCGAAGGGCGCGCCGGCGAGCTCGGGCCGGTGCTGCGTGGCCGACGGCGGCAGCGCGCGGCCCTTCACGTGGCTGAAGTTGCAGCCGGCGCGCTCGAACAGGCCGCCGTCCTCGACGAGGCGCGAGACGCCGTCGCCTTCGAGCCGCCCGCCCGGCTCGCGCGTCCAGGCGTCGGTGATGAACGGCCGGCCGTCCTCGGCCTCGGCGGCCGCGACGATGCGCTGCTGCAGGCCGAGCAGCCAGTCGCGGACGGTGACGGTGTCGAGGCTCATCGGGCGCGGCTCAGGTCTTCAGCCGGATCGGCGCGGCCTGCATCGGCCTGAGGCCCGTGCGGTGCGACAGGTAGCCGGCGATCTCGGCCATGTCGGCCTCGGCGTCGCCGCTGGGCATGATGAAGCGCTCGACGCCGACCGCGCGCTCGCGGTAGTCGAAGTACACCAGCGCGAGCGGCACGCCGGCGCCCACCGCCACGTGCCAGAAGCCGGAGCGCCAGCGCTCGCGCCGGCTGCGCGTGCCCTCGGGCGACAGCGCGAGCCACAGGAACGCATCGGACTCGCGCGCCGCGCGCAGCCGCGCGACGGTCTCGGCCACCACGCCGCTCGGGTTGCCGCGGTCGACCGGGATACCGCCCAGCCACGCCAGCCAGCGCCCGAACAGCGGCACGCGGAACAGGCTCGCCTTGCCCCAGAACGCGACCGGGATGCCGATGCCCCACTTGGCGAGCAGGCCGACGACGAAGTCCCAGTTCGACGTGTGCGGGTAGACGATGGCCACGCCCTGCCGCGCGGGCAAGCCGTCGAAGCGCAATCGCCAGCCGGCCGCGCGCAGCAGCGCGCGCGCGAGCGCGCTGCCTTGCAGCTTCACCGGGCGCTCGGTCAACTCCATGCGCGCCGATTCAGCGCCGCAGCGCGCGGTGGCCGATGTCGCCGCGGTACTGCGCGCCGTCGAAGCGGATCGCGGCCACCGCCTCGTACGCGCGCTGCTGCGCGGCGCGCACGGTCTCGCCCAGCGCGGTGACGCACAGCACGCGTCCGCCCGCGGTGACCACGTGGCCGTCGCGCTCGGCGGTGCCGGCGTGGAAGACCATCAGCTCCTCGTCGTCGGCCGGCAGGCCGGTGATCACGTCGCCCTGGCGCGGCGTGCCGGGATAGCCGTGCGCGGCGAGCACCACGCCGAGCGCGACGCGGCGGTCCCAGTCGAGCTGCGCCTGCTCGAGCGTGCCGTCGGTCGCGTGCATCAGCAGCTCGAACAGGTCGCTCTTCAGGCGCATCAGGATCGGCTGCGTCTCGGGGTCGCCGAGGCGCGCGTTGAACTCCACCGTCCGCGGGTTGCCGTCGGCGTCGATCATCAGTCCGGCGTACAGGAAGCCGGTGAACGGCATGCCGTCCTTCACCATCCCGGCCAGGGTGGGCAGCACGATCTCCTGCATCACGCGCGCGTGCACGTTGGGCGTGACCACCGGCGCCGGCGAGTACGCGCCCATGCCGCCCGTGTTGGGGCCCACGTCGCCGTCGCCCAGGCGCTTGTGGTCCTGGCTGGTGGCCAGTGGCAGCGCATGGCGGCCGTCGGCCACGACGATGAAGCTCGCCTCCTCGCCGTCGAGGAACTCCTCGATCACCACGCGCGCGCCGCCGGCGTTGTGCCGCACGCCGGCGGTCGAGTCGAGCAGCATGAAGTCGATGGCGGCATGCGCCTCGGCCAGCGTCTGCGCGACCACCACGCCCTTGCCGGCCGCGAGCCCGTCGGCCTTGATCACGATCGGCGCGCCGTGCCGGTCGACGTGCGCGTGCGCCGCCATCGCGTCGGAGAAGGTCTCGTGCCGCGCCGTCGGGATGGCGTGGCGGCGCATGAACTCCTTGGCGAAGGCCTTGCTGCTCTCGAGCTGGGCGGCCGCGCGCGTGGGGCCGAAGATGCGCAGCCCGCGGTCGCGGAACAGGTCGACGATGCCGGCGGCCAGCGGCGCCTCGGGACCGACCACGGTGAGCGCGACCTTCTCGGCCGCCGCGAAGTCGGCCAGCACCGCCGCGTCGGCGACCGGCACGTTGGTCAGGCGCCGGTCGCGCGCGGTGCCGGCGTTGCCCGGTGCCACGTACACGCGCTGCACGCGCGGCGACTGCGCGAGCTTCCAGGCCAGCGCGTGCTCGCGGCCGCCGCCGCCGACGACGAGGACCTTCATGCGGTCTCGTCGAGTTCGGCGTTGTGGTAGACCTCCTGCACGTCGTCGAGGTCCTCCAGCGCGTCGAGCAGCTTCTGCATGCGCTGCGCATCCTCGCCCGCGAGCGCCACGGTGTTCTCGGCGCGCATCGTGACCTCGGCCAGCTCGGGCTTCAGCCCGGCCTTCGCGAGCGCCTGCTGCACGCGCTCGAAGTCGGCCGGCGCGCAGAGCACCTCGATCGAGCCGTCGTCGCCGGTCACCACGTCGTCGGCGCCCGCCTCGAGCGCGACCTCCATCACCTCGTCCTCGCTGGTGCCGGGCGCGAACAGGAACTGGCCGCAGTGGCGGAACTGGAAGGCCACCGAGCCTTCGGTGCCGAGGTTGCCACCTAGCTTGCTGAACGCGTGCCGCACCTCGGCCACCGTGCGCACGCGGTTGTCGGTCATGCAGTCGACGATGACGGCCGCGCCGCCGATGCCGTAGCCCTCGTAGCGGATCTCCTCGTAGCTCACGCCCTCGAGGTTGCCGGTGGCCTTGTCGATGTTGCGCTTGACGGTGTCGGCCGGCAGGTTGACCGCCTTGGCCTTGTCGATCGCCAGCCGCAGCCGCGGATTGGCGGCCGGATCACCGCCGCCTTCGCGCGCGGCGACCATGATCTCGCGGATGACGCGGGTCCACAGCTTGCCGCGCTTCTCGTCCTGGCGGCCCTTGCGGTGCTGGATGTTGGCCCACTTGGAATGACCGGCCATGAGTGCTCTTGTCGCGATACGATGCGGCGGATTTTATTCGTTCGAGGGACACCGAATGGCCGATCCGATCCTCATCGCCAAGCATGGCGACATCGAGTGCCACGTCCTCCCCGGACTGGCCAACCGGCACGGACTCATCACCGGGGCCACGGGCACCGGCAAGACCATCACCTTGCAGACCCTGGCCGAGAACTTCTCGAAGATCGGCGTGCCGGTGTTCATGGCCGACGTGAAGGGCGACCTCACCGGCATCACGCAGAAGGGCCGCCTGCCCGACAAGGTGGCCAAGATCATCGCCGAGCGCGGCCTGCCGGCGCCCGAGCCGTTCGCCTGCCCCGCCACCTTGTGGGACGTGTTCGGCGAGCAGGGCCATCCGGTGCGCGCCACCGTCTCCGACATGGGCCCGCTGCTGCTCGGGCGCATGCTGGCGCTCAACGAGACGCAGGCCGGCGTGCTGAACCTCGTGTTCAAGATCGCCGACGACCAGGGCCTCGCGCTACTCGACCTGAAGGACCTGCGCGCGATGCTGCAGCACGTGGGCGACAACGCGAAGGACTTCACCACCGAGTACGGCAACGTCAGCGCGGCCAGCGTCGGCGCCATCCAGCGCGGCCTGCTGCAGATCGAGGAACAGGGCGGCGACCGCTTCTTCGGCGAGCCCATGCTCGACATCGCCGACTTCATGCAGACCGAGGGCGGCCACGGCGTCGTGAACATCCTCGCGGCCGACAAGCTGCTCAACGCGCCGCGCCTGTACGCGACCTTCCTGCTGTGGATGCTGTCGGAGCTGTTCGAGCAGCTGCCCGAGATCGGCGACCCCGACAAGCCCAAGCTGGTGTTCTTCTTCGACGAGGCGCACCTGCTGTTCAAGGACGCGCCGGCCGCGCTGGTCGAGCGCATCGAGCTCGTCGTGCGCCTCGTGCGCTCCAAGGGCGTGGGCGTGTACTTCGTGACGCAGAACCCGCTGGACATCCCCGACACCGTGCTCGCGCAGCTCGGCAACCGCGTGCAGCACGCGCTGCGCGCCTTCACGCCGCGCGACCAGAAGGCGGTGAAGTCGGCGGCCAGCACGATGCGCGCGAACCCCAGGCTCGACATCGAGACCGCGATCACCGAACTCGCGGTCGGCGAGGCGCTGGTGAGCTTCCTCGACGCCAAGGGCCGCCCGTCGGTCACCGAGCGTGTCTACGTGCTGCCGCCGGGCAGCCAGATCGGCCCGATCACGCCCGAGCAGCGCAAGGCGCTGCTCGCGAACTCGCTGGTCGCCGGCACCTACGACAAGACGGTCGACCGCGACTCGGCCTACGAGAAGCTCAAGGGCCGCGCCGCGCAGACCGCCGAGGCCGCGCAGCAGATGCAGACGCAGGCCGACGGCGGCGGCCTGCTCGGCGGGCTGTCGGACGTGCTGTTCGGCTCCACCGGCCCGCGCGGCGGCAAGCGCGAAGGACTGGCGCAGGCGGCGGCGAAGTCGGCCGTGCGCACCATCGGCTCCAGCGTCGGCCGCGAGATCGTGCGCGGCGTGCTGGGCTCGCTGCTCGGCGGCTCGCGCCGGCGCTGACGCGACCCATGCTGCTCACCGCGCTGAAGTGGATCGCCGTCGCGGCGGTGCTGCTGGCGCTGGCCACGGTCGTGGCCGCGCGGCTCGGCGCGTTCGCCGGCAGCGCGCCGCAGAACCTCGGCGTGAAGGACGGCCGGCTCAAGCCGCCCTCGCGCACGCCCAACAGCGTGAGCAGCCAGGCCGACCTGTATCCCGACCACCCGCAGCGCGAGTACGCGCGCATCGAGCCCTTCCCGCTCCAGGGCGACGCCGCGGCATCGATCGCCCGCCTGCGCGCCATCGTCGAGGGCATGCCGGGCACGGCCGTGGTGAAGGCCGAAGCCGGCTACCTGTACGCGCAATGCACCACGTGGCTGATGCGCTATGTCGACGACCTCGAGTTCTGGGCCGACCCGGCGGCCGGCGTGGTGCACGTGCGCTCGGCCTCGCGCGTCGGGCGGCGCGACTACGGCGTCAACCGCGAGCGCGTCGAGGCGATCCGCGCGAAGTACCTGCAGCGCTGAGGCCGCGGCCCGCGCAGCTCAGTCGCGGCGCAGCGCCTGCACGTGCTGCCAGGTGTCCACGCGGTGGCGGAAGCGCACCACGCGGCCGTCGGCGTCGAAGTGCCATACGTGGACCTCGTCGGGCTCGACCACCTGCTTGCCCGTGGCGACGACGGTGAACTCCGCGTCGATGAGCGCCACCACCGTGCGCTCGTCACCGTACAGGCCGCGCGGCTCGAAGCGGGTGAGACGGATGCCGCCGAGCGCCTCGAAGAACTTCACGACGTTGGCGCGGCCGCGCAACGGCTGCAGCCACGGCACCTCGTTCGGGTAGCCGCCGTACTCCCACTGCACGTCGTCGGCCAGTGCCGCCAGGATGGCGGGGACGTCGCCCTTGCCGAACGCTTCGTAGATCTGCTGCACGCGCGCGATCGAGTTCATGCCGGTCTCCTCGGCGCCGGAAACAGGCGCGGCGCCTGCATCGTGTACGGCACCGACCGGCGCGCGGATTCACCGTCGTGCCGGTCCCGCCGGCGGGCGGCGCGGCCTCAGGGCGCGGGCTCGAAGCGCGCCGCCGGCGGTGCCATCACGCGCGCGGCCTGCTGCAACGAGCCGAGCAGCCGGTTCGCGTACCAGCCGTTCTGCGTATCGGGCTCGAAGGCGGCGAGCAGCAGGTTCGCCAGCGGCTGGTCGAGCGGCACGTACCAGCTGCCGGCCGGCACCTGCAGCGCCTGCGGCTCGAGCGCGACTTGCACGCGCAGCGCCGGCGCCGCGTCGGCGATGGTGCCGCGCACGTCGGCCCGCGCCGACTCCGCGCGCTCGGTCTCGCGCCAGCGTTCGGCCTGCACGGTGGCCGGCGCGGCGAAGCGCCGCACGTCGGCGCCGAGCCAGCGCAGCCGCTCGACCACGGCGGTCGCGTCGGCCGCGAGCCAGTAGCCGCAGGGCCGCGCGCGCGTCTTCAGCGGGCGCAGCTGCAGCGACGAGTTCCAGTCGACGTCGACCACCTTGTCGGCGCCGGTCTCGGGGTCGAGCATGGTCAGCGCGTAGCGCGTCGGCGTGGCGGCCGCCTCGACCACGAACTCGCCGCGACAGGCCTGGGCGGCCACGTCGGCCTCGACCTGGCGACGCATCGCGAGCAGCGTGTCGGGTTCGCGCGCGGCGCTGCGCAGCAGGCTCTCGGCCGCCACCACGTGCGTGTGCACGCGGCGCATGAGGTGCAGCCGGCCGATGCCCACGCCGCGCGTCTCGACCAGGAACGACACCGCGTTCTTCAGTCCGCTGACGTTGCGTCCGGTGTCGGGCTGCACGCCGCCCATCGACACGCGCTTGTCGGCCACGTGGGTCGACGTCGTGTAGTACCACTCGGCGGCGAGGCCCTCGCGCGCCAGCGCCTCGCGCAGCGGCTGGTGGAAGCGCCGCTCGCTCGCCTCGGTCAGCGCCGGCGGCAGGTTGGCCGTCGTCGCGTACTGCAGCAGCACGTCGAAGCGCTGCACCGCGTCGAACTTGTCGAGGTAGCGGCCGACCACCGTGTACTCGTGCGCGTCGATCACGAGCGCCGGCCGCAGGTCGCGCGCGAGCGCGGCGAGCGCCTGCGCCTCGGGCGTGCGCAGCAGGAGGTGGTCGCGGTTGACGTCCAGCGCGTTGAACAGCACGCGGCGGCCGGCGAGCGCGCCGTCGGGGTTGGCGCGCGGCATCAGCGCCACGTTGATGCGCTCCAGCAGCGGCGACAGCCGCCCGCGCGCGAGCTCCTGCGCCAGCACGAGCAGCGCCTCGCCGGGCGCGGGCTCGTCGCCGTGCTGCTGGCCGACGAGCAGCACGGTCGGGCGCGCGCTGCGCGCCAGCGCCTCGGGCGTGGCGCCCGGCTCGCGCGCGAGCAGCAGCGCGACCAGCGGCACGCCGCGCTGCGACCGGCCGACCTCGACCACGCGCGCCGAGACCCCCGGCGCCGGCTGCGCGGCGAGCCGCCCGAGCAGATCGCGCAGTTCGTCGTCGGTGGTGAACGACGCGCGGCCGGGCTCGAGGCCGGGTGTCAGGTAGCGCAGCGGCGGCGGCGGAAAGCGCGCGGCCACCGCGTCGCCGTACGGCATCCACGTCGCCGTCTCGCGCGGCGCCGGGTCGGGCACGACGGCCACCGGCGCCGGCGCGCACGCCTCGACTCGAGGGCGGCGACCGGTGCGGCCGACTATAGGACGGTGCGCCGCGCGGTCGTGCTGGCGCCGACCCTGATGCGGCCGGCGGCGAACACGGTGCGGCTCGACGAACGGGCTCGACGAGCCGGTTCGACCGGCGCGTGCGACGACCCGGCGCCGCAACCCGGCGCCGCGACCCGCTTCAGGCGCGCGCCTCGACGCCGCCCGCCACCTCGGCGCCACGCGCCGGATAGCCGCGCACCTCGAGGTCGTGCTTGTCCTCGGCCACCGCCGCCGTCAGCTCACGCCGCACCTGCGCCTCGAGCAGCGGCCGCAGCAGCGGGCCGATGACCGGCGGCAGCGGCAGCCGGATGGTCGTCTCGACCACGGTGCCGTCGCGCCCGCCGCGCGGCTCCGGCCTGAAGCGGAAGACCAGCGAGCCGCCCTCGTTGAAGCCCTCGACCGATTCGTCGGTCATCGTGCCGTCGGGCGCGAAGCGGCGCTCGAACACGTCGCGCTGCGTCAGCCCGAGCAGGCGCACGCGCTGCTCGAAGCGCTCGACGCCGTCGCGCGCCTCGAGCTCGCGCAGCGCGAGCTTCGGATGCACGTTGGCGGCGATGTGGTGCCGCAAGTCGGCGAACTGGCGGCGCACGGTGGCCACGGGCGCGCCGATCCACTCGGCGTGCGTCACCTCGGCGAAGCGGGGCATGGCAGTCTCCTCGGTCGTGCCCGCGCGGCGCGAGCGTCGGTCAGTATACGGCGCGGCCGGCGGGCCGGATGCCACGCGACGCGCGCCGCGGCGGCGCCCGCACCGAAGCCGCGGGCCGCGCGCCCGCCCGCGCTGCGGCCTGAATCCGCCGCGGCTCTTGCGCCGTACACCTATCGGGCTTCTTGCAAGCCACGCCGACACCATGCCGCTGCCGACCCCGTCACCCCTGCCTCGACCGGCCGGCACCGCCGTGCAGGCCGTGGCACGCGCGCTGCGGCGCGCCCCGACCACGCGCGCCGCGAACGACGCCGGGACTGGCTGCACGCGGGGTGTTCTGCTAACGTGGTCCGCACCGACGGAGGAGCACGGCGGGGTGGGCAACACGGTGTCGAAGGCAGGGCGTGCGCGGCTGGCGGCCGTGCCGGCCGCGCGGCGACCGCCTCCGGGTCGCGGCGAGGCCTCGCCCGCAGCGGCCTGCGCCGCCGGTCGCATCGACCGCAGCGAGCGCGACGGCCGGCTCGCCGTGCTGCTGGCGCAGGCCGCCGCGGGCCATGCCTCGGCGTTCGAGGCCTTCTACGAGGCCACGTTCGGCTACGCGCAGGCCCTGGCGCGGCGCATGCTGCGCGACACCGAGCTCGAGGACGTGCTGTCCGAGGCCTACCTTCAGGCCTGGCGCGAAGTGACCCGCTTCGACCCGACGCGTGGCAGCGCGGTGACGTGGCTGCTGACCCTGGTGCGCAGCCGCGCGCTCGACGCGCTGGAGCGGGCGCGCCGCCATCCGTCGGTCGCCGACGACGAGACGCGCGACGACGCGCCGAGCGACGCGCCGGCGCCGCCCGACCTGGCCGCCGGCGTCGAGGCCGGCTGCGCGTTGCAGCGCGCCTTGCTGGCGCTGTCGCGCGACGAGCGCTGGGTGCTGGCGCTGGCCTACTACCGCGATCTGCCGCACAGCCGCATCGCCGAGGAAACCGGCTTCCCGCTCGGCACCGTGAAGTCGCTGATCCTGCGGGCGCAGCAGAAGCTGCGCGCCCGGTTGGCCGCCTTCTCCTGATCCGCACGCCCGATCCGCACGAGCAGCCGACATGAACGACGCATCGCCGCCCCGCCCGCCCCCCGACCACGACGCGTCGGCGCCGCTGGACGCCGAGCTGCGCGCCCTGCTCGATGCGTCGGTCGCGCCGGAGCCCGCCGACGCGGCGCTGGCCGCGCGCGTGAAGCACCGCGTGCTGCGCCGCATCGCCGAAGGCGATACGCGGCTGCATCACACGGTCCAGCCCGACGGCGGGCGCTGGCAGCCGTTCGGCCGGGGTGTGCAGATCAAGGTGCTGCACGAGGCCGGCGGCGTCATGTCCTACCTGCTGAAGATCGCGCCGGGCGCCCAGGTGCCCGCGCACCGGCACCCGGTCGACGAAGAGTGCGTGGTGCTGGAAGGCAGCGTGCGGATCGGGCAGGACCTCGTCGTGCACGCCGGCGGCTTCCATCTGGCTCGGCGCGACGCGCTGCACGCTGCGATCAGCAGCGACGCGGGCGCCGTGATCTTCCTGCGCGGCGCCACGCCGGAGGCGTCGCACGTCGTCTGACGCGCGGCGCGCCCGGCGCCGGCCCGGCGGCAGTTCGCGACGCGCAGCGGCACCTCGTCGCGTTGCAGTGACGGGTGGTCGAGCGCTGCGGGCACACTGCGACGCCATGAGTGACGCGTGTCCGAGGATCGGGTCGGTCGGCGCGGCAGCGCGGCCGGGCCGCGTCGGATTCACGCGGCCCTTCGACAGGCTCAGCGCGAATGGGTGGTGGGGAGCCGTCGCCTCCCCGCTGCCGTTCGGGCCTAGCCTGTCGAAGCCCCCTCGCCCGCCCGCCCCCATGCCGCCCGCCCGCCGATCACCCGCTGACCCCTCGCCCGACCGCATGACCGCCCGCCCGTCTCCGCTCTGGCACGGCTTCGCCCGTCGCGGCGCGTACACCGTCGTCGCCTGCCTGGCCGTGGCGCTGTTGCTCACCGCGATGCAGCCGCGCCACTTCGGGCTGCACCTGCTGTACTCGCTGATCATCGGCCCGCTGTGCTGGCTGGCGGTCGACGGCGGCCGGCTGCTCGCCGCTCGACGGGTCGCGCGACGCCACCCGCAGGACGTGGCCGCGCGCGAGGGCTGGCCGGGCTGGGGCTGGATGGCGGCGGTGATCGTGGTCGGGGTGAGCGTCGCGTACACGGCCGGCCTCGCCGTCGCCGACGCGATCGCGGGCATCGCGCCGTCGACCGACGGCGTGGGCGCGTGGCGGCGCTTCGCCTTCCCGCTGCTGCTGTCGCTGGTGGCGTCGGTGGCGGTGACCGGCACGTTCCACCTGCGCGAGCGCATCGCCGCGATGCGCGCCGAGGCCGAAGCCGCCCGGCGCGCGGCCGCGGAGTCGCAGCTGCGGGTGCTGCAGTCGCAGCTCGAGCCGCACATGCTGTTCAACACGCTGGCCAACCTGCGCGTGCTGATCGGCACCGATCCGCCACGCGCGCAGGCGATGCTCGACCGCCTGATCGCCTTCCTGCGCGCGACCCTGGGCGCGTCGCGCCGCACGGCGCATCCGCTCGAGGCGGAGTTCGCGCGCATCGCCGACTATCTGGCGCTGATGCAGGTGCGCATGGGGCCGCGGCTGCTCGTGCGGCTCGACCTGCCCGACGAGCTGAAGGCCGTCGAGGTGCCGACCCTGCTGCTGCAGCCGCTGGTCGAGAACGCCGTCCTGCATGGGCTGGAGCCCAAGCTCGGCGGCGGGCGTCTCGAGGTGGTGGCACGGCGCGACGGCGAGCGGCTGCGCCTGAGCGTGCGCGACACCGGCGTCGGGCCCGGTGTGTCGCCGGCCGGCGACGGCACGCGCTTCGGGCTGGCGCAGGTGCGCGAGCGGCTCGCGGCGCTGCACGCCGATCGCGCCGGGCTGCGGCTCGAGCCGGCCACCGACGCCGAAGGCGGCACGGTGGCCTGCATCGAGATGCCCTGGCCGGCGGCGCCGCCCGCGACCGCCTCGGCGGCGCGCCCGGCCGACCAAGCGCGTGCATGATCGCGACGCCATGCCCAGCGACACCCCGGAACCCGCCCGAGCGACGGCGCTGATCGCCGAAGACGAAACCCTGCTGGCCGAGGGCCTGCGCGCCGAACTCGCGCGGGCATGGCCCGGGCTGCGCATCGTGGCCACGGTCGGCAATGGCGCCAGCGCGGCGCGCGAGGCGCTGGCGCGGCGCCCCGACGTGTGCTTCCTCGACATCCGCATGCCCGGCGCGAGCGGCCTCGAAGCCGCCGAGGCGATGGCCGAGGACTGGCCCGAGGGCGATCGCTTCCCGCTGATCGTGTTCGTGACGGCCTACGACCAGTACGCGCTGCAGGCCTTCGACGCGCAGGCCGCCGACTACCTGGTCAAGCCGGTCGAGCCCGCGCGGCTCGACGCCTGCGTGGCGCGGCTGCGGCAACGCCTGGCCGAGCGCGCGCCGCAGACCGCGCTGGCGAGGACCGTGGAGCAGCTGCGCGCGTGGCTGGGCGCGTCGCCCGGTGCGCCCGCCGCGCACGCCGCGCCGCCGCGGCTCGAGGTGCTGCAGGCGAGCGTGGGACCGACCGTGCACATGGTGCCGGTCGACGAGGTGCTGTACTTCGAGGCCGCGGACAAGTACGTGCGCGTGGTCACCGCCGAGCGCGATCACCTGATCCGCACCTCGCTGCGCGAGCTGCTGCCGCAGCTCGACGAGCGGCAGTTCTGGCAGGTGCACCGAAGCCTCGTGGTGCGCGCCCGCGCGATCGAGACCGCGCAGCGCGACGAGTCGGGCAAGGTGTTCCTGAAGCTGCGCGGCCGGCCCGAGCGGCTGACCGCGAGCCGGCTGTACGCGCACCTGTTCAGGGGCATGTAGGCGCCGGGCCTTTCGACGGGCCCGGGGCGAACGGGTAGCGGGTGGCCGTCGCCTCGCGTGACCCTTCGACGGGCCCGGGCCGAACGGGTGGCGGGGAGCCGTCGCCTCGCGCCGCATCGCCGCGCGGTCCCCGGGGGCAGGTCGACCGTCCGCATTCCGCGCCTCACGGACGCCGCTTCGTCGCGCACCGCGTCGCATCGTCGCGCCGGCGTGGCGACGGCACCCGCCGCCGCCGAGGATTCGTCGCACGCCAACCCGGAGCACGACGATGAATCCCCTGCTGCAACTGCTCGAGCGCCATCCGCTGGTGTTCTTCCACCTCGTGACGGCGGCCGCGGCGCTGGCCCTCGGCATCGTGATCATGATGCGCCGCAAGGGCACGCCGATGCACCGCGGCGTCGGCTGGGTGTGGGTGGCGCTGATGGGCAGCACGGCCGTGGCCAGCGCCTTCATCCGCGACTACCAGCTGCCGAACATCGCCGGCTTCACGCCCATCCACCTGTTCACCGTGTCGGTGCTGTGGAGCCTGCCGTACGGCATCTGGCAGATCCGCCGCGGCAACGTGCTGGCGCATCGCCAGACGATGCGCGGCCTGTTCATCGGCGGCTGCGTGCTGGCCGGCGTGTTCACCCTGCTGCCGGGGCGATTTCTCGGCAGCCTGGTGTGGAAGAACGTCGCCGCGGTGCTCGCGTGAGCGCCGCGGCAGGCGTCGGATCCGCTTCGCCTTCCTTTGTCCCGCGACCTTCCCCGCGCCCTTCACCGTCCACGGAGTCTTCCGACATGAACACGCCCCTCACCGACTCGCAGATCGAAAGCCGCGCCCGACGCCGCGTGGCCATCAAGTCCGGCTTCTACGTGCACGCGATCGTGTTCGTCGCGGTCAACCTCGGCCTCTACGCGATCGCGCAGCTCACGCCCCATCCGCGCTGGCACGTCTGGCCGCTGTGGGGCTGGGGGCTGGGCCTGGCCATCCACGGACTGGTGGCCTTCGTGGTGCTGCAGGGCGACGGCCTGCGCGAGCGCATGCTCGAAGCCGAGCGCGAGAGGCTGCGCCGGCGCGGGTGACGGCCGCGCCGGCGGATCGAGGCCCTCTTCGAGCGATGCAGATCGACGACACCTCGATCACCGATCGGGGCCGAGCTCGTCGAAGCCCCACCACCGTCGCGAGGGCTTCGACAAGCTCAGCCCGAACGGACGGAATTGCCGTCGCGCGTTCTCGAAAGCTCGAAAGGCGGCGGACGACGGACGATCGCTCGCTCAGTCGTCGTCCCAGTGCTTGTGCTTCTTCTTCCAGTGGCGGTGGTAGTGGCCCGGCGCCACGTACACCGGCGCGGGCTGCGCCACGTACACCGGCCGCGGCCTGACCACCACCACCGGCGGCGGCATGTACACCGGCCGCGGCACCATGTACACCGGCGGCGGCGCGTAGATCACGGGGGCCGGCTGCACGTACACCGGCGCGGGACGGTAGACGGGCCCGTTGGAGATCACGGTGCCGATCGACGAGCCGTACGAGTCCAGCGGCGCGTTGATGCCGATCGACCAGTACACGTTGCCGCCTGCGTGCGCGGCGCCGGCGCCCAGCGTGCCGGCCGCGGCCAGGGTCACGACGGCCAGCGCCTTGCGCGTGCGGGTGACGACGTTCTTCATGCTCGGTCTCCTTGACTGCTCGGGCGACGGCCCGCGATGGTTTTAACGCAGAGCCCCCGCCGTCGGTTCACAGCGGCGTGTTTCGCAACGTAAACGCGGCGGACCCGGTCGATAGAATCGATCGCATGTCAGCACCGGCACACAAGGACGACGGCGCGAAGCCTGCGAGCCACTTCCTGCGCACGATCATCGAGCGCGACCTGGCCGAGGGCCGCTGGTCGAACCGCCGCTTCGCCGGCCGGCCCGGCGACGGCACCCAGCACGCCGCCGGGTCACCCGATCCCGCGCGCATCCGCACGCGCTTTCCGCCCGAGCCCAACGGCTACCTGCACGTCGGCCACGCCAAGAGCATCTGCCTGAACTTCGGGCTGGCGCGCGACTACGACGGCATCTGCCACCTGCGCTTCGACGACACCAACCCCGAGAAGGAAGAGCAGGAGTACGTCGACGCGATCGTCGACGCGGTGCGCTGGCTCGGCTGGAGCTGGGAGTCGCACGGCACCTCGCACCTGTACTACGCCAGCGACTACTTCGACTTCATGTACCGCGCCGCCGAGTACCTGATCGAGACCGGCCACGCGTACGTCGACGAGCAGACCCCCGAGCAGATGCGCGCGAGCCGCGGCGACTTCGCGACACCGGGCACCGACAGTCCGTACCGCCGCCGCACGCCGGAGGAGAACCTCGCGCGCTTTCGCGAGATGCGCGCCGGCCGCCATCCCGACGGCGCGATGGTGCTGCGCGCGAAGATCGACATGGCCTCGCCGAACATCAACCTGCGCGATCCTGCGATCTACCGCATCAAGCACGCCACGCACCACAACACGGGCGACGCGTGGTGCATCTACCCGATGTACAGCTACGCGCACCCGATCGAAGACGCGCTGGAGCAGATCACCCACAGCATCTGCACGCTCGAGTTCGAGGACCAGCGCCCGTTCTACGACTGGACGCTCGAGCGCATCGTGCCCCTGCTGCGCGCGCCGCAGTTCGCGCGCGCGAAGCAGTGGATCGAGCAGATCGAGGCGTCCGGCGTCGAGGCGGGCAAGGAGTTCGCGCTGCACTGCCACAACTTCGCGGCCAAGCTGTTCGCGAGCGAGCCCGAGGCGCGCCTGCGCGCGCTGTTCGCGAAGTGGGAGCGCGATCGCGACGCGGTGCTCGCGGACCTGCCTGCGTTCTTCGGGCTGCTGAAGCAGCACACGCACCAGTTCACGCCGCTGCTCGCGCACGCGCTGCGCAGCCCCGAGCGACCCGAGCCCTTCGACCTGCCGCACCAGTACGAATTCGCGCGGCTGAACCTCACCTACGTGATCACCAGCAAGCGCAAGCTCAAGGCGCTGGTCGACGAGGGCATCGTCTCGGGATGGGACGATCCGCGCATGCCCACGCTCGTCGGCATGCGTCGTCGCGGCTACACGCCCGAGGCGATCCGGCTGTTCGCCGAGCGCATCGGCGTGAGCAAGGAGCACAGCTGGATCGACTACGCGGTGCTCGACCAGGCGCAGCGCGACGACCTCGAAGGCAAGGCGCCGCGCGCGATGGCGGTGCTCGATCCGCTGAAGCTCGAGCTCGGCAACTGGGCCGAGGTGTTCGGCAGCGCGTTGCACCGCGAGCCGTGCAGCGCGCCGGTGCACCCGCAGCGGCCCGAACTCGGCACGCGCTCGTTCAGCCTCGGCCCCGAGGTGTGGATCGAGCGCGACGACTTCGCCGAGGTGCCGCCCAAGGGCTTCTTCCGCCTGTTCCCCGGCAACAAGGTGCGCCTGAAGTACGGCGTGGTGGTCGAGTGCACCGGCTGCCGCAAGGACGCCGACGGCCGCGTCGTCGCGGTCACGGCCAGCGTGGTGCCCGACACCAAGAGCGGCACGCCCGGCGCCGACGCGGTCAAGGTCAAGGGCACGATCGGCTGGGTCGGCGTGCACGAGGCGCTGCCCGCCGAGGTGCGGCTGTACGAGCGGCTGTTCACCGAGGCGCAGCCCGACGCGGGCGAGCGCGACTTCCGCAGCGTGCTCAACCCGCACAGCGTGCGCGTGGTGCAGGCCTTCGTCGAGCCCGGGATGGCCGGCGCCGACCCGGCGCAGCGCTGGCAGTTCGAGCGCCACGGCTACTTCGCGGCCGACCGCGAGGACCACGCGCCCGCGCGTCCGGTGTTCAACCGCATCACCGGGCTGAAGGACTCCTGGGGGAAGTGAGCGCGGCCGGCCAGGCGCTGCGCGATGCCAACGAGGGCGGCCTGGTGGCGGCCGGTCAGGACGAACGCCTGCGGCGGGCCCCCGCGGCACGCCATCGACGGGTGCGACGCGCTGGCATCATGCGCGCCATGGTTGCATCCGACAGAGGGCTCTCGCAAGTGTTCTCGCGCGTGTTCTCGCGCGTGCGCTCGCTCGTGCTCTCTCGCGCGCTCCCGATCCTCGCGCTCGTGGCCGGCGCGATCGGGTCGGCGCACGCCGCGCCCGACCTGCCCCAGCCGCGCGCCGTGCCCGGCGGCGTCGCGCTCGTCGAGCTGGGCGCATCGCCCGAGCGCCCGCGCGCGAGCGTGAACGACGTGCCGGTGCTGGTGACCGGCGATCCGCGGCGCTGGACCGCCGTGGTCGGCATCGCGCTCGCAGCGAAGACCGGTCGCGCCGAGGTGCACGTGCAGCGCGCGGCCCGCGCGGTCCGGCGCATCGGCTTCGCGATCGAGCCGCACCGCTACGCCGAGCAGCACCTGAAGGTCGCGCCGCGCCACGTCGAGCTGTCGAAGGAGGACCTGGAGCGCCACGAGCGCGAGCGCGCGCACCAGGCGCAGGTGATCGCGACCTTCAGCGACGACCTGCCGCCGACGCTGCGGATGCGCCAGCCGGTGCCCGGCGCGCGCTCCAGCTCGTTCGGCCTGCGCCGCGTGTTCAACGGCCAGCCGCGCCATCCGCACGCCGGCATGGACATCGCGGCACCCGTGGGCACGCCGGTGGTCGCGGCCGCCGCCGGCCGCGTGATCGACACGGGCGACTACTTCTTCAACGGCCGCACCGTGTGGATCGACCACGGCGCCGGGCTGCTGACGATGTACTGCCACCTCGACGGCATCGGCGTGCAGCCCGGCGACCGCGTCGAGGCCGGCCAGCCGATCGGCACGGTCGGCGCCACGGGCCGCGTGACCGGGCCGCACCTGCACTGGTCGGTGAGCCTCAACCGCGCGATGGTCGATCCCGCGCTGTTCCTGGCCGACGAGTCGCCGCGCTGAAGCGCCGGACTTCCGTGTCGGCCACCATCACCGTCCCGCTGTGGCTCGCCGTCGCGATCGGGCTGCTCGCGGTGTGGGCCCTCGTCGACCGGCTGCTGATGCCCAGCGCGCGCTGGTTCATCCGCAGCCGCGCGAACAAGGTGCTCGACGAGGTGGGTGCGCGCCTGAAGATCCACGTGCGGCCGTTCCAGCAGGTGCGCCGGCAGGCGCTGATCGACCGGCTGGTGTTCGACGACAAGGTGCAGCAGGCGGCCAAGGCCTTCGCCGACGCGCGCGGCATGCCGCGCGAGGTGGCGCTCGACCAGGTGCAGCGCTATGCGCGCGAGATCGTGCCGGCGTTCAACGCCTACCTGTACTTCCGCGTCGGCTACTGGATCGGCAAGCGCATCTCGCAGGCGCTGTACCGCGTGCGCATCGGCTACACCGACGACGCCGGCATCAACGCGATCCCCGAGGACGCGACGGTGGTGTTCGTGATGAACCACCGCAGCAACATGGACTACATCATCGCGTCGTACCTCGCGGCCGAGCGCGCCGCGCTGTCGTACGCGGTGGGCGAGTGGGCGCGCGTGTGGGGCCTGCAGCAGCTGATCCGCTCGATGGGCGCGTACTTCGTGCGGCGCAACTCGAAGGACGAGCTGTACCGCCGCGTGCTGGAGCGCTACATCGCGATGGCCACCGAAGCCGGCGTCACGCAGGCGGTCTATCCCGAAGGCGGCCTCACCAAGGACGGCCGCCTGCGCGAGCCGCGCTTCGGCGTGCTCGACTACATGCTGCGCGGCTTCCACACCGACGGCGAGCGCGACCTGGTGTTCGTGCCGCTCGGCCTGAACTACGACCGCGTGCTCGAGGACCGCACGCAGCTGCTGTCGGCCGACGAGCACGCGCGCAAGCCCGGACGCCTGCGCGCGCTCGCCAACACCGTCGGCTTCGTGCTGCACCAGCTGTGGCTGCTGCTGCGCAGCCGCTGGTACCGCCTCGGCTACGCCTGCGTCAATTTCGGCACGCCGGTCTCGGTGCGCGAGTGGACGACCGCGCGCGGCATCCGGCTCGAACACCTCACGAAGGAACAGCGCCAGGCCGAGGTGGCCGCGCTCGGACGGCACCTGATGGAGCGCGTCGGCCGGCTGGTGCCGGTGCTGCCGGTGCCGCTGGTAGCCGCGGTGATGCTGCGCGAGCCGTCGCGCGCGATGTCGGAGCTGGACATCAAGGCCGAGGTCGGCGCGCTGGTGCGCCGGCTCGAGGCGGGCGGCGCGCGGCTGTACGTGCCGCGCGGCGACTGGGACTACGCGGTGGGCGCCGGCCTGCGGATGCTGAAGCTGCGGCACCTGGTGGACGAGTCCGACGGCCTGTACTCGCCGAGGCCCGCCGAGGTGCCGCTGCTGCGCTACTACGCCAACTCGATCGAGCACCTGCTGGCGCCCGGCTGAGCGCGCGGTCGCGTCAGTGCAGGTCGGCGCGCACGACGGCCGGCACCGCGAACTCGCGGCCGACCACCGCGCGGGCGTAGATGTAGTTGTGGCGGGCGCGCTCGCTCAGCGCGTCCAGCTGCACCGCTCCCGACGCGTCGCACGGGAACGCGAGGGCCCGGCCCTCGTGGAACAGCGACTGGAAGCGCAGCTCGTAGGCGGCACGATCGGCTTCGGCGGCGGGCGTGATGTTCATGTCGGCACTCCGTTCGACAGGACCTCATGCGGTGGGTCGCGCGGTCGAGTCTGGTCTTACGCCCGGTCCATAGGTCGCCACAATACGATTGAAATTCCCGCCCAGTTCCCTTCTTCACGGAGCTTCAGCATGACCGCACCCGCCTGGTTCGCCCTGTTGCAGCTCGT
>Ga0073934_10002218_pt1 | contig 41680 bp, 27 predicted proteins | sample LarsenN4metaG_FD_76834 | JGI IMG/M metagenome (GOLD analysis project Ga0073934, IMG submission 76834) | Hot spring sediment bacterial and archeal communities from British Columbia, Canada, to study Microbial Dark Matter (Phase II) - Larsen... ...
GCACCGAAGAGACGAATCTGCTCGTCAATCTTCTGCGTCGCGTCTCCGAATCACTCGCGGACCCCACGATGGTCAGTGCGGCCGCGTCCACCGCCAACGAGAATTAGAGGACCTTCCATGCAAAAGTCCATCGTCTTGTGCGGGTTGCTTTTGTGCGCGGTTGCAGCGGTTCCAGCCCAAGAGCGGAGGGACAGCGATCGCCGCTCGGAGAATCAAGAGTCAACCACTCGCGCGCGTCAGTCCGAGGGCGATCGGCCGCAACGGCGTGGCGGCCCTGGCGGCTTCGGCGGGCCCATTGAACTTGGTCCTGACGACAGGCAAGCCTACGCCGACCCTCCTGAGAGCATCGTTGCCCGACGGGAAGAGATCCCGCATGGCAAGCTGGAGATGGTCGAGTACGACTCAAAGACCGTCGGCACGACGCGAAAGATGAATGTCTACACCCCAGCGGGGTACTCGAAGGACAAGAATTATCCCGTGCTCTATTTGCTGCACGGAATCGGCGGTGATGAGACCGAATGGCAGCGATTCGTCAGCCTTGACAGACTGTTCGACAATCTGATCGCGGACGGTAAAGCCGTGCCGATGATCGTCGTCATGCCCAACGGTCGCGCCCAGAAGAACGATCGGGCGGAAGGGAACGTCTTTGAATCAGCCCCGGCATTTGCCGTTTTCGAGCGCGACCTACTGGATGATGTCATCCCCGCAATTGAGTCTCGTTTCTCCGTCCAGGCAGACCGCGAACATCGGGCGTTGGCGGGACTGTCAATGGGAGGCGGCCAGTCCTTAAATTTTGGTCTGGCGCATCTCGACACGTTCGCTTGGATTGGCGGTTTTTCCTCCGCCCCCAACACGAAGGCGCCCGAGGAGTTGATTCCCGATCCCGCTAAGACCAAGGAGCAACTCAAGCTGCTGTGGCTCTCCTGCGGCAACAAAGACGGCCTGATCCACATCAGTCAGCGGACGCAACGCCACCTGAAACAGAATGACATTCCCCATATCTGGAATGTCGACGCGAACGGGCATGACCCGACCCACTGGAGAAACAACCTCTATCATTTCGCCCAACTGCTGTTCAAAGAGGACGCGACGAATGCCGCTTTGACTCAGGCGGCTCGCACTGGAGACAATTCACCGGCAGCGGAGACCAGCCGGCCGTCGGCCGCGCAACCGGATGGCATGACGGACGACTTCCAGCCTGCGTTGACGAATCAGCCCGGTCGCGAGTATCCGCAGGTCAACTCCCAGGGGCGTGTGAAGTTCCGGATCGTCGCACCGGAGGCGAAGAGCGTCGGCGTGACGTTCCGCGACAGCACCGAGTTTGTGAAGGGGGACGACGGCGCCTGGATCGGCTATTCGCGCCCGCTCGACGAAGGGTTCCACTATTACGCGATCAAGATCGATGGAGCAGAAGTGCCCGACCCGAACAGCATGATGTTCTTTGGAGCCAATCGCTGGGGCAGCGGCGTCGAAGTGCCCGCTCACGATCGCGACTTCTACGCCGTGAAGACAGTCCCCCACGGCCAGATTCGAGAGATCCTGTTTTACTCGAAGAGCACCAACACGCATCGCCGGGCGTTCGTGTATACGCCGCCCGGTTACGACGAACAGACTGACCAGCGGTACCCGGTTCTCTATCTGCAACACGGCTACGGCGAGAACGAGTACGGGTGGAGCGTCCAGGGGCACGCCGGACTGATCATGGACAATCTGATCGCGGAGAAGAAGGCCAGGCCGTTCATCGTCGTAATGACCTACGGCATGACGAACGACATCCGTTTCGGGAGCTTACGCGAATTCGATATTCGTCCGTTTCAGACCGTGCTCTGTGACGAGTTGATCCCCTACATCGACAGTCACTTTCGCACGCTTGCCGACCAGCCCCACCGCGCGATGGCCGGGCTGTCCATGGGAGCCATGGAAACGAAGACGATCACCCTCCAGAAGCTCGGTACGTTTTCACACATCGGTCTGTTCAGCGGCGGCAGCATTGCGCTCGGTGACATCGAGGACTTGGAGTCCTTCAAGAAAAGCAACCGACTGGTCTTCGTCAGCTATGGTGGCCACGAGCTGGGATCCGGCGGCCCGCGCCGAGGGGGCGATCCGGAGGCCAATATCAAAGCGTTGAGGGATGCCGGCATCAATGCCGACTTCTACGTCTCGCCAAAGACCGGCCATGAATGGCAGAGCTGGCGACGCAGCCTGCGGGAGTTTGCTCCGCTGCTGTTTCGGGAGGGCATCGAGGGGGCGTGGCACGCGAGATTTGAAACGGTCGCCGGCCTTCAGACGTACCATTTCAACTTTCACGGGAACGACGGCAAGCCCGCAGCCACAGCCAGTGTGGAATCCGGCAACGGACAACGCGATGTCGAATTCGTGGACGTCAAGCAGGACGGCGACACCATCTCGTTTGTCGAGCTGCGGCGGATTCAGAACCGCGAAATCCGCATTGAATTCAATGGCAAGCTGGCGGGCCATGCGATCAAGCTGATTCGGAAAGTCGGCGACTTCGGCAGCACGGAAGCCACGGCCACCCGACGCCTTCCGGAACTTCCGGCGGAACCCGAGCCGGCGGCTGAACCACGGCCGGCCGCCGACGTAAAAATCAATCGCGTCCTTAAAGAGGCATTCAGGGACTCTTTCCGCATCGGTATGGCGGGCGATGTGCCCGCACGGTACTCGGAACAGGAACTGAAGGTCGCTTCCGAACATTTCAACGCCGTCACACCAGAAAACTGCATGAAGCCCGAACGGATTCACCCGGAAGAAGGGCAGTGGCAATTCGAGCAGGCCGATGCGCTCGTTGATTGGGCAGTTCAGAACAACATGTCGATACACGGTCACACGCTGGTCTGGCACGCGCAGACTCGTGACTGGTTCTTCCGCGATGGTGACAGGGACCGGGTCGCACAGCGGCTGAAAGACCACATCCACACGCTGGTCGGGCGCTACCGCACGAAGATCCACAGTTGGGATGTCGTCAACGAAGCCATCAATGACGGTGGCGACCAGGAAACGGGCCAAACCGAGAACCTTCGCAATTCCCGATGGATGCAGACCCTCGGACCGGAATTCCTAACGCTGGCGTTCCAATTCGCGCACCAGGCCGACCCCGACGCGATCCTGTATTACAACGACTACAACATCGAATCAGGACCGAAGCACGCCAGTTCCCTGGTTCTGCTCAAACGCTTGCTCAAAGAGGGAGCGCCCATTCACGCTGTCGGCATTCAGGGGCACTGGCGAAGCGGGAATGTTCCCTTTGACGACATCGATCAGGCGATTGCGGATTACGCGGCACTGGGCCTGAAGGTCAGTATCACGGAGCTCGACGTCACCATCCGCGGGGCGTCCGGCGGACAGTTTGGCCCCGGCTTTGGTGGAGGCCGCTTCCGCAACGCAGCGCCGCCATCCCTGGAGGACCTTAGGGCTCAGGCAGAAGATTACGCCAGGCTCTTCGCGATCTTTGAGAAGCACAAGGACGTGATCGAGCGAGTCACTTTCTGGGGCCTCAACGACCGCCGCACTTGGCGCTTTGGACAGCACCCGTTGCCTCTCGATGCCAACAGCAATCCCAAACCGGCGTACGCTGCCATCGTGAACGGCCCGGGACGGGATTAGCCCCATCTGCAGATATTTCCCTTCATCAGATTGAGGGAACGTAAACTGGCCCCCCGAAAAGCCTTGACCCATCGCAGCTTTGATCGCGGCGGTTGACAGGAACTGTTGTCAAAACCGAGTCGGGGCGACGCGATTGGAATCGAAAGTGTCGCAGACCAAGTTTCCCCCGGCCGCGCGGGCCATATCAATCGAGGGACGAGCCAGGGTTTTGAAATCATACCGTTTGGCACCACCATTGCCGGAAGCCGCAATTACGAATCCGCGCCGGACACATCGTCCGGCGCCTCAGGCGGTTTCGAACAAGCTGCCGATCCCCTCGTATTCCAAGGCTACATGCAGATAGGCCGACCTGATGCTGACGTTGGCGTGGCCGGCCGCGTCCCGCACCTCCGCCAGTGTCCGGCCGCCGGCCAGTGCCGGGCGTGGTGGATCGCCGCACGGGCTTCAGTTTCCGGCCGCCGCGGCGCCGATCCCGGTCACATCCCGGTATCGGTCCAGCAGCGCCTTGTTCCGGTCCCAATCCTCGGGCGTCTCGTCCTGCCAGTCTTCCGCCCTGACGAAGGGCGGCCCCATTGAAGTCAGCAGATCACCACGGTCAGCCTGACCGGGGAGCAGAGACGTGCCGGGTTGGGATCGCCTGAGTGATCGCAACCCCTCATTTCCCCGACGCGAGACTCTCGGCCGCGGTGCGAAAGTTTGGACCAAAACGGCGATCTCGGCCCGACGTCAGACCGGCGGCTGGAACTCAAGTCGAGGCACAATGGCGCCGTCCCGTCGCCGCCGCAGGTCGCGAAGAGGCACGCCCGGCACGGATGAGCTAGACTGCCACTCGGCTTGTTGAGGTCTGGAGCCATGCCATGCAACGTGCCGTGTGGATCCTGAAAGTAACCTGGACAGCCGGCATCGTGCTGGTGAGCGCCATCGCCTGGTCGGCGGAAGACCCTCCAGCCGAGTTGAAACCGTGGCTCGGATCGCAGGAATGGAAACGGGATGCCGAGGGACCAGTTCTTTCCCTCGGAGCGGACGGCGCCTTCGACGACACGCACATCTTCGCCCCGACCGTCGCTCGCGAGAACGACCACTTTCGAATGTGGTATTGCGGCTCGCAGGGGTTCGCGCACGATCTGGCGCCGGTGCGCACTCGGGATGAACGGGTCTTTCGACTGGGGCTGGCGGAGAGTCAGGGCGGCCTCCGGTTCCAAAGGCACCCCGGACCCGTGCTGGAGTTGCCGACTCCGCGGTTGTCGATCGTCACACCGACGATTCTCCGCGACGCTCGGGGACACGTGCTGCGCGAGGACGGCCAACTGCGGATGTGGTTTACGTCGGCCACGCTCGGCGGGGGTGGCCCGCCTCATGCGATTCACCAGGCCGTCAGCCGCGATGGCCTCCGGTGGACCAATGTCTCACCGATCCAGATCTCGCGGGCGTATTGCCCCACGGTCGTGAAGACGGAACAGGGCTACATGCTGTGGTACACGGAACCGGGCCGTTATCCGTGGGTCATCCGCCACGCGACCAGTCCGGACGGCAGTACCTGGACCGTCACCGAGCAGCCGGTCCTCACGATTTCACAGCCGTGGGAGCATGATCTGCAGATCTACCCGTGCGTGCTGCACGTCGACGGCGTGTACCTGATGTGGTACGCCAGCTATCTGGAAAAGAATCACGAAACCACTGCGATCGGGTTTGCAGTAAGCACCGACGGCATCACCTGGCACAAGCACCCCCAGAATCCAGTCCTCCGGCCGGACCCGGGCCGCCCCTGGGAGTCGCACTACGTCTCCAGCCACTCCGTCCTGCAGCTCGATGACGGTCGCTTCCGCATCTGGTACGCCAGCCGCAAGGCCCCGCCGTTCCAGAATCTGTACTTCGCCATCAATACCGCGGTGTGGGACAGGAGAAAGGAATGACTCTGATCCACTGTGACGAAGTCGTTCTCGCCTGTTGAGCAGTCCCTCAACGTGCCGTGTCTTCCGACCCAAATGTCGCGCGACAAGAGGGGGTTGGGCTCTCTATAGCGAACCCGCCCCCCCTCATGAATAGAAGGCGAGATTCTCGGCCCGGAACAGAGAGTTGGTCCAAAACCGGGTGCCTCGGCCCGGTCGTGGTTATGACCTCGCGAGACACGCCGAGACGTAAGTGAGAGTCGCGGTCGCCAATCCCGGTCGCAACCAATTGCGATCACGGTCGTTGTTTCGGGGGTTCAGAAACCCTCTCCGACTTGCGCGCATAGAGCACAACAAGGCCCGCCGGTATTCCGACGGGCCTTGTCAGTAGCGGGGGCAGGATTTGAACCTACGACCTCGAGGTTATGAGCCTCGCGAGCTACCGGGCTGCTCCACCCCGCGTCAAGAACCTGACCCGTTGCCGAGTCGGTTGCCCCAGTATATCGGCGGGCGGCCGGAAAGATAGTGAGCGGCGGGGGAAAGAATTCGGAAATCAGGCGATTCATCGGCCGCTGCGACGGGGTTCAGTCACTCGAGGGTTCTGTACGGACGCTCTCCCGGCGGGACGGGCGATTCGGCGAGGTTCCCGATTCGGCGGAATCCGAGAAGAATGGGCGGCGGGTTTCGGAGTTCGGGCGTGACGGAGACCTTATGACCACCGCTCCCGAGCAGTTGATTGCGCTGGCCAAAGAGGACGCCGACCAGGGGCTCGGGCGGCTGCTGGACCTGTACCGGGGCTATCTGGGGCTGCTGGCCCGGATGGAGGTCGGACCGCGGCTGCAGCGGAAGGTGGACCCGTCGGACCTGGTGCAGGAGACCCTGCTCGATGCGCACCGCCAGTTTCCGCAGTTTCAGGGAGCCACCGAGGCGCAGTTCCTCGCCTGGCTGCGCCGCATTCTCGCCGGGAAGGCGGCCAATACGGTACGGCATTATCTGGGAACGCAAAGCCGCAACCTGCAGCAGGAGCTGGAATGGGATCTGTCGCAGTCGTTCGACCGGGCGTCGCAGCATCTGAGCCAACTCGCGACGGCGGCGGGGCCGTCACCCAGTCAGCACTATCTGCGGCGCGAACAGTCCGTGCTGATCGCCGATGCGCTGCAACGGTTGCCGGAGGATTACCGCGAGGTGATCGTCCTCAGGCATTGGGATGATCTGACGTTTCCGCAGATTGCCGAGCGCATGAACCGGACGGTGGACAGCGTGGAAAAACTCTGGGTCCGCGCGCTGGCGAAGTTGAAGCAGGCCGTGGCGATGGGAGCCGGCACATGACCTCGCATCCGTTGAGCACCGCAGCCTACGACCACCTGGGGGATTCCGACGACTCCACCGAGATTCCCGACGATCCACGGCTGCTGCCCATCGTCCGGGAGTATCTCGCCCGGCTGGAGGCCGGTGAAGAACCAACAGTCGACGAGTACGTCGCGCAACATCCCGATCTGGCGGAAGCGCTGCGGACGTGCCTCGAGGGGCTAGACCTGGTCCATCGCAGCGTGAAGACCGATCGCCCGCCGGTCGTGTCGCTTGCCGCTTCGTCCGTCGATCCGCCGCCGTTTGTGGCAGATCCGCGCGGCGACTTCCGGATCGTGGGGGAGCTGGGCCGCGGCGGGATGGGGGTTGTGTTCGAGGCCCTGCAGACTTCGCTGGGTCGGCGGGTGGCGCTTAAGGTGCTGCCGTTCACGGCGACGCTGCAGCCGCGGCAGTTGCAGCGGTTTCTGAACGAGGCCCAGGCGGCGGCGCATTTGCATCATCCGCACATCGTGCCGGTGTTTGCCGTCGGCTGCGACCGGGGCGTGCACTATTACGCCATGCAGCTCATCGACGGGATGTCGCTGGCGGAACTGCTGACGCGGTTGCGGCGGGACGCCGGGTGGCCCGACGTCAGCGGTGGGACCGCGGAGGCGGCGACCATCTCCGCCGGTGCGGCGACGTCCGCATCGGTTCCGGCGGAGGTTCGCATCAGTGAAACGATGAACGTGTTCTCGTCGCGGCTGTCGACGGAACGAACGGCCGGGCGGAGCGACTTTTTCCAGACGGTGGCCCGCATCGGAAAACAGGCCGCCGAAGCGCTGGCCTACGCCCACGAGCTGGGGATCGTGCATCGGGACATCAAGCCGGCCAATCTGATGATCGACGGCCGCGGTCAGGTGTGGGTCACCGATTTTGGATTGGCCCAGGTCCGCAGCGGGGCCGAGCTGACGCAGACCGGAGACCTGCTGGGAACGCTGCGGTACATGAGTCCCGAACAGGTCCAGGGGGACCGGGCCCTGCTCGACCAGCGGACGGACATTTACTCGCTCGGCGCCACCCTGTACGAGCTGGCCACGCTGCAGCCGCCGTTCATCGGCGCAAACCGCGAGACGCTGCTGCGGCAGGTGCTGCACGAGGAGCCCGTGGCTCCGCGGATGCTGAATTCAGCCCTGCCGATCGAACTCGAAACCATCATCATGAAGGCGCTCAGCAAGTCCTCGGCGGACCGCTACGCCTCCGCGCAGGATCTGGCCGACGATTTGCAGCGGTTCCTCGACCACAAGCCGATCCTGGCGCAGCGGCCGACGCTGTGGGATCGGGGCCGCAAGTGGGCCCGCCGGCATCCGGCGGCCGTGATCGCGGCGGCCCTGCTGATGGCCGCGCTGTCCCTGGGACTGGGAATTCACAACCGGCTCATCGCCCGCGAGCAGACCCGCACCAGCGAGGCGCTGCACCGCGAGCGCGACCGGGCGATCGAATCCGAACGGCGCTTCAAGCAGGCCCGGCAGGCGGTGGATCTGCTGATCGAAATCGGCGAGGAGGAACTCGCCGACAAGCCCCACATGAACTCCACCCGCAAGCGGCTGCTCGAAGCCGCGCTCGTCTACTACCAGGACTTCATCGCCCAGAGCGACGAGGACCCGCAGACGCAGCAGGAGCTGGCGGCCGTCGAGAGCCGCGTCAAGCGGATTCTGCACGAGCTGTCGCTGGTTTACAGCCTGTCGCAGGTCATGCTGATCGCCGCGCCGGATGTGCAGAGCGACCTGCGGGTCTCCGAGGAACAGCGGCAGGACCTGACGGCGTTCCTGCGGGACGCGGAAACGCAGCGCGACGCGCTGTTCGCGCAGCCCTGGACCACGGTCGAGGAGCGCCAGCGGCAATTCGTGACCCTCGCCGAAACGCTGACCGAGCGGTTGCGACAGATCCTCACCGGTGCGCAGCGCGACCGGCTGCAGCAGATCGCGCTGCAGGAGCAGGGATTGTTCGCCTTCCAGGAACCGGACGTCGTCAAGGCGCTGGCGCTGACCCCGGAGCAGCGGCGGCAGATTCGCGAGATTGGCTTTGCCACCCTGTTGAATCGGGGCCCACGCGTGATCGAAGTCCGCCGCCCGCCGGACGGCCCTCCTCGTCCCGACGGGTTCCCTCCGCCCGATGGACCATTTCGCGGCTCGCCACTGCACCGTGAACAGGAGGAGCAACGACAGCGCGAGGCCCTGCAGAAAGTTCTCGCCCTGCTGACCCCGGCACAGCTCGAACGCTGGCACGAAATGACCGGCCCGAGGTTCGTCGGCCGGGCGATGCTGTTTCCCCCGGGGTTTCCCGGCGGGGGACCGCCGTTCCGCGAGCCGCCCCCACCACACGAGCCACGGCCCCGCGATCCCAGACCTTGAAGCCCGTTACGGCGTTTGCCGTTCCCTCTGATTCTCCGCATCGAACGCCAGGCCTCTTCAACGATCCACAGGCGGAACCATGACCATTCTCAGGCTGCTTGTCGTGTTGGCCCTGCTGCTGGGTGTCGCATTCATCTGCGTGGGCCAGCCCCCCGAGCCACCGGGCGGAAATCGCGCCGATGGTCCCCCCCCGCGCGGGTTTGGCGGGCCTCCCGGATTTGGCGGCCCTCCGGGCTTCGGTGGGCCTCCGGGATTTGGCGGACCGGGAGGGCTGCCCGCGTCATCGGTCCAGTTGCTGACCCTTCCGGAGGTCCGCAAAGAGCTGGATTTGTCCGAACGTCAGCAACGGGAGGTCGACGAAATCCTCGCCGAGACCCAGGACCGCCTGCGGGGGGCCATGGACAATTTCAACCCGTTGGAGCTGTTCGGCCTCAGCGAGGACGAGCGTCAGAAGCGGTTCGATGCCATTCGCCGGAAGTCCGACGAGGTTCAAACGCAGGCCGACAAGCGGCTGGACAAGGCTCTCGACCGGGAACAATTCGCCCGCTTGCGGGAGCTGCGGTTCCAACGGGAGGGGACGGCCTCGTGGATGCGCCCCGATGTGGCCAAACAACTGGCTCTCTCACCGGAGCAGTCAACGAAACTGAAAGAGATCGAAGAGGCGTCGCGGCCGAGGTTTGAAGGCGGCCCGCCGGACTTCGCCCGGCTGGAAGAGACGCGGCAGCGGGCCGAGCGCGACCGGCTAGCCCTGCTGACCGATGACCAGCGCACGACGTGGGAAAAAATGCTCGGGAAGCCGTTCGACTTTCCGCCCATGCCGTTCGGCTTCGGCCCCGGTGGTCCCGGCGGTCCGATACAACAGGAGCGCAAACTCGTCGCGCAATTCGACAAGGATGGCAACGACTGGCTCAACCACGACGAACGGACAGCCGCGCGCGAAACGGCGGCGCGGGGCGGCCGACGTGGTCCGGGCCCCCTGGGGGGCGGTCCGGGGCGCGGGTTTGGACCGCCGGGATTCCCCGGGAGGCAGGAGCGCGAGCCACCGAAACCGGGACCGCGAGTTGCTCCCGCCGATGTCCCGAAGTATCCCGATGCGCCGCTGTACGAGCCGACCGTCCTCCGCACGCTGTTCCTGGAGTTCGAGAACGACGACTGGGAAGCCGAGTTGGAGGCGTTCCACAACACCGACGTGGACGTCCCTGCGACGCTGACCGTGGACGGCGTAACGTACCGCAACGTCGGCGTGCATTTCCGCGGAGCGTCGTCCTACATGGGCACCCCCGCGGGTTACAAGCGGTCGCTGAATCTCGCGCTGGATCTCGCCGACAAGGACCAGCGGCTGTACGGCTACAAAACGCTCAACCTGCTCAATGCCAATGGCGATCCGTCGCTGATGAGCACGGTGCTGTATTCCCACATTGCCCGAAAACACATTCCCGCGCCGCAGGCCAACTTCGTCCAGGTGGTCATCAACGGCGAATACTGGGGCGTGTATCCCAACGTGCAGCAGTTCAACAAGGAGTTCCTCGCCGAGAACTACGGCTCCACGAAAGGGAACCGCTGGAAGGTGAGCGGCAATCCGGGGGCGTCGGGCGGGCTGGAATACTTCGGCGAGAACATCGACGAATACCGCCGCCGGTTCGAGATCAAGTCCAAGGACGACGAGAAATCCTGGCGGGAGCTGATCAGGCTCTGCCGCATGCTCAACGAGACTCCGACGGACCAGTTGCCCGCGGCGATGGAACCGCTGCTGGACGTCGACGGCGTGCTGAAGTTCCTGGCGCTCGATGTGGCGCTCATCAACAACGACGGTTACTGGACGCGGGCCAGCGATTACAGCCTGTATCAGGATGCCGACGGAAAGTTCCACGTCATTCCGCACGACATGAACGAGGCATTCCACGGCGCGATGATGATGGGCTTCGGACCGCCGGGAGGAATGCCGGGCGGCCCCCCTGGACCGGGCGGACCGCGCGGCGGAGACGGCCCCCGGCCGTTTGGCCCCGGTGGTCGTCCAGATGGACCGGGCGGACGGCCGCCGGGACCAGATGCCCGCGGCGGTCGGCCCGATGCTCCCGAGGGTCGGGGCGGACCTCCCCGTGGCCCCGGCGGCGGCTTCGGTGGGCCTCCGGGTGGTCCCGGAGGGCCGGGCGGACCCGGAGGGCCGGGCGGACCGCGCGGCGGAGGCGGGGTGGATCTCGATCCGCTGATCGGCCTCGACAACCCCCGCATGCCGCTCCGCAGCAAGCTGCTCGCCGTGCCGGAGTATCGCCAGCGGTACTTGCGGTACGTCCGGCAGATCGCCGACGAATCGCTGGACTGGAAGTCGCTCGGGCCGGTGGTCATGCAGTACCGCACGCTGATCTTCGACGGCGTCGAGGCGGAAACCCGCAGCCTGAACTCGTTCGACGCCTTTGCCCGCGTGACCAGCAGTCAGCCCGATCCCAATGCCGTCCGCGGCCGCGAGTTGCCGCTGCGCACGTTCGCCGACCAGCGGCGGGCCTACCTGCTCGATCACCCCGAGGTGAAGAAGGTGGCGAAATGATTTGTGAAACCCGCGCGCGACAGCGAGGTCTGCCGGAGCTGATCTCCGGCGACCGCTGTCAGGACTCGGCCATGACCGCGTTACCCGCTTCCCCCGCGCTGTTGCGGTTTCCGACCGGCAGCCTGCCGGTTTACGAGGTGAAGTTCCTGCTCACCGAGGAAACCGCGCAGCAGTTGGAGCGCGAGCTGCGAACGGCGTTGCAGCCGGACCCGCATGGACTGGCCGGCCGCTACACGACGACCACGCTGTACTGCGACACGCCGGCATTCGACATTTTCCACCGCCGGCTGCGGAGCAAGTGCCGGCTGCGGCGGTATGGCGATCTCGATCGCGTGTTCCTGGAGCGCAAGTCGAAGCGCGGCGACCGGGTCCGCAAGCGCCGCGCGGACGTGCCGCTCGCGGACGTGGTCCGCCTGGAAACGCCGGACGCCGATGCGGTCTGGGACGGCCAGTGGTTTCATCGCCGCGTGCTGCAGCGGCAACTGGCACCGGTCCTCGCCGTGATGTACGACCGCACGGCGTACTTCGGCGCGGGCGAACACGGCCCCATCCGGCTGACGTTCGACCGGGCCGTCCGCGGCACAATCGCATCCGGTTGGCAGGTCGCCCCGTTTACCGCCGGCGAGCCCGTACTGTCCGACACCGTGATCGGCGAGTTCAAGTTCCGCGGCCCGATGCCGACGCTGTTCAAGCGCGTCATTGAGTCGCACCAGTTGCTGCCGGGTTCGGCGTCCAAGTACCGCCTGTGCGCGGCCGCGCTCGAACTGGCGGTGAGTCCGCAACAATAGGTGCCGCGAGCCGAGCAGCACCGCAGAGTCTCCGCGTCTTTGACACCGTTGGACAACAGCGGTCCGGCTCGGCTCGCCGGGCCGGCGGAAACCACACGGGCCTCCCCATGCCGGACTGGCTGCAATCGACGACCGCCGTGCTCGAACTCGACATCACCCCACAGCAGCTGGCCGCGCGCCTGCTGCTGGCGACGCTGGCGGGAGCGGTGGTGGCCGGGATCTGTTATGCGGCGCACGGCCGGCGGAAAGCCGATGCCCCGATGCTGCTGACCACGCTGGTGCTGCTGACGGTGCTGATCGCCATGGTCACGCTGGTCATCGGCAACAGCGTGGCCCGCGCGTTCGGACTGGTGGGGGCCTTGTCCATCGTCCGCTTCCGCACCGTGGTCGATGACACCCGCGATACGGCGTTCGTGATCTTCGCGGTCATCGTCGGCATGGCGATCGGCGCAGGAGCGCTGCTGGTGCCTCTGATTGGCGTGCCTTTGGTCGGCCTGGTGGCGATCGTGCTCGACCGGCTGCGGGCGATCTCGCTGCCGGAGGCCCCGACGCACCGGCTGGTGGTCCGGATGGGTCTGGGCCGCGATCCGGCGACGGTCCTCGATCCGGTGCTCGACCGGCACACCACGCGGCGGTTCATTACGGCCAGCAGCACCTCGCAAAAGGGAGCCGCCCTCGACGTCACCTACCGCCTGCACCTGCCCTCCGACAGCAGTCTGCCGCGGCTGGTCGCCGAGCTGAATCAGCTCGACGGCGTGCAGAGCGTGGAGCTCACCGTCCAGTGAGATTCCCGACGGTCCTCGCGAAAAATTCGCGAGCCGGAGTGGTCGCCCGGTCTATATCTCTGCGAGCGATTCATGCATGACCGCCCGCTGACCCGGACCGATCTCCACCCCGTCGAGGATTGCCCAACATGCCGAAGTTCTGTCTCGCGATCGCCGTGGCGATCGCCTCCCTGATGACCGTGACCGTTCGCGCCGCTGACGCCCCGAAGGACATTGTCGACACCGCCGTGGGCGCCGGCTCGTTCAAGACGCTGGTCGCCGCCGTGAAGGCTGCCGGCCTCGTCGACACGCTGAAGGGCGAAGGCCCCTTCACCGTGTTTGCCCCGACTGACGAAGCCTTCGCCAAGCTGCCCGCGGGCACCGTCGAGGACCTGCTCAAGCCCGAGAACAAGGAGAAACTGGTCGCCGTGCTGACGTATCACGTCGTTCCCGGCAAGGTGATGGCCGCCGACGTGGTCAAGCTGACCTCCGCCAAGACCGTGCAGGGCCAGACGGTGAAGATCGACACCAAGGACGGCGTCAAGATCGACAACGCCAAGGTCACGAAGACCGACATCGCCTGCAAGAACGGCGTGATCCACGTGATCGACACGGTGATTCTGCCGAAGTGATTGCGGTGGACTTCAACCATCGCAGCCGCATCCAGAGCCCGTCTCCGTCGTTTCGGAGGCGGGCTTTTTTCATCTCGTTCCCGAACTCCTGTTTGGGAACGCACTCGCCGCCAAGCGCCGCTTGGGGTCGCGCGACAGGATGCGCCGCCGCCCGGGACGTGAAGCAGAGCTTCACGGCGAGGGTGTTTTCATCCTGGAGCTTGGGCACAAGGAGGGAATGTCGCCGCAGCTGTCCGCACAACTCCGGTCGCTGGCGCTTCCGGCTCGCCAGGGAGGCGATCCGTCTTTGCCACGCATCAGCACTGGATGATAGGATGTCCGCTGCAGTGGTCGTTCCCTCATTGAGCAGGACGGGCTTCCGATGTCGCGGCGTGGCTGGTTGTGGCTGGTGGTGTGGTGCTCCGGCGTCGCGCCGGTGTTTGCGCAGACGGCGGCGAACGATCCGAATCGCTGGGAGCCCGCGCTCCAGGCGTTCGAGAAGCAGGACGCCGAGTCGCCGTTCGCCAAGGGGCAGAACGTGTTCGTCGGCAGCTCCAGCGTGCGGCTGTGGAAGCTGGACGAAGCGTTCCCGGAGCACCAGTGCCTCAACCGCGGCTTCGGCGGCTCGCAGTTGGCTGACGTCACCCGATATGCCGAGCGGCTGGTGCTGCCGCATCAACCCCAGGTGATTGTCCTCTACGCCGGCGACAACGATCTGGCGGCCAAGCGCACGCCGGAGCAGGTGCGGGACGACTACGTCACGTTCGTCGGCAAGGTCCGGGCGAAGCTGCCCGACGCGAAGATCGTGTGGGTGGCGATCAAGCCCAGCCCCAAGCGGTGGGCGATCAAGGATGCAGGCCTCGCAGCCAACGCGCTGGTCCGCACCGTCCAGGAGACCGATCCGCACAGCGTGTACGTCGACATCTGGACGCCCTTCCTCGGCGACAACGGCGAACCGCGAAAGGAACTGTTCGTGAAGGACGGACTGCACCTGTCGCCCGCCGGGTATGAGATCTGGAACCGGCTGGTCAGACCGCATCTGGTGAAACCCTGAGACACAAACTCCAAAGGCCAAAAACCAAGCTCCAAGAGCCAAGGGCCAAGGAAAAATGACCAGACACCAGTGAGTGCTTCCAACGGTTCGGCTCTGTTGGCTCTTAGTTGGAGTTTGGCTTTTGGAGCTTGAAACTTCGCATCGTCCTCCCAGGACTCTTGCCATGATTCGCCCCCTGCTGCTCGCCGTGCTTCTGGGTTCGTTCGCACTCGCTGCGGATGCCGCCGATTGGCCGGCGTTTCGCGGGCCGGCGGGGAATGGGATCGCCCCTGAGGACGCCGCCCCGCCGCTGAAGTGGGACCGCGAGACCAACATCGCCTGGCGCGTGCCGCTCGATGCCCCCGGCAACAGCAGCCCGATTGTCGTCGGCGACGTCGTGTATCTCACAACGGCCGACAAGCCGGGCAAGACGCTGTCGGTGCTGGCACTCGACCGGCTCACCGGACAGGAGTTGTGGAAGCAGTCCGTCAAAGACGAACGCCCCGGACCCACGCACGACACCAACCCGTATGCCGCCGGGTCGCCCGCCAGCGACGGCGAACGGCTGGTGGTCTGGTACGGTCAGGCCGGGCTGCATGCGTACTCGCTGGATGGCAACCCGATCTGGTCGGTCGAAACGCCGAACGTGAAGCACATCTGGGGGTACGGCACGTCGCCCGTGATTCACGCCGGCCGGGTGTACCTCAACAACGGTATCGGTCCTGAGGCAGCCGTCGCCGCCTACGATGTGACCAACGGCCAGCCGCTCTGGAAGACCCCCGAGCCGGGCGGCGACGACGGCAGCTCGCAGAAGGGGGGCGGCTGGATCGGCTCGTGGAGCACTCCGAACGTCGTCACGGTCGACGGCGTCGAGCAGCTCCTCGTGCCACAGCCGACGCGCGTCGTCGCTTACGACCTCGCCGACGGCAAGATCCTGTGGTACTGCGAGGGGCTGGCGAATCTCCCCCGCGGCAACCTGGCCTACACCTCATTGATGTTCGGCGATGGATACGCCGTGGCCCTGGGGGGTTTCAATGGCCCGGCGATCGGCTTCAAGCTCGGCGGACAGGGGAACGTCACCGAGCAGAACCGGCTGTGGCGCGTCGAGCGAAACAACCCGCAGCGGATCGGTTCCGCGGTGGTGCTGGGCGACAGCGTGTTCCTGGCGAACTCCGGGCCAGGGATCATCGAATGCCTGGACCTGAAGACCGGCGAACCGCGGTGGCGGGCCCGCCCGGAATCCGGCGGCAACTTCTGGGGCTCGGTGATCTACGCCGCCGGCCGGCTATACGTCACCAATCAGAACGGCCTGACGGTGGTGTTCGCCCCGAATCCCGAGAAGTTTGAGCTGCTCGCCGAAAACCCGCTGGGCGAGCACTGCAACGCCACGCCGGCGGTCGCTGGAAAGGACCTGTTCATCCGCACGTACGACGCGGTGTACAAGATTCGGGAGCAATAGACGGCCAGGGGGGCGGCTTATCCCAGCGGCGGAATGCGGCCGGAACGGTGAATCAACGCCGCGTCATCGCTGGACGGAAGCGGCAGCACGACCCCGTCTCCCAATCCGCGACCGAAGGACACCCGCTCGCCGGCGGATTTGCCGGGCACCGGGACGAGCCGCACGACGGTCATGCGGCCATTGACCACGGCGGACGCAAGCTGGTCGGCCATCACCGCGGACAGCGTGGCGGGTGTGGTGTCGCCGGGGACGGGAATCAGGTCGAGTCCCTGCGCACCGACGGCACTCAGCCGCGCCAGATGCTCCACGGCGAGCGAACCCGCCTCCGTCGCCGAGACCAGCCCGCTGTCCCGCAGCACCGGCAACAGGATGGACACGTCCGAGGCGATGTCCGCCGAGGCAAAGGCCCCGCCGGCCTTGACGGACGACAGCACCAGCAGCAGCGCCGCCGCCGTGCCCGGCGAGCCGAACTTCGATACGCCGAGGAGCTGCAGCAGCTCGGTGATCGTCTGGCCCGAACGGATCGTCGGGGCCAGCGACAGGTCCACGCGGCCGAAATCCGCCCCCAGTTGCCTGGCGATGGCCCGGCCGATCACCTCCGCGATCCGCGTCGCCTGAAACGCCGCGGTCTTGATGTCTCCCGACAGCGTCGCCAGCGACGCGCGGGGGTCGTCCTGCAGCCGCTGCTTGACGGCCTGTTGAATCGGCCCCATGGCGCTCACGCTCACGTGGACCGTCAGCTCGCCCCAGCCATCGGACGGGCACGAACCGGCCACCGGCGGACCATCAGGGGGGACATTCGCCAGCACGCCCAGGTAGGCGGCGCCGATGCCGCTCCGGTCCGCCGTCGCCGCGGCGGCCTCCTTCACCTTGTGGCCGAGCAGTTCGACGACATCGAGATTGACTCCGGCCGGCCGGCTGGCCGCCTCAACCGCCGTCTGCACCCGGTCGGTCTGGGCAAGAATCGCCGGCAGCGCCGCAATCATCTGCCGCGACGTGCTCGACATCGCCTGCGCGGCCCGCACGAAGTAGCCCCCGATGAGATCGAGATGGGCATTGGCCGCCGCCCCGTCCAGCGTTCGGGCGATGTTCACCAGATCTTCGGGTCCGAAGCCTTCGGCAATCCGTTCGAGCGGGGTCACATACACGCGGCGCTGCAGGATGGGAATCCCGTAGTCCGCCGCGACGGTCCCGCAGGCGGCAACGAAGGCCTGGGACCGCGCGAGCACGCGCTGGTACATGGCGTCGCACAGGGGGTGCAGCGTCCGTTCGGCGAGATCCCCCACGTTGATCGCCAGCGTGACCGTGCGCACCTCCAGGGGAGGCACGTCGGTCAGCAACGAACTCGGAATGCGGTGCTGCGTCATCGGCCCCGTCCTGCCGAAACCGTCAACGGATGAGGATCGGAAATCGCCTTCAGCACGTCGTTGCGGACCACGGCCACCTCGACGCCGTCGTTGCGAAACAACTGGTCCAGGTCGGCCTGCAGCCGCGACACGGCCACCCCCACCGGCACCCGCAGCGCCAGGCAGGTCTCGAACCGGCCCGTGGCGTCGTCCCGGGCGCCATACAGATCCACGATGTCGATCCCCTCCTGCGCCATCCGCAGCGAAACCCGCCGCAGCACGCCCGGCCTGTCCTGTCCCTGGACCCGCAACAGATAATCGCGGGCATCCTCCCCCGCCGCCGTCGCCTCGCCGGGGGGCTCCAGCGCCGGATCCTTGAGCATCACCTCCAGCCCGAACGGCCGGCCGACCGCGCGGAGGTGGTCGACAATCACGTCGGGGTGGCGGTCCGCGGGAAACTCGACGGCCATGATGATGGTGAAGTAATCGCGCATGATCGCCAGGCTGAGGTCAACGAAGCCCCCCCCCAGCTCATCCAGCGCGGTGGCCATCGCCGCCAGAATGCCCACCCGGTTGGCCGCCATCACGGTCATCACGTACTGTTTTTTGGCCATCGCTGCACGCCCCAGGCGGGTCGTCCGCCTGCCCATGAGAATGGCCGCAGCGGCGACGGAAAGCAACCGGACGATTGCACCACTAACAGAAGAAACCCCTGAATCGGACCAAATCTGCGGCCATGCGACACCCATTCCGTCCTGAGGCAGCCGCAGGTGACAGCAGCCGTCTTCATTCGACGACGATCCTCATTGACGCCGTGGCGGCAGAACGGGAGACTGCCTTGTGGGACGTCGGCTCCGCGGCCGGACGCTGTTTTGGTCTTCTCGCGCGGAACTGACGACAGGAATCGTCGACGTGTCCCAGTGGCCGCTTTCCACGGTGTTCCGCGTCAGCCTGTACGCCCTGACGGCGCTGGCCAGTTGGATGCTGGGCCGCGCCGAAGGGGGCAGGATTCCCTACGTCACGTTCGGTGTGCTGGTGGCGGCGTTCGGGATCACCGATTCCGGGCGGGGCTGGTCGCTCCCCCCGCTGCCGGCAAATCTGCTCGGAGTCTTGGCCGTGGGGGCGGCGGCGTGGGAGTTCTTCCAGCCGGACGACGAAGCCAAGCTGCTGTCCGGCGCGCATCTGCTGGTCTACGCCACCTGGATCGTGATGTTCCAGGAGAAGACCTACCGGTTGTACCTGTGGGTGATGGCGCTGGGCGTCCTGCAGGTGGCGGTGACGTCGGTGCTGGCGCCGGGGATGTGGTTCGGCGTCTGCCTGATCATCTACGTCTGCGGCGCCTTGTGGACCATGAGCGTGGCGTCGCTGTACCAGGTGCAGCAACAGTACGACGCCGGTGACGCCGGCTGGCGGCTCGCCCTGCAGACAGCGGTTTCCGTCGCCCCGGCGCAGGGCCGGCTGGTGCTGGTCCGCCCCTCCGTGCAGCACGACGACTCGCACCGCTGGATCACGCGGCAGTTTTTCGGCGGTCTGACCGTCCTGGTCGCGCTCTCGCTGGCGGTGAGCGCAGGGTTTTTCATCTTCACGCCGCGAATCTGGTTCGGGCCGCAGAACATCTTTGGCGACGACCGCACCGGCAGCCGGGAGAACCGGCAGAGCGTGACCGGCTTCGCCCGCGAGGTCCGGATCGGCGAGATCGGTCAGGTGCTCGAAAGCCTGAAGACGGTGTTCACCGTGCAGTGCTTCGACGCCCAAACCGACGAGCCCCTGCCGGTGGACGTCGTCGCCGAGCGGATGGGAATGAAGGAACCGCTGTTCCGCGGCGTGGTCATGACGGAATACCGTCGCGGCCGCTGGACCCCGGAGCAGATCGACCAGCCGGTGCAGATCCGCTATTCCTACAATCAGCGTGGGTTCCGGCAGGAGTACGTTCTGGAGCCGACCACCAGCGACATCCTGTTTTGCCTGGGGACTCCCGAAGCCGCCGAGATCCGCACCCGACGGGAGGACGTGTTCCGGCAACCTGCCACCGGCGTGCTGGCGCGGGAACACCGGCCGGATGGAACGCAAAGGCTGTCGTACACGGTGTACGTCGCCCCGATTCCGCCGGAACTGGCCCGCATTCGGGCCACCCCCGTCCCCAAGGGGGTCTGGTGGCTGAATATCGAGTCGCAATACTTCCGTCGGAACCAGTCGCTGCCCCGCAATGTGCCGCGACTGCAACAGTTGGCCCGCGACCTCGTCGCGGAGGCGGAGACGAAGGCCGGCCGGACGCTGGCCCCCTCCGAGATTGCCACCGAACTGGAGCGGCACCTTCGCGATTCGGGCCAGTATGGCTACACGCTGAACCTGAGCGTGACCGATCCCGACATCGACCCGATCGAGGATTTCCTGTTCAACCGCAAGGAGGGACATTGCGAGTACTTCGGCTCCGCGCTGACGCTGATGTTGCGGGCCGTCGGCATTCCCGCCCGCCTGGTCAGCGGCTTCAAGGGAGCGCAGCGGAATGATCTGCGGGGCGTGTGGGAGGTCCAGGAACGGTTTGCCCACGTCTGGGTCGAGGCGTGGACGGAGTCCAACCACTGGATGACGCTTGACCCCACGCCGGAGCTCGAGCGGGAGGAGGGGGTGCAGGCGGTTTCCGAGAAGCTGGGCCTGTGGGGCCGCGTCAGCTCCACCACGCTGGACTTCTGGACCGACTACGTGATCAACGTCAATCTCCGGCAGCAGCAGGACCAGATTTACGCGCCGCTCCGCGACTTCGCACTCAAGGTCTGGGCCATGGCCCAGCGCTCCGTCGATTGGGGACCGGCGCTGTGGGCGTTTCTCACCCGGCTCTTGACGCATCCGGAAGAATGGCTGAGCGTCCGCGGGGGCATCACCGCGTTCGTGCTGCTGTTGACCCTGGCGCTGATCGGCCGCGGAGTGGCCCGGCTGCTGCAGTGGTATCGCGGCGGCGGCTGGGCCCGTGCGCGGGAACGGCGGCGGCAGCACCGGCTGGTCGTGGCGTTCTACGATCGGTATCTGAAGTCGCTGCGAAGGGCCGGTCTTGTGCGGCAGCCCACCGAAACCCCGCGCGAATTTGCCGCCGCCACGCAGGCGCGGCTCCAGACCCGGCTCGCCCCCGCCGGGCTGGCCGAGCTGCCCAACACCGTCTGTGCGGCGTACTACCGGGTCCGTTTTGGCGGCGAGACGATGCCCGCCAGCGAACTGCACGGCCTCGAAGCGCAGCTCACCGCCTTCGAGCACGCCCTCAACAGTCACGCCTAGAAGCCCACGGGTTGCCCCCCGTGGGCCCGATGCCTTGTTGGCCCCAACCGCACGGCATCGTCGCGAGATTCCTCGCCGGTTGGTATCCTCTGGCGGGTTCGCTTCGGACTCCCAGAGGACTTTCGCGATGCAGTGGCTGAAGCATGCGTTTGCGATCGAGCGGGCGGAACGGTTCGCGCCCACCGACGCCGAACGCGCGCTGGCCGACCGTCTCGCCGGCGAACTCGCCCGGCGGCGGTTGACGCTGCCCGCACTGGTGCTACTGGAATCGCTGCGGCCGCTGGGCTCCATCACCGCCCAGGCGATCTGGTTCAGTTACCCGTGGTTCGCCGCGCTGATGGACGCCAGCGGCCTCAAGGTCCTCGGCCAGATGCTGGAACGCCCGGGCGGAGCGGATTGGTTGATCGACCAGTTGCAGGACATCTCCGGTTCGAACGCGCAGGCCCGCAATCCGAAGGAACCGCTGAATCCCAATCCCTGAACGACGCGTCTCCGGCCCCCTTTTCGGATTTCGTGCTTAGGATCTCCTTCGGATTTCGGATTTCGAGTTTGGGATTTCTGCCTTCCAGGATGGGAGCCACGCGTTGACCCGAGACCACGCCGCCCGGCCTGCTTTCGCCGATCCGGATGCGCTCTCGGTCATCCTTGCGACCGATTGCGGCAGCACCACCACCAAGGCGATCCTCATCGAAAGGGTCGACGGCGTCTATCGCCAGACCTTCCGCGGAGAGGCCCCCACCACCGTCGAACAGCCCACCGCCGATGTCACCATCGGCGTCGTCAACGCGGCCACGGAAGTCGGCGAACTCGCCGGCCGCAGGCTCGTCGACGACGACGGCCGCCTCATCCGCCCCAGTCGCGGCAAAGACGGCTGCGACATCTACATCTCGACCTCCTCGGCCGGCGGCGGCCTGCAAATGCTGGTCGCCGGGGTGGTCAAAGAAATGACCGGCGCCAGCGCCCAACGGGCCGCCCTCGGCGCCGGGGCGATCGTCATGGACGTCCTCGCCACCAACGACAAACGGAAACCGCACGAACAGATTCAGCGCATCCGCGACCTGCGGCCGGACATGATCCTGATCTCCGGCGGCACCGACGGCGGGACCACGTCGCACGTCGTGCAGATCGCCGAACTGATCGCCCCGGCCCGCCCGCAGCCGCGGTTCGGCGGCCAGTTCCGGATGCCGGTGATCTATGCCGGCAACAAGGACGCCGCCAACCTGGTGGCCGATGTGCTCAAGGCCGACTTCGAGCTGTCGATCGTCCCCAACCTGCGGCCGACGATGGAGCGGGAACACCTCGGCCCGGCTCGCGACCGCATCCACGACCTGTTCCTCGAACACGTCATGGCCCATGCACCGGGGTATGACAAGCTGATCTCGTGGGCCGACGCCCCCATCATGCCCACGCCCGGCGCGGTGGGGGACATCCTGCGGACCATCGCCGAGCGGCAACGGATCAACGTCGTCGGCGTGGACATCGGCGGGGCCACCACCGACATGTTCAGCGTGTTCGGCGAGGCATTCAACCGGACCGTCAGCGCCAATCTGGGCATGAGTTATTCGATCTCCAACGTCTGCGCGGAGGCCACGCTGCCGCAGATCCTGCGGTGGGTCCCCTTCGACTGCCAGGAGCGCGAGCTGCGGAACCGGGTGAAGAACAAGATGATCCGCCCGACGACGATTCCGCAGACCCTGGACGCGCTGATCTTCGAGCAGGCCGTCGCCCGCGAAGCGCTGCGGCTGGCGTATGTGCAGCACAAGCAGTTCGCCGTCGGTTTGCAGGGCGTGCAGCAGCAGCGGACGGTGGGAGACGCCTTCGCGCAGACGACCGGGGCGAAGTCCATCGTCGACAACATGGCCCTCAACCTGCTGGTGGCCTCCGGAGGCGTGTTGTCGCACGCCCCGCGAATGGTGCAGACGGCGATGCTGCTCGTCGACGCCTTCGAGCCGGAAGGAGTCACCCGGCTCGCCAAGGACAGCATCTTCATGATGCCCCACCTGGGCGTCCTCGCGCAGGTCCATCCCCGCGCGGCGATGGAAGTCTTCGAGCGGGACTGCCTGATTTACCTGGGCACCTGCGTGGCCCCCAAGGGAACCGGCAAGCCGGGCCAACCCTGCTGCAAATACAGACTGTCCGGCGCGATTCAGGATCAGGGGGAACTGAAGGTCGGCGACCTCAGGCGGATCCCGCTCGCCGATGGTCAGACCGCGGAGGCGATCCTGGAACCGGCGCGCGGCTTCGACGTCGGCAACGGCCCCGGCCAACCGCTGACCGCGACGCTGCACGGCGGCACCGTCGGCCTCATCCTCGACGCCCGCGGCCGCCCGCTGGCGTTGCCGAGCGACCGCGCCCAATGCCAACGGACCGTGAGCGAATGGAATCGTGCCGTGGAGATGTATCCGGAGGGCTGAGAGTTGAGAGCTATTGATCTTCCGATGGGCCGTGTCGCGAGCGGCGAAGTTTTGTCCCCTCTCCCGCTCAAAGCCGCGGGAGAGGGGACAAGGCCAGGCAACGTCCGACGTTGGTGATCAGAGGATCAATCCCCCTCAATCCTCAGCCTGAGCAAAGCGAACCGATGGCCCAAGCCTACACCCCCGGACTGCTCGTGACGCCGCGAACGCGGTGGCGGTGTCGCCGCGTGCTCCCGATCGCGGGGCGCGTGTTGGCGACCGTCGGGCAGGCGGTGAACGCGCTGGAGGTCGTCGCGGAGACGGAACTCCCCGGCGACGCCACGCCGCTCGCCGTCGCCAAGCTGCTGGGCGTGCCCGCCGGCAACATGCCCGCGGCGCTGCTCAAGCAGGTGGGCGATAAAGTCGCGGCCGGCGAAGTGCTCGCCAAAACCGCGGGACTTTTCGGCCTGTTCGGCAGCGAAGTCAAGTCGCCGGTTGCGGCCACGGTCGAGTCGGTGTCCCCCGTCACCGGGCAGGTGATCCTCCGCGGCGAGCCGCTCAAGGTGCAGGTCCGGGCTTATCTCACGGGGACCGTCGTCGAAGTGCTCCCCGACGAGGGGGTGGTAATTGAAGCCCAGGTCGCCGCGATCCAGGGGATCTTCGGCATCGGCGGGGAAGCGTACGGCCCTCTTCGCCTCGTCACCCCGGCGCCCGATCAGGATCTCACGGACGACCTCATCACACCGGCGCATCGCGGCCAGATCGTCGTCGGCGGCCGTCGCGTCACCCGGGCGGCAGTGTCGAAGGCGCAGGAGTTGGGCGTCTCCGCCGTCGTCGCGGGCGGGATCGACGATCAGGACCTGAAGGACATCCTGGGGTACGACCTCGGCGTCGCCGTCACCGGAACGGAAAAAATCGGCGTGACGGTGATCGTGACGGAAGGCTTCGGCGACATTGCCATGGCCCGGCGAACGTTCGATCTGCTTCGCCGCCACGAGGGGGACTTCGCCGCCGTCAACGGCGCGACTCAAATTCGCGCCGGCGTGCTGCGGCCGGAGATTATCATTCCACTCACGGCCCGCGAAGCGGCCTCGGCTCCGGACGTTTCTCCGCAGGGGGTGCTGGCCCCCGGCGCGCCGGTGCGGCTCATTCGTGAACCGTATTTCGGCGAACTGGGGACGGTGGAATCGTTGCCGGCCGAGTTGACGGTGCTGGCGTCGGAATCGAAGGCCCGCGTGGTGACCGTGCGGCTCTCCCGCGGCGAGACAGTGGTCACTCCGCGGGCGAATGTGGAGCTCATCGAAGGATAACGCGATGGGAAGGGCGGTCCGACAAAGCAGCCCTCTCGCTCCGCGAGAGGAAAGCGCCGCGCGCGACGGGAAGTGTCTCATCGACACGCTTCGAGCGCACGACGTTCCCTGCTGGAAGCAAACAACACGCCGCATGATGCGACTCATCTCGCGGAGCGGGATGGCTACCTTGGCAGCCGTCATTGCCAGTCTGCTTCTCGCGCCAACCTTGGCATACGCCGCGGAAAATGCCCCCGATGCCGCAGCGCTGTGGTTCGACTGGTCCCGCGCCTGGTTTGCGGCGATTCTGGTGCTCGTCTGCGGAGCGGTTATCGTCTGCACCGAGATGGCCAAGCACGGCTGGTCGACGTATGTCCGGCCGATTGCGGGCCTGGCGGCGATTGACGACGCCGTCGGCCGCGCGACCGAAATGGGCCGGCCGATCCTGTTCGTGCCGGGGATCATGGACCTCGACCAGATCGAAACGGTTGCCGGGCTGACGGTGCTGGCCCACGTGGGGGAGAAGGCGGCCCAGTACGACACGGCGCTGGAGGTGCCGACGGCCCGATCGCTGGTGATGACCGCGGCCCGCGAGGGGTTGCAGGGGGCATATCTCGCCGCCGGGCGACCGGAAGGCTTTAACGAAGAACGGGTGTACTACGTTACCGACGACCAGTTCGGTTACGTCGCCTACACCTGCGGGTGGATGGCCCGCGAGAAACCGGCGGCGTGCTTCTATCTGGGCAAGTTCTTCGCCGAATCGCTGCTGTTCGCCGAAACCGGCAACTCCATCGGTGCGATTCAGCTCGCCGGCACCGCCGAACCGGCCCAGTTGCCGTTCTTCGTCGCCGCGTGCGATTACACGCTGATCGGCGAGGAACTGTTCGCCGCGTCGGCCTACCTGTCGGGCGAGCCGCAGCAGTTGGGGACGCTGAAGGGGCAGGACTTCGGCAAGCTGCTCGCCGGGGGCTTGCTGGTGATCGGCTGCGTGCTGGCGACGCTGTCCGCCATGTCGCCGGGGAATGAGACGCTCCGGAGGAGTTTTTCGTACTTCACCCACGTCATTCTGGGGAAGGGGGAATAGCCATGCGGTCGCTTCTGCGGAACACGTTGCCCGCGGTGATTGCCGGCGTGGCGGGGGTGGTGATGATCGGGGCGTTCTTCGTCCCGGTGGCCAAGCCGTTGCAGCAACTGGCCGAGGTCTGGTTCACGATTCTCGCGGCGATGGCGTTCCTGATCGGCGGGACGAACCTGTTTCTGCATCACGCGAAGAAGGTGGCCCAGTTGCAGGCCGGCTGGGGGTTCTCCGCGGTCACGCTGACGGCGTTTGTGGGGACGGTGGTGGTGGGGCTCCTGAAGTGGGGTGTCCCCCCGGCGGAGAAATACCCGAATGTTGCGTGGTCCGGCTCCTACCAGGAAGAGGGGAGCGTCTTGTGGTGGTTGTACGAGTACGTGATGAACCCCGTCATCGCCACGATGTTCTCCCTGCTGGCGTTCTACGTGGCCTCGGCGGCGTACCGTGCATTTCGCGCAAAGAACACCGAGGCCATCCTGCTGCTCGGCACGGCGTTCATTGTGCTGCTGGGACGGACCTATGCCGGCACGCTGCTGACCAGTTGGGTGCCGGATGCCTACGGGGCGCTGACGTTTCCGGGGATGACCGACAGCGTGATCATGGCCGTGTTCACCACCGCCGGGCAGCGGGCGATCATGATCGGCATCGCGCTGGGCATCGCGGCGATCTCGCTGCGGATCATCCTGGGCCTGGACCGGTCGTACCTGGGGGTGGATGAGTAATCCCGTGTTGGAAGCCCACGGGTTGCAACCCGTGGGCTTCGGCCTTGTGCGATAATGAGCCGGAGTTCCCTCATGCTCGACTCTCTCATCACGCTGGACCGCCGCTGGATCTTCCTGCTGATGGGGCTGGCGGTGGCGATTCCGGTCCTGACGCAGCAGACCTTCCCCGAGGCGCTCACCGCCACCTCCCGCAACGTCTTCACCGCCGTGGAAGAACTGCCGGAAGGCTCGCTGGTGCTGCTGGCGTTCGATTACGACCCCGGCTCCGCCCCGGAATTGCAGCCGATGGCGACGGCCTTCACCCGGCACTGCTGCCTCAAGAAACACAAGATGGTCTTTCTCACGCTGTGGCCCACCGGCACGCCGATGGTCGACCAGACCATCCGCGATGTCATCCAGGGGGAGTTCGCCGACCTCAACCTCCAGTACGGCGAGGACTACGTCAACCTCGGTTATCGCCCCGGCAATGAAGTCGCCATCAAGGCGCTGGCCACCGACATGCGGAAGCTCTTCAACACGGATGCCCAGGGGACCAGCCTGGACGATCTGCCCCTCACCAGGGACGTCCGGAACATCCTGGCCGCCAAACTGGCGCTGAATGTCTCGGCCGGGTATCCCGGCGCCAAGGAGTGGGTGCAATACGGCACGACGCAGGGGACGTTGCCGCTCGGCGTGGGAGTCACCGGCGTGCAGGCTCCGCAGATGTATCCCTACTATCCGGATCAGGTGCTGGGCATTCTTGCGGCGCTCAAGGGGGCCGCCGAGTACGAAGCCGCCCTCGGCGATCGCTACGAGCGGTATCGCGATCCCAAACTGAACGCGGCCATCCAGCGGATGGGACCGCAGTTGTTCGCCCACCTGCTGATGGTGGGCCTGATCGTGCTCGGCAACGTTGTCCACTTTGCCCACCGCCGGCGGGAGGCTGCCCAATGAACCGCGAAGGACGCGTCTGGACGGTGCTGTTCCTTTTGGGTGGCGCGGCGTTGCTGGCCAAGGGGCTGCTGACCGAGTCTGGACTCGGCGACATCCACGTCAAACCGGCGCGCGTCGCCGAGGGGCGGACGATCGCCTGGACCGAGGCCGCCGCGGGGGACGCCGGGGCCGTCTTCAGCCCGGTCCGGACCGCGGGGTTGTGGGTGGCGGCGTTTCTGACGCTCGCGATCTTCAGCTATCTCTACCGGGACAATGTGTTCTACAAGCTGGCGGAGTCGATCATCGTCGGCGTGTCCGCCGGGTATTATCTGGTGGCGGGCTTTTGGGACTCCATCGTCGCGCAGCTCATGACCGAACTCGTGCCCCAGTTCACCCGCAGTTGGGCGGTGCCGGGGCTCGACGCCGACAAGCCCGCCGACTGGTGGTTCTTGGTTCCGCTGGTGTTGAGCGTGTGGCTGTTCTTCAAGTTCCTGCCGGGGCAAAGCTGGGTGGCCCGCTGGCCGCTGGCGTTTGTGGTGGGAACGTTCGCGGGGTTGCGGCTGGTGCTGTTTCTGGAGGCGGACTTCGTGAACCAGATCCGCAACACGATCATGCCTTTGGTCGTGTATTCGGCGGACCGTTCCGTGCTGGTCTGGTCGTCGCTGCGGAACGTCGGCATTATCCTGAGCCTGCTGGCCTGTCTGACGTACTTCTTCTTCTCGGTGGAACACCGCGGCGTGGTCGGGCGGGTGTCGCGGGTGGGGATCTGGGTGCTGATGATCACCTTCGGCGCCTCGTTCGCCTTCACCGTGATGGGCCGGATCACGCTGCTGACCAAACGGTTCGAGTTTTTGTTCAACGACTGCCTGCGGCTGGACGAGTTCCTGAAGCCGTTTCTGGGCACGTGAGGAACGAAGCCTCGCAGCCCGGAGCGCCAGCGACGGAATCCGGAATCGAATAATGCCCCAGGCATTTGCCACAAGAGGCACAAAAGTCACAAACTTCTCATTCCAAGATTTGCCCATTTGTGGCCTTTGTGCCTCTTGTGGCCAATGCTTTCCTTCGACTTGAGAGCGATCCTGAATCAATGAGCACCCCGCCGCTGCTCGAAATCTCCGGACTTCAGACCTACTTCGACACCGACGACGGCGTCGTCAAGGCCGTGGATGGCCTGTCGGTCCGCCTCCAGCCCGGCCGCACGCTGGGGCTCGTCGGCGAGTCCGGGTCGGGCAAGTCGGTGACGTCGCTGTCGATCCTGCGGCTGCTGCCGGACGTCGGCTCGCGGATCGCCGGCGGGCAGATCGCATTCCTGGGCCGCGACCTGGTCAAGCTGCCCCTGCGCGAGATGCGGGCGCTCCGCGGCCGGGACATCAGCATGATCTTCCAGGAACCGGGCACATCGCTCAATCCGGTACACCGCGTCGGCGCGCAGGTGATGGAGGCGATGATGCTGCATCAGCCGATCACCCGCGCCCAGGCCCGGCAGAAGACGATCGACCTGTTCCGCGAGGTGGGCATCCCGGAGCCCGAACGCCGCATCGACTCGTTTCCGCACGAGATGTCCGGCGGGCAGAAGCAGCGGGTGATGATCGCCATGGCCCTCAGTTGCGGGCCGAAGCTGCTCATCGCCGACGAACCGACCACCGCGCTCGACGTGACGATCCAGAAGCAGATTCTGGACCTGATCCGCAGGCTGCAGCAGTCCCACGACATGGCCGTGCTGTTCATCACGCACGACCTGGGCGTGATCGCCGAAATCGCCGACGACGTCGCGGTGATGTACCGCGGCAAGCTGGTGGAATACGGCCCGGTGCTGGACATCTTCCGCAATCCGCAGCATCCCTACACCAAGGGGCTGCTCGCCTGCCGGCCGCGGCTGGACCTCGAGCGCCGCCGGTTGCCGACAGTCGCCGATTACATGCAGACCGTGCAGACCGGTCCGATGACGGACTGCATCGTGTCCCTCATCGAGAAGCCGCTCACTCCGGACCGCCTGAAGGAAATCGAAGGCCGCGGCCGCGGGCGGCTGCTGCATCCGCAGCGCGAACTGGACCGTCTCAGGATCGCGGTCCGAGCCGAGGAGTTGTCGGCGGGCACACAGTTCGTCCGCGACGACGAGCCGCCGCTGCTCAAGGTCGAGAATCTCAAGGTCTACTACCCGATCAAGACCGGCCTCTTGCGGCGGGTCACCGGTCACGTGAAGGCCGTGGACGGCGTGAGCTTCCACGTCTATCGCGGGCAGACGCTGGGCCTCGTCGGCGAATCGGGCTGCGGCAAGACGACCACCGGCCGGGCGATCCTGCGGCTGGTTCCGATTACCGAAGGCCGGGTCGAATTCGAGAACGCCGACTGGCGGGCGCTCCGCGGGGCCGAACTGCGCAAACAGCGCCGCAAGATGCAGATCGTGTTTCAGGACCCGTACAGCTCGCTCAACCCCCGGCTGACGGTGGAGGACATGCTGACCGAGGCGATGGCCGTGCACCGGATCGGTCGCACCCCGGGTGACCGCCGCGACCGGGCCGCCGCGCTGCTCGAGGAGGTCGGCCTGCCGCCGGAGCACCTGCGGCGGTATCCGCACGAGTTCTCCGGCGGGCAAAGGCAGCGGCTGGGGATCGCCCGGGCGCTCGCCGTCGAGCCGGAGTTTCTGGTCTGCGACGAGTCGGTCTCCGCCCTGGACGTCTCCGTGCAGGCGCAGGTGCTCAATCTGCTCAAGGACCTGCAGGAGCGCCGCGGGCTGACCTACATCTTCATCAGCCACGACCTGAGCGTGGTCAAGTTCATGGCCGACATGATGGCCGTGATGAACGCCGGCAAGATCGTGGAGTTCGGCCCGTCGGAACAGATCTACGCCAACCCAAGGGACGATTACACGAAGCGGCTCATCGCCGCGATCCCCCAGGTGTCGCTGGAGGCGATCGAACGCCGCATGCGCGACCGCGGAGGCATATCCCCCCGTCGGGAGACGGGGGGCTGAACAGCGCGACCATCAATGGTGGTGGTGGCCCTCCTTGTGGAAGAGTTTGTTCGATTTGTCGCCGCGGGCGGAGACGAACGCGATGAGATCCAGGATCTCCTCGCGGGTCAGCTTGTCCAAGAGACCCTTGGGCATGATCGACACCTGCGACTGCACCCGTTCGTCGATCTCGGACTTCTTGACCGTCGTCGGTTGCGCGCTGATCAGCGGGTTCTCGACGATCTTCAGCACGTCCGGCGTCTCCTCGACGACGAGGCCGGTGACGGTCTTACCGGAATCGAGCGTGACGATCGTCGTCTTGAACTTGTCGTCGATCTTGAGGGACGGGTCGAGGATGTGCTTGACCAGCTCCGCCGGGGCGAGCACCTTCGGGTCGAGCTTGGCGAGTTCGGCCCCGAACTGGTTGCCGACGCCGTCCAGCCGGTGGCAGCCGATGCACGAGGCGACGGTGAACATCGCCTTGCCGGTGCCGAAGTCCCGCCCGTGCTTCATCGCGGCGACCGGTTCGGCGAGGTCGGCAAGGGTCCACTCGGTCCGCGGGCGGCGGTCCTTGAGCAGCGCGTCGACCGCCTCGATCTTGTTCGCCGCGAGATACGCCTCCGGCCCGGCGTCGTAGGCGTCGAGGTCATCCACGACGTACAGCGCCGCATACATCCGCCGCCAGTGGCCCGGATACGTGCAGACGATGGGGTACACCCCCGGTTTGGTCGGCGCGGTGAAGCTCAGTTGCTGCACGTCGCGCGGCTGGAGGAGCTTGCTTGCCAGCAGGATCTTGTTGGACTGCGGCACGTACTGCCGGGCTGCATGTTCCGGCTTCTGGGCGTCGGCTTCGGACAGGAGGCCGATCTCTTCCAGCGCTCCCGGCTGGGTGATGACCAGGTTGTGCGGCATGAGGTCGGAGTTCTCGAAGAGGAACTCGACCGGCTTGCCGGCGCGGACGGCGATGGCGTCCTTGTCGTAGGACATCTTCTCGAAGACCGTGCCGATGCGGACCACCCGCACGCCGAGTTCCCGCAGTTCCAGTCGCACGGCCTTTGCGCGGTCGGCGGGGAGTAGGCTGGCGAGGGCGTCGGCGAACTCCATTGTGTCGAGCGCCGCCGGAGCGGTCCGCTGCTTCACGGGAGTCTTCCGCAGCGACGCCGTCAGCACCTCGATGAGGGCCGGAGCTTCATCGGCGGGCCACGATGACCGCGGCAGCCGCTGCAGCGACCGGATGGCCGTCAATCGGTCGGCGTCGTCCTTGACGAACTTCGCCAGGCTGCGGAACGTGTCCGCTTCCTTGCCGCGGATATGCGGCAGGGCGGCCATCGCCGCGCGACGCACCTGGGCCGCGGGACCGCCGCCGGCGAGCTCATACTCGGCCTTCGGCTGCGGCGCGGGGAGGCCCGCAAGTTTCACGACTTCGTTGCGGCGGTTGTCGAGCACCTTGAGGATGAAGCCGCTCAACCGGTTCCCCAGGTCGCCGTCGGTCCGGTTGTAGATCACGATTCTGTCGATGGGGACTTCGCCGCCGAGATCGACTTCCCAGTACGGGTTGCCGGTGAGTTCCTCGGTGTGGGTCTGTCCGCCGCCACCGTAACTGCCGTCCGTGTTGCCGTCGATGCCGCGGCTGGCGTCGCCGCCGTGGGCGGTGTTCTTCTGGCTGGCGCGGCCGCGACGGGCGACATTCTCGCCGTTGGAGTAGACTTCGACCTCGGCCAGCGTGAGCGTGGCCCGGCCGGGGATTTCGACCCGGACATACCGCCCGGCCTGTCCCTTGCCGGTGCTGGCGGCGAGTTTCTCCGGCAGCCCGTGCAGCAGGGCTTCAATCCGCTGATACAGACCGGCGCGGACGCTGGGATCGGAGATGAGCGGCGTCGCGGAGACGAAGTCCTGCAGCGACCTCGCGTCGGCGGAGGCGAGTTTCCACGCCGGTTCGACGGAATCGTCCACGGAGATCAGCGACGCGAACCCGATCTGCCGGAACACGGGCTGCTTCGCCGTCTGGGCCAGCTTCTCGAGTTCGCTGCGGGCGCTGGCGAGTTCTTCGGGACTGCGGCCGGTCAGTTGCCGGACGAGATCGAACACCACGCCCACGTCGGCATTGGCTTCCTTCTCGTCGAGCCAGCGGATGGCGTCCATCACCACGGCCACCTGCGATTTGTTATCCAGCTTCGACAGCCCCTCGACGGCCTCGCGGCGCTGCTCGTCGAGCAGACCGGGGCGGTACAGCAGTTCGAGATACACCGGCCGGTTGCGGGCCTCCTTCAGCAATTGTTCGTTGCTCAGGTTTCGCAGGAAGTACCGCGCCCCGGCTTCGGTGGCAAACGGAATCCGCTCGCCGTTCGCGAGCGCCTGCTTGGTGATCGGCTCCAGCGTCCGCAGCACTTCCTTGCTGAGGAAGTCGAGATACTGGTCCGACGGCCGCTCGGCGGCAATCAGCACAACCTCGATCGTCTCCGGCTTGGGAATGAAGCTCGACGCCCAGACCGCCATCAGCCGCACGCGGCCAGATTCATCCCGCGCGGCCTGACGGAGCAGGTCCAGCGTGTTCGGCACGCGGTCCTGCCACGCCGCCAGCACGCGCACGGCACCGGCACGGGAGTGGAAGTCGGACGAATGCAGCACGCGCTCCAGCAGATCGCGATTCACGACGTTGTGCGACTGATGCAGCCACAGCAGCTCGAGCGCGAAATGTTCGGTGATCTGTCCATTGCCCCACGCCGACTTCGCGGCGGCGATGACGTCCGCCGTCGGCCGGCCGGAGAGTTCGATGCGCGTTCGATAGCGCAGCCGGTCGTCCGGATGCTTCAAGAGTTCGATGAGCCGCGGAATCGGCTGGCCGGCAACGGGCTCCGGCTTGAGCAGCGGGCGGCCGTTGTAGGTCACCTTGTAGACCCGGCCGTGGGTCTTGTCGCGGCTGGGGTCGCGGAGGTTGTGCTGCATGTGGCCGATGATCGGGTTCTGCCAGTCCGTGAAATAGATCGCCCCGTCGGGACCGACTTCGAGATCCGACGGGCGGAAGTTGGGATCGGACGAGTACACGATTGGCTCGATCTCGGTCGCCCCGAGGCTGGAGTCCTTGTCTTCGAGCTTGTACTGCAGGATGCCCTGGAAGCCGATGACGTTGCCGACCAGCAGGTTGCCGCGGAACTCTTCCGGGAAGTGGCTGCTCGACAGGATTTCGATGCCCGGGCAGGGCCGGGTCCGCTGCTGATACACGGTCGGCGGGCGGCCGTGCTTGTGGGGGTAGTCGAGATGGCTGGAGAACAGCGGCCCGTGATAGGGGACCGCGCCGGTGCCGTCGACGACGATGTCCTGCCCCCATTGGTCAAACACGTGCCCGTGCGGGTTGGCGAAGCCGAACGACACGTACACGTCGAACTTCTGCGACCGGGGTTCGTAGCGGAACACGGCCCCGTTGGCCACGCGGCGGGGCGGCCCCCACGGCGATTCGACCTGCGTGTGGTGGAACGTTCCCTCCTGGAAGTACATCGCGCCGCCCGGATCGAGCACGAAGCTGTTCGCTGTGTGGTGCGTGTCGGCGGTGTCCAGCCCGTGGACGATGCGGTCCCGCACATCGTATTTGTCGTCGCCGTTGGTGTCCTTGAGGAACACGATGTCCGGCCCCTGGGCGACCAGCACGCCGTTGTTCCAGAACTCGAACCCGGTGGGGTTGTGCAGGTCGCCGGCGAAGGTCTTGCAGACGTCCGCCTTGCCGTCGCCGTTGGTGTCCTCCAGGATCAGCAGCCTGTCGTTCATGGGCGTGGTGGGCTTCCAGTGCGGGTAGGTGACCCACGTGGCGACCCACAGCCGGCCTTTGGTGTCGAATGCCATCTGCACCGGGTTGACGAGCTCGGGGAACTCGACTTCGGAGGCAAACAGGCTGACGGTCATGTTCTGGTGAACGGTCATCCGTTCGATGGCCTCTTCGCCGCCGAGGAACTCGTGCTTGCCTCCCTCCAGCGGGCCGGGCTTGTTGCTGATGACTTCCAGGAAGTACGGCAGGTTGTCGTCCTTGACTGGGGTGGGTTTCCCTTTCGCCACCGACCACACGTGCTGGTCGCGGTTGGCGGTGAGGACGTCAATCACCTCCAGTTCGCGCTGGCCGACGGAGTAGTTGGACAGTCCGTCGCCGTACCCGCCCGGCCCCTCGGAGAATTTGAGGAACGCCCGGTCGCCGTAGGTGGAATAGCCGTCGGTGATGCGGTAGCGGTTGAACCAGTAGAAGTTCTTGTCGTTGATGGCCCGGCGCAGCAGTTCGAGCTTCTCCCACCACTTGTCCCCCTGCTCGGCCGGACGCGGGCCACCGAACAGTTGGTCCATCGCGTCGACGGCGATCCACATGTCTCCCCTGGCGTTGAGGTGGATGCCGTTGATGGTGATCGGCCGCATGCCGTTGGCAGGGGGGGGCGTCGTGCCGAAGTTCGCCGTCGGTCCGAACAGGTCGACGAATGGCACCTCTTTGGCGGTTGCGACCTGTTTCATCGCCTCGGCGTACAGTTTGATTCGGGCGTTCGCCGCCGCGATCTGCTCCTGACCCGGCAGATTGGGATCGTCGAGGTACTCGTGCGCGATCGGCGAGAACAGCACCAGCCGCGGGGCCGATTTGCCGTTGTACTTCTGACTGCGGACGTGGTCGATGAACTTCGCGACGTTCTCCTGGAACTTGGGGAGCCCCGCCTCGCCGGCGAACGATTCGTTGTAGCCGTAGAGGGCAAAGATCACATCCGCCTTGGTGTTCGTCAGCGCGAAGCGGTCTTCGCGGACCTTGCCCTGATCGCGCGAGGAGAGCTTGGTCGGCTGCGGCACCGGGGCGGACCCGGCAAGCCACTGGTCGAACGTGCCGAAGTCCATCGACCGCATGCGGTGATTCGGATTCTCCCAGCCGTCGATCTCGTCGCCGCTGTAGCCCAGGTTGCGGAACACGAGGTCGTGTTCGGGAAAGCGGGCGGTGATCAGCGTCTCCAGCCAGCCGAAGTGCTGCATCCGCTCGGCGAGCGTGTTGCCGACGATGCAGATGTGGTCCCCCGGCTCCAGTTTGAGGGGCTCGGCGGCGACGAGCTGCGACGGCGACAGCAGACACACGGCGGCCAAGAGCGAGCGCAACATGAAGCGACTTCCCGGTGCGAATTCGGAGGGTGAGGCGGGCGGGCCAAACACGACCGACACCGCAAGCGCCGCGGCCGCCAGACCGTGTGGCCCGATTGTAACCCGCAGCGGGGTCGGGAGGGCAAGCGTGGGGCCTTCAGAGCCGCGACGTGCCGCCCCGCTCATTTCTTCCAGCTCGCAGAACTGTCCCCGGCAACAGCAGCGTCACGACGCCCACGACCGTCCCCATCGGCAGATACCACAGGGAAAGAATCGCACAGCCGACGGCCAGCCACCGTGCCCGCGACCAGCGCGCGGCAATCGCAACCACTGTCCCCAGCCACAACAGGCCCAGACCGACGTGGATGCCCTTCACTACGTTCGACCGGGGATCGAGACCCGCCGCCGCGACCAGATGCGACCACGGCCCCAGTTGGCCCGCGTACTCACCGGACGACGGCGTGACGTACTCGCCGACGACAAACGCCCGCGTGCCGTCGAACGTCAGCCAGCCCCCCAAAAGGGCGCCCAATCCCAGCACGAGCAGACGAGTCCAGGACATGTCAGCCTGCCATCCACGGCCAGCAACGGAAGTCGTTGAACGCCCGGTGTTCGGAGCGCCCGGGCAGATATCCTAACCGGGCAACCCCGGGAGATCTGCTTCCGAGGGGGTTGCAGCGTCCTGCCGCCGACGGTCTACTGAAGCCGTGAAGTCGGCGCCTGGCCGCATCACCGTTGTCGACCGCCGGAGCATGCAGATGACCACGGGCCGGTGGAGGATCGGGACGGTCCTTGGGGTCGGACTGACGCTGTGGACCATTGCGGGAACCGCCTTTGCGGATTCGGCTCCGGCCACCGAAGGCCGCGTCGTGTTGCGTCGGCTCAATCGGGTGGAATACGAGAACACGATCTGCGATCTGCTGGGCATCTCGGTCCGGCTGAAAGAGCAGTTGCCGCAGGACAGCGCCGCCGACGGCTTCGACAATGCCGGGGCCGCCCATCACACGTCGTCGTTCCTGATGGAGAAGTATCTCGAGGCGGCCGACCTGGCACTCGACGCCGCCATCGCCAACCGTCCGCAGCCGCCGGCCTCGCTGCGCCAGCGCTACAGCCTGAAGGACGGTCATCCGGTGCGGAACACGACCGAAGACGTGTACCGCTTCGGCGAGGACGGCGAGGTGACCTGCTTCTGTTCGTCGGAGTGGCACAACGCCAGCGTGTCGCCGTTCTATCTCAAAGACGCCGGGCGGTATCGCTTCCGCATCTCCGCCAAGGGGGTGCAGAGCGCGGGCAAGCCGGTGACGTTCCGCGTGACGGTGTCGGGCACCCAGCTGACGGGCAAGAGCGGCCTGGTGAGCTATTTCGATGCCCCGCCGGACGAAACCAGGGTCTTCGAGTTCACCCGCTGGATGGAACCGAGGACGACGATTGGCATGCTGCCTTACGGTCTGGCGGGCGCGAACACTGTCAAGCAGGTCGGCGGCGAGAAGTGGGACGGTCCCGGACTGGCGGTGCAGTCCGTGGAGATCGAAGGTCCGCTCCAGGACACCTGGCCGCCGGAGAGTCATCGGCGTCTGTTCGGGGACCTGAACCGCAAGAACGTTCCCGTCTACAACTTCCGCGACCGGGTGGAAGTGGTGTCGGACGCCCCGCAGACCGATGCGGAACGGATACTGAAAGCCTTCGCGCGGCGGGCATTCCGCCGTTCCGTCAGCGACGACGACGTCGCTCCGTTCGTCGCCGTCGTGGCCGCGAAGCTCGATGCGGGCTACACGTTCGAGTCGGCGGTGCGGGCGGCCCTCAAGGGAGTCCTGATCTCGCCCGAGTTTCTGTTCCTCAGGGAGGCTCCCGGGCGACTCGACGACTTCGCGCTTGCCAGCCGCCTGTCGTACTTCCTGTGGAGCACGATGCCCGACGACGAACTGTTCGATCTCGCCGAGCGGCAGACGCTGCACCAGCCGGACGTGCTCCATGCCCAAGTCGAACGAATGCTCGCCAGCCCCAGGGCGGCGGCCTTGACGGAGAACTTCGTCGGCCAGTGGTTGAGCCTGCGGGAGATCGATGCCACCGAACCAAGCCACATTCTGTATCCCGAGTTCGACCACCTGCTCAAGGTGTCGATGATCCGCGAGGCGGAGCTGTTCTTCGACGAGGTGCTGAGGCACGACCTGAGTATCGCGAACTTCGTCGCGGCGGACTTTGCGATCCTCAACGGCCGGCTTGCGCGGCATTACGGCATTCCGGGCGTGGACGGCTGGGAGTTCCAGCGGATCCCCTTGCCGCCGGACAGCCACCGCGGCGGCGTGCTGACGATGGCCGGGGTGCTCAAGGTGACGGCGAACGGGACCACGACGTCCCCGGTCTTGCGCGGCGCCTGGGTGCTGGACCGCATCCTGGGAACGCCCGCCCCGCCGCCGCCCGAGGACGTTCCGGTGATCGATCCCGACATCCGGGGTGCGACGACCATTCGCGAACAATTGGCCCGGCACCGGTCGGACGAGTCCTGCGCGGTGTGCCACCGGGACATCGATCCGCCCGGATTCGCCCTCGAAAGTTTCGACTGCATCGGCGGCTGGCGGGACGCCTACCGCGTGACCGGACAGGGTACGGCGGTCGTGATCGACGGTCGCCGGATGCCCTACCACCGGGGCAAACCCGTCGACCCATCCGACGTGCTGCCCGACGGCCGCCGGTTTGCGAACATCGACGAATTCAAGCAGCTTCTGCTCAGCGACCGTCTCCAACTCGCCCGCGCCTTCACGACACGGCTGGTCGCCTACGCCACCGGCCGGGCCCCGCAGGATGCCGAGCGAGACCAGGTGGATGCCATCATTGCCGCCGCGGCTCGGAAGGATTACGGGCTGCGATCGCTCGTGCACGCCGTGGTGCAGAGCGACCTGTTTCAGACCAAGTGAGAGATGCTGCCATGCTGCTTCACCGTCGCACCTTCCTGCGGGCCACCGGAGTGGCGCTGGCCCTGCCGTGGATGGACGCGTTTCAGATCGGGCGCGCAGCGGAAGCCGTGAAGCCGCCGCGGCGGATGGTGTGCATCAATACGCCGCTGGGGTTGCTTCCGGAGTTCTTCTTTCCGACGACCGCCGGTCGCGATTACGGGCTGACGCCGTATCTGGAGGTGCTTCAGGACCTCCGCGACAACTTCACGGTGATTTCCGGATTGTCGCATCCCGACGTGGGTCCGAGCCACGATTCGAACCTGAGCTTCCTGACCGCGGCTCCGCATCCCGAACGGCGGGCGGGGTTCAAGAACAGCATTTCGCTCGATCAGTTCGCGGCCGAGCAGACGTTTGGAGCGACACGGTTTCCGACGCTGCCGTTGTCTTCCGAGGGATCGGGACTGTCGTGGACGCGAAGCGGCGCGCCGGTGCCGACGGAAAACTGGCCGTCGAGCGTGTTCGCCCAACTGTTCCTCGACGGGCGGCCGGATGAAGTCCAGGCGCAGGCCCGCCGGCTCGCGGACGGTCAAAGCGTGCTCGACGCGGTCCGCGAGCAGGCTCGCCGGCTGGGGACGAATCTCGGAGCCCGCGATCGCGAGAAGCTGGACGAGTACTTCACCAGCGTCCGCGAGCTCGAACAGCGGCTCGTGCAGGCCGAGGCCTGGTCGAAACGACCCAAGCCGAAGGTCGACGCCAAGCCGCCGGTGAATGTCGCCAACCCGGCGGACCTGATTGGCAAGACCCGGTTGTGGTTCGACCTGATTCATCTCGCACTGCAGACCGATTCCACCCGGCTGGTCACGCTGCAACTGCTTGGCACCAGCAGCGTGCCTCCAATTTCCGGCGTCAGCCAGGGGCATCACGACCTGTCGCATCACGGGAAAGACCCCGCCAAGATTGCCCAATTGCGGACGCTGGAGATCGAAAAGCTGAAGACACTGCGGGACTTTCTGCAGCAGCTCCGCCAGACAGAGGAGCAGGGGGAAACCCTGCTCGATCGGACGATGGTGTTCTTCAGCAGCAACCTGGGGGACGCCAGCAAGCACAGCGTAAAGAACATGCCGGTGCTCCTGGCCGGCGGCGGCTTCCGACACGGCCAGCATCTGGCATTCGACGAGAACAATCATCCGCCGCTGTGCAACCTGTTCGTCAGTATGCTGCAACGGTTCGGCCTGGAGACCGACCGCTTCGGCAGTTCGACCGGCACCCTCGCCGGCCTCGAAACCGTGGGATAGCGGACCGGTCTCGCGGGAGCCGGAAAGCCCGGAAACCGCTGCACGCCGCGTCTCAACCATCGCGACCGCCGGCGATCCGTCGCGGGCTACAACATGCCCGGCGTCGGATTGTGGGGCAGATCGACGGAGCCCAGGTCCGGGCAGTTCTCGTGCTCGAATCCGGTGTACCCGGTGAGCGGCGTTTTCTGCTCGAACGTCCGCGTGCCATCCGGCTTGTGGGCCAGCGTGGCCCATTGCACGTAGGCCAGCAGCTGCTGCTCCGAATCGAACGTGGCCACCAGCTTCCGCGGCTGTCTCCCCTTCAGGGCGTACAGGCACCACATGCTCGGCTCCTTCTCGCGGCGATCGGCAAGCGTCTCCTTTCATTGGACACGCCGGCCAGCGCGAGGGTCAACCCGCCGAACCTCACCGAGTGATCGCGATCGAATGATCGCGGTTCGGAGCGCACGCCCATTCACCCGGCCCCTCTCCCCCGAAGCGGGGGAGAGGGGACCGAAGAAGGTGCGGTCACTGGCCGGAACCGGAGGTCTTCGCGGCGCTCGCGGCCGTCGATTCGCTGCCCGGGATCTCCAGCCGGAAGTCGCGGAAGCGGACTTCCGTGCGGCCGCCGGAGTGGAGTTGCAATGCGAACACGCCGCGCTTGGCCCCCGGCGGGTCATCCAGATCGACGCACGGCTGGCCGTTGATCCAGGTGCGGATGCGCGAGCCGCGGGCTTCGATGCGGTACTCGTTCCAGTCGCCGTTCTTGACGTGGGCTTCCCCCGACTTGTCCCACAACAGCGCCCGGCCGTGTTCTTCGTAGAGCTTGCCCCACCAGCCCGCGCCGATGTCCGCCTGGTAACCGGCGACGTCCCCTTCGCCGACCGTGCGGCTGCGGAACTGGAGGCCCGAGTTGCCGGCGTTGCCCACCAGCTTCACCTGCACGGTCAGGACAAAGTCGTCGGCGGTCAGGTCGCTGACCAGCCATTCGTTCCGCTTGAGGCCGTCGGTCTGGCCGACGAGTTCGCCGTTCTCAACCCGCCACAGCGACGAATCCCCCGACCAGCCGGCGAGGCTCTGGCCGTTGAACATCAGCGGGGCGTTGGACGGCGTGGCCAGCATCGCCGTCTGCTGACGGCCGCGGAGGTAGGCAATCAGCGAGCGGGTCTCGTGCTCGCTGAACAGCTTGAGCTGGTCGTCCGGCATCATCGACTTCGTGCTGACCGAGCGCTCGTCGATCTCCGACTTGGGGACGAGGACCACGGCGTCGGCAGTCTGCACGGTCACCGATCTGTCATCCTCGGCCCGGACCAGGCCGGTGATCACGCGGCCGTCCTGCGTGGCAATGACGGTCGGCTGGTATTCCTTCGCCATCACCGCGCTGGGATCGACGATGTTCGACAGCAGGTAATCGAGATCGCTGCGGTTGGAGCCGGTCAGGTCCGGGCCGATTTTTTCCCCCACGCCGTACAACACGTGGCATTTCTGGCACGTTTTCTGGAAGATGGCGCGGCCCAGGGCCGGATCAACGGCGGGCCGCCCGGCATCCGTGGCGAGTTGCTTGAGGGCGGCGATCTGGGCGACCTTGTCGGCGGCCGTCTCGCGGGCCGATCCCCAGACTTCGTTGAGCAGCCGGTTCACTTCGTCGTGCTTCAGGTACTGCAACTGCCGCACGAGGTCGGCGGTGAGATCAGTCCCCGGCACCTGCTTTCGTTCGATCGCCTTGAGCAAGGCAACGCCGTATTCGCCGCGCGAGGCCAGCGTGCCCAGCACGGCCCGCTTGTCGTCGAGCGACGTCAGTTTCCCGTAGAGATCCAACAGCCGCGACGGCGTTTCCGCGTCGCGATACTGGGCCAGTCCCCGGATCGCCAGGTCGCGAAGCGCGGGGTCCGAAAGGCTCTGATACAGAATCGGCACCAATTCGGGGTCTTTTGCCGCCAGCAGGTCGTCGAGCGCGGCGCGACGAACGGCCGACGCAGCGTCGGACTTCTTCACGATCTCGCGGAACGCGGCAAATGCGGCTGCGTCGCCGAACTTCACCCCCAGGCCCAGC
>Ga0073934_10002219_pt1 | contig 41676 bp, 39 predicted proteins | sample LarsenN4metaG_FD_76834 | JGI IMG/M metagenome (GOLD analysis project Ga0073934, IMG submission 76834) | Hot spring sediment bacterial and archeal communities from British Columbia, Canada, to study Microbial Dark Matter (Phase II) - Larsen... ...
ACGAGGGCGCCCGCGAGGAGCCCGACGAGGAACGCGAGGGCGACCTTCACGAGCTTCGTGAACAGGATGCTCCCGATGATCGCGCCGACGAGCGCGAGCACGAGGCCCGGGATCTCGCCGCCGAGGAAGGCGCCGAAGAGGTATCCGACGGAACTCCCCAAGAGCGCGCCGATCAGGGACATGACACTCGCCCAGATTCCGTGACCCCAGAACGCGAGCGCGAGGCCCGTGACGACGAGGATCGCGCCGACGAGAAGTCCCGCCCCCGGGGAGAGCGACGGGATGACCGGGAAGACGGCCATGGAAGGAGTCGATTTGGCTCGCACTATAAATATCCAGCGAAGGCGCGCCACCGGCTAGCCGCGGCCGAAAATGTCGTCCGCGCGCCTCGCAATCTCCTGCATCGTTCCCTCGTCCGCGGTGCCGCCGGGCAGGAGATGCTCGCGAATTCGGAGGTCGTCGTACTCGAGGACGTCGATCACGGTCGGGATCCGGATCGCATCTCCGAGGACGGCCACGGTCCGCAGCGGGAGCTTGGCCACGATGTTCATCCACATCGCCTTATCCGGCACGCCCGCCAATGCGGATTCGACGTCCGACGGCTCCTTCAAGGACATCACGAGGCGGTTCGCGAGCTGGCTGCGGACCTCGTCCGTGATTCGCGAGGGCCGCTGATCGATGAGCGCGAGGATCAGATTGAACTTCCTCGTCTCCCGCGCGAGGCGGCTGAATGTCGGAGCGAATTCAGCGACCGCGGGATCGAGGAACTTGTGGGCCTCCTCGAGGAACAGTATCAGCCGCGGGTATTCCTCGTTCCGCTCCACGTAGATGTCGAAGAGCCGGCGAGAGAGGATGTTCGCGACGAACAGGTAGACCATCGACTCCGTCCCGAAGTCCCCGAAGTCCAAGACGACGCTCTTCCCCGCCTTGATCGCCGCGAGGATATGGTGGAACGCGTCCTTCTGCCCCTCCCGTATCTCGCGCAGGAACGGCAGCCGGTCGAGCCGGCCGAGACGGCGCTTGAGCCCCTGGAGGGACATCTCGTGCGTCCGCTCCTCCCCGAGGGTCTCCATCGTCGCCTCGCGGATCGACGTAATGAGGTCGCGGTCCCCGCGGAGCCGGTGGATCTGGTATAGGGTATCGACCATCCCCGGGGTGAAGTCCTGGAGGGCGATGACTAGGTCCTCCGGGGTGATCTCTCGGATATCGAGGACGAACGGCTTCGCCTCCGTGTTCTTCGGATCCAGGGAGAAGATCTCGACCTTCCCGGGGAAGAAGTACTTCAGCCCCTCCGTTCCGTCCGTCTTGCTGAAGACGCCGTACTCCCCGTGCATGTCGAAGACCAGGACAGACCCGGCGTCCTTTGCGAGGATCGCCGTGCATACGAGCTTGTTCAGGATCGACTTTCCGGTGCCCGTGCGGCCGAAGATCGCGAAGGGCTTCTCGACGAGCTTCTCGAAATCAAGGTGCACGTGGAACGGCTCCACGCCCGTGATCGTGCCGAGGGGCGCGGACTTCTCCCTCGGCTCGTAGATCCGCTCGACGTCCTCGCGGGTCGCATGCCGGACCTCCGAGAAGTACGGCGGGATCGTCTGCGGTTCGCTGAGGCGCCCCGTCTCCCGGTCGACGAGCTGGATCATCCGCAGCTTCGCCTTGGAATAGAAGATCGGGCCGCTATAGCCCTCGTGGGTCTCCGGCCGCGGCACGACGACGTCGCCGATGGCCGAGCCCGCGAGCTGGTCCGCGATGTCGCTCTCCTCGTTGATGACGTCCTCGACGAGGCAGTAGAAATCGTGTCGGGCGCCTTGGACAATCACGGGATAGGCGATCCGCAGCTCCTCGGGGTTGGTCAGCTGAAGCTTCGCGATGAGGCCGTCGATCACGGAGGCGGCGACGATCTCCCCGATTTTCATCGCAGGTCCCTCGCGACGCGGTCCAGGTATTCATGGAACGCGCTCCGCCGGCGGCCCTCGACCTCCGTGAGGCCGTCGAGGACCGTGCGGACGTCGAGCCCCATTCGCAGGGCCGCCTTGATCACGGTCTCCTGGTACACAGGCTTGAGCTGCCGTACGGTGACGGCCATCCGATGGGCCTCGATGAGCGGCCACGGGTATCCGACGGAGATGAGGCTCCGCGCGTAGGACGCGAGCTGGCTGAACGCGACGTCCGGTTGATCGCGGAACGTGCCGAGGTCCACGCGGAACCACTTCCTTGCGTGAGGATGCAGGTGGACGTAATAGATGTCTCCGTACAGGAGGCCTTCCTTCATCGCCTCCGAGGCCTTCGGGGCGCGAGCGAACGCCAGCGCCCCGGGGGACAGTCGGCTCTGGACCCGTGCTAGGAGATCCTCGTCCGTGAGGAGGTGGCCGAAGGCGTGCAACTGGCTGTCCTTCGAGATCCCGACGAGGAGATGTCCCCGCTTCTCGCACACCTTCACGAGGCGCTCCATGAACTCGAACTGTTTTGGGAATTCAGAGAGGGTGCCATCGACCGCGACCACCGCGCCCTCGAGGTCGTCCGCGAAGTTGATCGCCGTCTGCCCTTCGATGAGCCGTCGGTATTCGTTGACCATGTCCCTCGGCTGGTCCTCGCGGCGGGCCTTCGTGAACTTGAAGAGGGACCGGTGCAGTTCGTCCTGCTTCGCTACGAAGTCCTCGAAGGTCGAGACGCCGACCATCCGCTGGACCAGCCTCCAATCCTTTCGGCGGAACGCGGATCCGTCGAAGGAGTATCGCAGGAGGCCCACGGAGACGAGGGCGAGCCACCAGCTCGAAAGGTTGAGTAGGAAGGAGTAGGAGCCGTCGACCGCGACCATGTCCCTTGCGTGGCTCGCGGGCGCGAAGACATGGAACTCCGGTACCTCCGGGGGCGGCAGCGGCACGTCTCGATGATGCCTCACGAGGAGCTCGAGCTCCTTTCGCATGTCGTCCGCGAAGCTCATGCGAGGACGTCCACCCGCGATTCCTGGTTGGGGGTCATCGAGATGCGGATCCGGCCGGGGAAGCGGTCCGCGACTTCCGCGAGGTGCGTGATCAGGATGACTTTCTCGAAGAACTCTCCCATGCGGAATAGCTTCTGGACGAAGAGTTCCCTGGAGACCTCCGTGTCCAGCGAACCGAGGTCGCCCTCGTCGATGAACAGCGTCTTCATGCGGCCGTACGTGCGGCCGACCTGCGGGAGGGATGCCAGCTCGCGAGCGATCGCGAAGCGCAGGGCCGCGTTGATTTGCGTCTTCTCGCCCCCGCTGAACTCCGCGACATCATGCCACCGGCCGTCTACTCCCTGCACGTGGATCCGGATCCCGTGGCCTCGCCCCTCTTCATAGGTCTCGAGCTTAATTCGGCTGAAGCGCCCGTCCGTGAGCTCCGCAAGGTTCTTCGATGCTTCGATCTCGAGCTCCGGGAGGAGCTGGTCGACCGCGTACATGACCACGCCCCGCTTGTGGAACACCCGGTTCACGAGGTGGTCGATCACCTCGAGGCGAAGTCGGATCTCGTCGAGTTGGCGCTCGGACTCCCGGAGGCGCTCGGCCTCCGCGTTGAGGTCCTCGATCTGGCGGGCGAGCTGCGCGGCCTGACCCTCGGCGATGTGGAGCTCCTTCCGATTCGCCTCGAGCGCTTTCCTCACCTTCTCCAGGTTCGCCTCTGCTTCCGCGAACTCAGTCTCCCGCGCCTCGAGCCGTGCGATCTCGGCGTCCGCCGCCAACCGCTCCTTCTCGAAGGAGATCCGTTGCGCCTCGAGTTCCTTCAGGAGGCTCGTCGGGTCTCCCAGTGCCTTCATGTGCGCCGCGATCTCGTCCGCCCGCTTTCGTTTCGCGGCCTTCTCCGGGACCACCGCGAGGAGCGCCTGCAGGCGGGCGCCGTCCGCCTCCGTGAAGGACACGGAATCCTGGGCCCGGAGGGCCTCGATCTTCTCATCGTCCAGGGGCTTCAGAGTGCGGTGGCTCTCTTCCGTCTCTTGTCGCAACTCCTCCTTGAGTTCATCGATCTGCTTTTCGTACTCCGAGAGGACGAAGACGTCTTGGTTGATGGACTGGACCTTCGTCCGGATGTGCTCGAGCGCTTTCTCCGCGCGCGCGCGTTCCAGCGCGAGCTCCTTCACGAGGTCCGTGCGATTGGCCACCCACTCCAGCTCCCTGCCTATTCGAGCGACGCGCTCCTCGAAACGGCCCTCATCTCGGAGGAGGTCGAACGCCGCCTCTCGGTTCAGGTCCGTCGGCAGCGCGGTGATCTTGCGATAGAGAGCGTCGATCCGATCCTTGATCTGGTCCCGTCGCCTCTCGTGATCCCGCTTCGCCTGTTCGAAAATCTTCACGGCGGATTGTGCTGCTAGGTCCAATCGCTGTTTCGTCTCGAAGCTATCGCGGAGCCGGTCGAGTTCCTCGCGGAGCGCGTCGACGTCAGCGACCTCTCGTTCCAGGGCGGCTCGCTCCGCCTCCAAGGCGAGGGCCTCCTGTCCGTGTCGCTCGACCTCCTCGGTCTTCCGTCGGAGGGCCTCGAGCCGCGCGGTTCGATCCTCACGGGCGGCCGTCGCGCGCACGTATGCCTCGTGCTCAACCTGCAAGCCTCTTCGGTGCTCCTCCGCCTCCCGCAGTTGCCCGCCGAGGTCCGAGACGCTCTTCTCGCGCTGAGCAATCTCCTGATGAAACTCCTCGGCACGTGCCCGGACCGCCGGGAGCTTCTGGAGGCTCTCCTTGCGAGCGGCAATGTCCGCTTCCTTGGCCCTCGCCTCGATCTGGAGAGCGGCCTGTTGCTCCTTCGCCCGCTCGAGGGCCCGCTCGAAGATTTCCAGGCGGAATAGTTTCTGGAACACCGCAAGTCGATCGGCGCCGCGTTGCGACCCGAGTTCCTTCATCTCCTCCTGGCGCACGAACGTGGAGTTGCGGAAGCCGACGTAGTCGAGACCGACGACGTCGCGGATCGTTTGTTCCTTCTCGTGGATCGTCCCCTGGATCGCCTCGCCGTCCCGCGAGACCTCGAGATAGGACTCCTTCTTCGTCGTGAAGCCGCGCTGGACCCCCCAATGGCTGTCGCCCTGGCGGAAGGCCACCCGTACGTAGCCGCCCGGCCGGCAGATATCCGACGTCTTGACGCTCTGGATGTCCGTCCGCATCGTGGAGCCGTAGAGGGCAAACGTGATCGCGTCCAGGATCGACGACTTGCCGGCACCTGTGCGGCCCGTAATCACCGTGAATCGCTCGGGGAACCGCAGCGGCGGGTCCGTCTTCTCGAGGTACCGCATGAACCCGCGCATCTCGATCTCGTCGAGGACGAATCCCTCCGCGCCGGAGGCCGGCTCCAGCGAGGGGATCGCCTCGAGATCGACGGCGTCCCCCTTCATGCGAGGGCCTCCTTCAGGATGCGCTGGGCCTCCGCCCGGATCGCGTCCTTCTTCGGATGGTCCGCGAAGTTCTTCTCGACGTAGTCCGACAGGAGCCGCAGCGGGTCCATCGTGAACTCCTCGGTCACCATCCTTGGGCGGTCGGTCGAGGTCAGCCTGAGCTCGTAATGGAAAGCCTCGCGGAGGCGCTCGCCGAGCCGACGTTCATCGATCGCCGTGCGGAGTTCATCCGGGAGTCGCGCCTCGATGCGGACGAGCTTCCCGGCGACGTCGTCCGGCAGGGCCGCGAGGATCCGCTCCGTCGGATCGTCGCCCATCCCGAGGCTGAGCTCGACCTTCTCCATGGGCCTTGCCGGAAGTTCGACGAAGGACCAAGTCCCGTCCGGGCGCACCGCGACGAACCCTTTCGGGTCGAGGCGCTCGCCCCAGTCGATCCGCTCCGGGGCGCCCGTGTAGACGACCCTCCCGGAGAGGGTCTGATGCAGGTGGATATGTCCGAAAACCGCGAGGTCGATCGTGCTCGGAAGCATATCCCCGGTGAAGGTGAAGTCGTGTGGCACGACCTCGGGCGCCGTGCTCGCGTACCGCGCCCCTTGGATCTCGAAGTGTCCGAACAGGATTCTGAGATCCGCGTCCTTGAGCTCCGACGCGCGATTCTCGATCCACGCCTTCCAGGCGCGTCGCGCGGCCTCGTACGCGTCTTCCCGCGGGACGTCCTTCCCCAGCTTCTTCCGGATGTCCTCGACGATCTGCTCTGGATGCAGGTAAGGGAGGATGACGAATCCGAGCTTGCGGCCGCCTATGGTCCGTGCCTCGACGTCCGGTCGTCGGAACACCCTCACGTGGGCGTAGCCGCGATAGTCGTCCAGGGACGTGGACCGCGCCATCCGCCTCGGCTGGTCGTGGTTCCCCGCGAGGATCCATACATCGATTCCCACCTCGCCCAACGGCTCGATTACATCCTTCCGCACGAGCTCCCGGAAGAACGGGGCTACGTGCGTCCGGTCGAACAGGTCCCCGAGGATGCAGAAGAGGGATGCTTGGTGCTCGATCGCCCAGCGTGCCGCCTTCGCGAAGTTGCCGTGGAGGTCCATGGCCCGCTCCGAGACCCCTGTCTCTGGGTCAATGCGATAGTCGAACGACACCCCCTCGTGGACGTCCCCCACGCAGACGATCTCGTGCATCCTCGCTCGTGCGCAAGGGCCACGCGCTACTTATAAGCTCTACGAGATGGTCGGCGAAACTATCTGACGGATGGCCGGCCCCTAGGTGGACCGTCGATCGGCCCGGAGGAGAAGCCGTTTAGCCTCCTCTCCCCATACGTCCGGGGCGCGAATGGACCACGATGGTCGAGTCAGGATTGCGCGCCAGCTCGGACGTAGACTTGGCGAACGCTACGGCGACCGAATCCTGTTCGGATTGCTCTCCGGGTCCGTGGCTCGTGGCGAGGACACCGAATACTCAGACCTGGAGATGATTTTCGTCACGCGACGCAGCGTCCGCGTCCCGGGGATGTCCCCCGACGGATACCGAGAGTTTCTGCTGGACGATCTGCAGACTCAGTTGGAATTCCGGACGAAGGCGGAGGTGTTCGAGATCCTCGAACACGTCGGACCGTACTGGCCCGTGCAGGTATGGGTTTACCTGGAACCGAAGGTCATCTATGGAAATCGCGAGATCGTCGAGAGGACCGTCTCCGAATTTCGTGAGCGGGTGGCCCGGCTGCCGGACATCGCGTTCCGCAAGGCCGCGGGCCACGCCCTCATCTGGGTCCGGGGCCACCTGGGGAAGGTCCGCAACGCCTGCGAGCAGGGGGACGATCCGCGCGCAGGTCAGGCGGCCGAATGGATGGGATACGAGGCGGCCAGTTTCGTCGCCCTCGTGAACCGACGGTACTACAGACACGCGGATTTCCGCTGGCTGGAGGAGAGCAAGGAGTTTCCTCTCCTCCCGAAGGATTATCACGCGCTCATGGTCCGCCTTCACCTGGCGCGCAGTCGGCCGGATATTCTCGAGGCGGCCACCGAGCTCTACGACGCTTGTGCAGCACTCGCGCAGCGCGGCGGCATTGAGATGGAGCGAATTCGCTCGCTGGACGACTTGGACGTGGGAAGGGGGCGGTCGCCCAAGGGCCGTCGCGACGGGTGAAACAGGACCTCGCGGCCGAAAAGGGCTAAGCGCCCTCACTCGATACGCCACCCGGCGGCTTCCGGGAGCGCGCGGTTGTGGAGCTCGACCCTTCGATGGTGACGCTTCCCGTCGACGAGATGCCGACGCGTTGGTACAACATCCTGCCGGATCTTCCACAGCCTCTCCCGCCTCCGATGGACCCGATGACCGGGCCCTCTCGTGTCCAAGCCCTCCCCGAAATGCTGCTGGAGGAATGCCTCCGCCAGGAGAACTCCACGGATCGATGGATCGAGATCCCCGCAGAGATCCTCTCGCTCTATGCGCAGGCAGGCCGGCCGAGGCCCCTCTTCCGCGCCCGTCGCCTCGAAAGCCGTCTGGGGACGCCCGCACACTTGTACTACAAGGCGGAGTTCTACAGCCCGACGGGGAGCCACAAGGTGAACACGGCCCTCGCGCAGGCCTGGTACGCGAAAGAAGCCGGATACGAACGCGTGACGACGGAGACCGGCGCGGGGCAATGGGGTACCGCGCTCGCGTATGCCGCGAGCCTCGTCGGCCTTCGCTCGACGGTCTACTGGGTCCGCGCGGTGCATGATTGGAAGGTCGAGCGCCGGGCGCTCATGAAACTCTTCGGCGCAGACGTGCGTGCCTCCCCGAGTCCCACGACGGACGTTGGCCGCGCCATCCTGAAGGAGAACCCGGACCACCAAGGGTCCCTCGGAATCGCCGTGTCCGAGGGCCTCGAGGACGCGCGGCAAGACGACAAGGCGATCTACTGCCTCGGGTCGGTGCTCAACCACGTCCTCCTCCATCAAACGATCATCGGCCTCGAGACGAAACGGCAATTCGAGATCCTCGGCGAGTACCCGGACCTCGTAATCTCGTGCCTCGGCGGCGGCTCCAACTTCGGCGGGTTCTCCCTGCCATTCCTCGCGGATGCGATCCACGGCAAGGAGATCCGCTTCGTGGCCGCGCAGAGCGAGGCCGCGCCGAACCTCCAGGGCGAGTACCGCTACGACTTCGCGGACCACGCCGAGCTGACGCCGCTGCTCAAGATGTACACCCTCGGCCACCGGACGGAGATGCATCCGATCAAGGCGGACGGGCTTCGATACCACGCCGCCGCGCCGATCCTCTCCCTGCTCCGTCACCTCGGGTACGTCGACACGGTCGCGTATCCGGCGGACGAAGTGCACGTGTTCGCCCGCGCGCGGGAGTTCGTTCAGTCGGAGGGGTTTGTGCCCGCGCCGGAGAGCGCGTACAGCATCGCGTGCGCGGTCGACGAAGCCCTCGCCTGCAAGGAATCCGGGGAGGCGAAGACGATCGCGTTTAACGTCAGCGGCCACGGCCTCATGGATATGGCGGCGTACTCCGACGTGCTCGGCCTATGAGTTGCGACGATCGCGCTCGGGAAACCCTTTATGCGGGCCTCCCTCGATGCCACGAGGCGTGCCGGACACGTGGCGCCTCGGGACCGGGGAGGAGCGGGCCCGCGTGGCCGTCGTGGGCTGCGGCGGCGCGGGGTGCAACACGTTGCGGCATGTGCCCGCCCTGCCCAACGCGGAGCGGGTCGCCCTGAATGACGCTCTGCATCCCTCGATGGCTGGGATCCCGCGGCGTCTCCTGGTGAAGCCGGAGTCCCTGCGGGCGTACGCGTCGATGGACGAGAAGGCCGTGCCGCAGATGGAAACGAACGAGGAGAAGGATTTGGTCACCGTGCTCCTCGACCGCGACCTCGTCTTCGCGGTCGGTGGCCTCGGCGGTGAGCTCGGAGGGTGGGCGATGTCCCTCGTCGGCCGGGTGGCCCGGATCCTCGGCGACACGACCTTCGCCTTCGCCACGGTTCCGTTCGCGGCGGAGGGACTGGTTCGACGCGAGGCCGCGGAGGGCCAGCTCGCCCTGCTCCGCCGCAGGATCGATGCGGTCGTGACCTTCGAGAACGATCATCTCCTCCGCGCCGCTCCGGATCTGCCGCTCGCGCGGTCCTTCGCGGTCCTCAGCGCGGTCATGGTCAAGCCCATCGAGGGGTTGAGCGCGGTCGCCTCGCGCTCGGACGTCGTCCCCCTTCGGCGGATGTTCGGCCGGCCGAGGGAGTGGCGCTTCGGGATGGGCGCTGGCGCGGAGAAACACCGCTGCTTCCTCGCGGTCGACGAGGCCTACCACTCGCCCTGGTTCACAGCCCGCCATGAGGATATCCGCGTCGCAGTGGTCCTGATGGTCCTGCCCGGAATGCGGGGCGTCGAGGAGGAGATTCTCCACGAGATCCGTATCCGTTCGCCCCTCGCGGACATCGCATGGGCCGTCCTCCCGGAGCCAACGGCCCAAGACCGGGTCATCGTCCAAATCCTCGCGGGACATTGACGCACGCGAGCACCGATCTCGAGACCGTAGACTTCATATAGGACCGCTCCTTACGAGCGTGCTACAAACTCGCATGGGTGTCTGATGTCCTCGATAGGCAAGGGGATCCGCCTCCGTCGAATCTTCAGTGGCGAGAGAACCTTCATCGTCGCAATGGACCACGGCGTGTCGTCCGGACCCGTCGCGGGCCTCGAGGACATCCGGAAGGCCGTGGCGAACGTCGCGAAAGGCGGGGCCACCGCGGTCGTCCTGCACAAGGGCGTCGTGCGCTTCGCGAAGGAGTACTTCGCCGAGGGCCTCGGCCTCATCCTTCATCTCAGCGCCTCGACGTCCCTCGCCACGCGAGCGAACCGGAAGGTCCAGGTCACCCGGGTCGACGAGGCGATCTCCTACGGCGCGGACGGGATCTCGGTCCACGTGAACCTCGGCGGGTCTGACGACGAGGGCATGCTCCAGGACCTAGGGGCCACCGGGACCGCGTGCGAGCGGTTCGGCATGCCGCTCCTCGCGATGATGTACCCGCGCGGGGAGAACATCAAGAATCCCTACGACGTCGACGCGGTGAAGCACGTGGCCCGCGTGGGCGCGGAGCTCGGCGCGGACGTGGTCAAGACGGTCTACACGGGATCCCCCGAAACGTTCAAGGAAGTGGTGCGCGGCTGCCCGGTCCCGGTCGTCGTGGCGGGCGGACCGAAGCTCGACAACGAACGGGCGGCATTGGAGATGGTCGCGGGCGCCCTCGCGGGCGGCGCCGCCGGGGTCTCCGTGGGCCGGAACGTGTTCCAGGCGAAGGATCCGATTGGGATGACGCGGGCGATCGCCCGCATGATCTTTGATGGGGCCACGATCGACGAGGTCTATCGCGGGTGAGGCCCCCATGGACCGCCTGGTGTGGGTGGGGGCCTTCCCCGCCGAGGGTAGAGAAGACGTTCGGTCCGTCGTGGCCGCCGCGCTCGAAGCCGGCTTCGATTCGATTGTCCTCGCGGAGCCCGATGAGGCCCTGCAGCGGCTTGGCCGCTTCGCGCCGATCCTCCTCGAGGGGGATACCTTCCTTTTCGATGACGAAGAGATCGGCCGGTTGGCGGTGATCCGACAGGCGAAAGACGAGCCTGCCGTCCGGAAGCTCCGCGGCGCGACGAAACACGTCGTCGTGCGGACGGAGGACTGGAAGATCATTCCTCTCGAGAACCTCATCGCGCATTTCCAGGGCAGCGGGACCCGCCTGCTCGTCGAGGTCCACGACGCTCCGGAGGCCAAGCTCTTCTTCGAGACGATGGAGTCCGGCGTCGACGGAGTCCTTCTCACGCCGTCGACCACGAAGGAGGTCCGTGCGCTCCGCGCCCTCCTCGAGACGAAAGCCACGAGCGTCCCCTTCGTGCGCGGCCGGATCACCGCGGTCCGCCCGCTCGGCCTCGGGGACCGCGTCTGCGTGGACACCTGCTCGATCCTCCGGCTCGGCGAGGGCATGCTCGTCGGGAACAGCTCCTCCGGGCTCTTCCTCCTGCATTCGGAGACGGTCGAATCGGGCTACGTCGCCGCGCGCCCGTTCCGCGTGAACGCAGGCCCCGTCCATGCCTACATCCTTCTCCCGAACGGGGCGACGAAATATCTCAGCGAGATCCGTTCGGGGGACGAGGTCCTCGCGGTCGACTCGGAGGGACGCTCTCGGAGTGTCATCGTGGGACGAGTGAAGATCGAACGGCGGCCGCTCGTACTCGTGGAGGCGGAGGCCGACGGCCGCGTGCACGCGACGATCGTGCAAAACGCCGAGACGATCCGCTTCGTCGCGCCCGGAGGCCGGGCGATCTCCATCAGCGATCTCCGAGTCGGCGACGAGGTGCTCCTCCATCTCGAGGAGGGCGGCCGCCATTTCGGCATGCGGATCCACGAGACGATCCAGGAGAAATGACGATGACCAAGGTCGCAGCCGTGATCCTCGCGGATCGAGCCGCGGAGATGGAGAAGCAGGCTCGGGCCGCCCTGCGGAGAGGGGCGGACCTCGTCGAGCTGCGTCTCGATCACCTCGACGACCTCACTCCCGGCGCCGTCAAGGCGCTCGCGCACGCCTTCGGCCCGAAGGCGATCGCCACCCTCCGCTCTGGGGAACAGGGCGGAGCCAGGGTCCTACCCGATGAGAGGCGGGAGGAGATCCTCGCCGCGGCGTGTCGCCTCGGTTTTTCCTACGTAGACGTGGAACTCCAGACGGATACGGCACGGGTGGAGGAGCTGCACCGGACCGCGTCGAAGCATCACCAGGACCTCATCGTTTCCTATCACTTCCAGAAGCCCGTGGACGTGTCCGATGCCGCGGACGCCCTCGAGGCGTGCGTCGCGGCCGGCGACGTGGGCAAGGCCGCGTTGCCCATCGCGGACATCGAGGCGGCCCTGTCCCTCGTCGAGTTCGCGAGGAACCAGGCCCTCCGGTCCCGGCGGTACGTCCTGATTGGGATGGGGGATCCCGGCGCCGTCACCCGCGCCCTCGCGGAGGACGTCGGGCAGGAGATCGAGTACGCCCACCTGGGCCGTCCGTCGGCCCCGGGCCAGTTCGCCCTCGAGACCGCGCTCCGCTTGAGGCGGAAGACACCGATGGTCCTGGGCCTCGTGGGCCGTCCGCTCGGGCATTCCATCTCGCCGCAGATTCACGACGCCGCCTTCGCGGCGCTGGGGTTGCCTGGAGTGTACCTCCCGTTCGAGGCCGAGCGTCGCTCCCTGGAGTCGCTCCTGTCCGCCCACGAGCGACTGCGGCTCCGCGGATTCAACGTGACGATCCCGTACAAGGAGACGATCGCGCCGATGCTCGACGAACTCGACGGGGACGCGGAGGCCCTCGGGGCGGTGAACACGGTCGTCCTCAGGGACGGCGGGACGAAGGGCCACAACACCGACACGTACGGGTTTCGGATGGCCCTGCGCTCGAAGGGACTGCGCCTGGGCGGGAAGGACGCGCTCGTCGTCGGAGCGGGCGGCGCCGCGAAGGCCGTGGTGCACGTCCTCCTCCGGGAGGGAGCGAGGGTCCGGATCACGAACCGCACGCCCGAGAGGGCGGACGCCCTGGCGGAAGCCTTCGACGCGCGCGTCGGTGTGGTCGAGTCGGCGGAGGTCTCCCGGGAGCCCGCGTGCGACCTCCTCGTGAACGCCACGCCGGTGGGGACGAAGGACGGGCCGGGTGGCCTGCCGGTCCCCGAAGCCGTGGTCGCGAGAGCGAAGTTCGTCTTCGATCTCGTGTACAATCCTCGGGAGACGCCGCTCCTGCAGGCCGCGCGGCGGGCCCGCATCCCGGCGACGTCGGGCCTCGGCATGCTCCTGCATCAGGCCGCGAGATCCTTCGAGCTCTGGACCGGGTCGGAGGCGCCGTTCCCGGCGATGGAGCGCGCCGCGGAGGAGGCCCTCGCATGAAGGCCCATGCGACGTGCTTCGGGGCCGGGACGATCGTGAACGCGTTCGCCACCGGTCGTGGCGCCGCCTTCGGGCTCGCGCTTCGGGCCACCGCGGTCGCGGTCCCGATGCCCTCGGACTACGGCGTCCAGGTCCACGTCCCCGCGGAGGCGGGTCCCGCGCTCGCGGAGGGGTGCGCCCGTCGGGTCCTCCGGCGGAGCCGACGGAAGGCGGGCCTCGAAGTCTCCGTCGACTCCGAGATCCCGATCTCCCGCGGGCTCAAGAGCAGCTCCGCGGTGGCGAACGCCGTGGCCCTGGCCTGTGCGAGGGCTCTTGGACTCGACCTCGAGCCGGATCGCCTCATCAACCTCGGCGTGGACGCGGCGCTCGATGCCGGGGTGACGATCACGGGCGCGTACGACGACGCCTGCGCCTCCTTCTATGGCGGGATCGCGATCACGGACAACCGAGCGAGACGACTCCTCCGAATGGATCGCCTCCCGGAGGGTCTCGTCGCCGTCGTCCAGATTCCGCGGAAGGCGATCCCGAAGCGAAGCCTCCTGGAGAAAGACTTCTCTCCGATCCGGGGCGAGGTGGAGGAGGCCTTCCACCTTGCGATGCGGGGGGACTACTTCCACGCGATGGAGAGGAACAGCGCCGCCTACGCGCGCATCCTCGAAGTCGACGAAAGCCCCGCGATCCGGGCGCGAGCCGCGGGCGCGATGGCCGCCGGCATCACCGGGGCGGGCCCTGCGATCCTGGCCCTCACGAAACCGGCCCACATCGAGGCGGTCTCGCAGGCTCTCGCGGACGACGAGGCCGAGGTCCGCGTCGTGAGCCTGAACGCGGTCGAGGCGCGGGAGGTGCCCACATGAGGTTCCGGGCGCAGCCCTCTGCCCTATCCGGGACGATCCGGGCCCCGCCATCGAAGAGCTACACGCACCGGACGATCCTCACGGCGGCCCTCTCTGGCGGCCCATGCCGGATCGCTCGCCCCCTGCTCTCCGAGGACACGGAGGCGACGATTTCCGGGATCGAAGCCCTCGGCGCGGAGGTCGCCCGCGGGGACGACGGCCTGACGGTGTCCTGCGAGGGCCTTCGGCCTCCGATCAGAGAGATCGACGCACGCAACAGCGGCACGACCCTCCGTCTCCTTTCCGGGATTGCGGCGCTCCTCGACGGGCCCACCGTCCTAACGGGGGATGCGAGTCTCCGGACGCGGCCGATGGGGCCCTTGCTGGATGCGCTGATCGGCCTCGGAGCGAAGTGTCGATCCCTCGGACCCAACGGATGCCCGCCCGTAGAAATTCGCGGGCCCATACGTGGCGGGGAGATATCGATCCCCGGCTTCGTCAGCTCCCAGTTCATCTCGAGCCTGCTCATCGCCTGCCCGCTCGCTCCGGAGTTTACGAGCGTGCGGGTCCTCCCGCCCCTGCGGTCCGAACCCTACGTCGAGGTGACGCTGCACGTGCTCGAGCGGTTCGGCGTCGCCGCCCAAGCCGCCTCGGGCTGGTTCTACATACCCGGGCGTCAGGCGTACCATCCCGTGGACTTCACCGTCCCCGGGGACTTCTCGTCCGCGACGTTCGCCTTCGTCGCCGCGGCGATCACTCGAGGCGACGTCACCGTGGAAGGGTTGGACAGCTGGATGCCGCAGGGAGATCGTCGGATCCTCCGGAAGCTGGAAGCCTTCGGCGTCGCCGTCGAGACGTACTCGGACCGGGTCCGCGTCCGCGGTGAACCGCTCCGGGGCCAGACGGTCGACATCGGTGATACCCCGGACCTGTTCCCGGCCCTGGCGGTCCTCGCCACGCAGGCCGCTGGCGAATCGCGCTTTGTGAACGGCGAACACCTCCGGCTCAAGGAGAGCGATCGGATCGAGTCGACCGTGGCGTTCCTGAAGGCGATGGGCGCGGACGTGCAAGGGACGAGGGACGGCTGCATCGTCCGCGGGCCCACTCCGCTCCGCGAGGCGCTCGTCGACTCCCGCGGAGACCATCGAATCCTGATGGCCGCGGCGGTGGCAGGGCTCGTCGCGGACGGCCCCGTCGACATCACGAATCCTATGTGCTATCGGGTGTCCTATCCGTCCTTCCTCGAGGACTTCCAATCCCTTGGCGCCAAGTTCGAGGTGGTCTCGTGAACACGTTCGGAGCGAGATACCGCACGACCATCTTCGGGACCAGCCACGGTCCGTTCGTGGGCTGCACGATCGAAGGCCTCCGTGCGGGCACCCGGGTCGACGAGGCCCTCGTGCAGGCGCAGCTGGATCGTCGCCGGCCGGGCCAGAGCCTCGTGACGAGCCAACGGAAGGAGGAGGACCGCGTGGAGTTCTCCGAAGGCCTCCGCGGCGGTGAGACCACGGGCGAGCCCATCGTCGCCATCATCGCGAACCAGGATGTGCAGTCGAAGTCCTACGCCGATGTCGCGCGGATTCCCCGCCCGGGCCACGGCGACTTCCCCGCGCGGATGAAGTACGGCGGGAAAAGCGACCTACGGGGCGGCGGGCAGCTCTCGGGCCGCATGACGGCGCCCCTCGTGGTGTCCGGAGCCATCGCGCGGCAAGTCCTCGGCGAGCAGGGCATTCGGTTCGCCGCGCACGCGGTACAGATCGGTCGGGTCATCGCCCGTTCGGTGACGCCCGCGGAGATCGAAGCCAACGTCGAGAGGACGCCCGTCCGATGCGCAGACCTTGAGGCAGCGGACCGCATGCTCGTGGAGATCGAGGCCGCGCGGCGCGACCGGGACAGCGTCGGCGGGACCATCGAGGGATTCGTGACCGGCCTGCCGGTCGGCGTGGGAGAGCCGTTCTTCGATTCCATCGAGGCTACCCTCTCCCATCTGTTCTTCTCGATTCCCGCCGTGAAGGGCGTGGACTTCGGCGCCGGTTTCCGCGCCGCGTCGATGCGGGGGAGCGAGCACAACGATCCCTTCGCGGTCGAGGGAGGGCGCGTCGTTACGTCCACGAACCACGCGGGCGGGATCCTCGGCGGGCTCTCGACGGGCATGCCCGTCGCATTCCGCGTCGCGGTGAAGCCGACCGCGTCGATCGCGAGGCCGCAGCGATCCGTCGACCTCGAGACGATGCAACCGACGGAGGTCGTCGTCACGGGCCGCCATGATCCCTGCATCGTCCCCCGCGCGGTGCCCGTCGTGGAGAACGTCGCCGCGATGGGCCTCCTCGATCTCATGTTCCTCGGAGGGTTCCTGTGACCGAAACGGAGATCGCGCGCCTGCGCAATGAGATTGCGGCCGTGGACCGGGAGATCGTCGCCCACGTGGCGAAGCGCCTGCACCTTGCGGAGCAGGTTGGCCTGGAGAAGGCACTCCGAGGACTGCCCTTGCGTGACCCGGACCGGGAGGCGCAGATCCTGTCCGGTCTGCTCTCGGAGTGCGCTTCGCACGCGATCGGTCCAACGTTCGCTGAGGGCCTCGCCCATCTGCTGATCGGCGAGAGCCTGCGGCGCGAGGAGGGCGTGCACCCCCCCGAGCCGATCCATCGGCGCGTCCTCGTCGTCGGCGGCGCGGGCCAGATGGGTCGCTGGCTCTGCCGCTTCCTTCGCTCCCGCGGCTACGAGGTCGTGGTGAACGATCCCTCGGGGCCGCTGGACGGCTTCCCCTTCGAGCCCGATCTTGCGAAAGCGGTCGCGGAGGCCGACGTCGTTGCGGTCAGCGTGCCGATGTCGGCGTCCGCGGAGGTCTTGCGTACCATCGCCGCCCTGATGCCCCGTGGCCTCGTCTTCGACATCTGCAGCAACAAGGCACCGATCGAAAAAGAGCTCCGCGCGATGGGCGCAGCCGCGCTGCGCGTCGCGAGCGTGCACCCGATGTTCGGCCCTGAACTGTGGCCGCTGTCCACCGGCAATATCCTGTTCAGCGATTGCGGGAACGCCGAGGCGGTCCTTGAGGCGAAGGAGCTGTTCCGCCCGAGCGGCGCGAACCTCGTCGACGTGTCATTGGACCACCACGATGAGTTCATGGCGTTCCTCCTGGCACTCAGCCACCTTTCCCTGCTGGGATTCGCCCGGTGCGTCGCGAACAGCCCCTTTGATTTCGGCGGCCTGCGAAGGCCTGCGGGCACGACGTTTTCGCGGCTGAGCGCGGCCGCGATCGCCCTGCTGGACGACCCGCCCGCGCTCTTGCGGGAGATCCAACTCCTCAATCCGCACACGCGCATGGTCCATGAGCGAATCCGCGCGGCCCTCGACGATTGGGAGCGGGCCACGTTCTCCGACGATCCGGGGGCGTTCTACGGCCTCCTCGCCCACGCTCGCTCGTACTTCGGAGGCGACTCGACATGAGTCGGATCCCCGTGGCGGTTCTCGGCGCGACCGGGAACGTGGGGCAACGCTTCGTGAGCCTGCTCCAGGACCATCCCATCTTCAGGCTCGCCGCGCTCTGCTCCTCCGATCGGAAGGTCGGCGGGACGCTCGCAGAGCACTGGCGGCTGGAGGACATCCCTCTCGACACCGAGGTCGCTGCGATGGAACTGCAACCTCTCGATCCGAAAGTCCTCACCCACGCGGGTGCGGTCGCCGCGTTCAGCGCCCTGCCTGCGGACATCGCCCGTGATCTGGAAGTCGACGTGGCGCGCGCGGGCATCCGCGTCTTCTCGAACGCCTCGGCCCATCGCATGGAGCCAGACGTGCCGCTCCTTGTGCCGGAAGTGAACCCGGACCACATCGCCCTCGTGGAGCGTCAAGCGACGTTCAAGGCAGGCGGCTTCCTCGCGACGAACCCGAACTGCTCGATCACGGGCCTCGTCCTCGCTCTGAAGCCCCTCGCGGATGCCTTCGAGTTCACCGAGGTCCACGTGGCGACGTACCAGGCGCTGTCCGGCGCCGGCTATCCCGGCGTCCCCTCCCTCGACGTCGTCGGCAACGTCCTCCCGTTCATCGAGGGAGAGGAGGAGAAGATGCAGCGGGAGGCGAAGAAGATCCTCGGCGCGTGGTCCGACGGAATCGTGCCGAGCCCGATCGAGGTGTGGGCGAACTGCGCTCGCGTGCCGGTCCGAGAGGGCCACTTGGAGGCCGTCTCAATTGTGCTTCGCGAGGACGTCTCCTCCGAGGACATCGCGAGGGTCCTCGCTGCCTTCCGAGGGGCGCCTCAGCGCCAAAGGCTGCCGACGGCCCCGAAGCAGCCTGTGATCGTGCGGACGGAGAGGAACCGGCCCCAGCCGCTCCTCGACGGGATGGCGGGCGAGCCCGCTCGCGCCCGCGGGATGGCGGCGACCGTGGGCCGGATTCGGGTGACGGGCCGGAACGTGCGCTTCTTCGTGCTCTCGCACAACACGTTGCGCGGCGGCGCGGGCGGGAGCGTCCTGAACGCGGAGCTCGCCCACCGGAGGGGCTATCTTGCCTGAGCCGTGGAAGTGTGCGAAGTTCGGCGGGAGCCTCGTGAGCCGCTCGGACATGTACGACCGCGTCGCGAGGGTCCTCCAAGCGGACCCGATGCGAAAGTTCGCCGTTGTGTCCGCGGTCGCGGGCGTGACGGACTCCCTCGTGACGACGCTTGCGAAACCCCGGGAGGAGAAGGAGATCGACCTGTACGTCGGGGAGTTCCGCCGGAAGCACCTTAGCCTGCTGCCGAAGTCCTCCTCCGACCAGGACGACGTGCTGGGTGCGATCGACGCTCTGTGCACGAAACTCGAACGTCTCCTGTACGGTGTGGCGTATACGGAGGAGATCACCCCGCGCACCCGGGACTTCGTCCTATCCTTCGGCGAGCGGCTCAGCGCGCAGGTCCTCGCCGCGAATCTTCGCGCGCGCGGGGTCGATGCGTGGCCCCACGAGGCGGACATTATCGGCCTGATGACGGACGATCACTACGGTAACGCGACGGCCTTGCTCGACGAAACGCGCGCGCGCTTGGCCCCGTTCCTCGAGCGGCAGGCGGAGGCCGGCCGCGTGAGCGTGATCACCGGGTTCTTCGGTCTGTCGACGGAGGGAAAGACCGCGACGTTCGGACGCGGTGGTTCCGACTACAGCGCCGCCGTGATTGCGCATTCGCTCGGCCTGCCGACCGTCGAGATCTGGAAGGACGTCGGCGGCTTCATGAGCGCAGACCCGAAGATCGTCCCCGAGGCCTTCCCCCTCGGAGCCCTGTCCTACGATGAGGCCGCGGAACTCTCGTACTTCGGCGCGAAGGTTCTCCATCCGCGAGCCGTCCAGCCCGCGCGCGCATCGGGCGTCGCGATCCTTCTGAAGAATATTCACCACCCTGGAGAGGTCGGTACTCGGATCGGGCCCGACACGGTGGACAAGACCGGGGACGTGAAGTCCGTGTCCTTCGTCCGAGACCTCACCACCCTCAAGGTGTACGGCACCGGCGATGTATTCAAGGAGGGACTCCTGTCCAAAGCCGCCACCTCCCTCGCGGATGCCGGCGTGAACGTGTACAGCGCCGCGACGTCGCAGACGTGCATCGCATTCCTCATCGAGTCCGACGCCGTCCATCGGGCGAAAAACGCGCTGGCCCGGATTCCGGAGGGCGTCATCGATCGCCTTGAGGTCTCCCCGCACGCCTCCCTGATCTGCTTCGTCGGCGAGGGCCTCGGTTACGCCCACGGCGTCGCCGCGCGGGTGTTCCGCGCCGTCGCGGACCTTGGAATCAACGTCCAGCTCATCTCCGCTGGCGCCTCGATGGTGGCATACCACTTCACCGTGGATACGAAAGACCTTGAGCGGGCCGTCCGGGCGGTCCATCGAGAGTTCTTCGGCCACCGGTACGGTCCGAGCGCACCGTCCGCCGAAAGCGCGGTGGCCTCGCGATCGTGACCCAAGCATGCCACAAGGCCGTAGGCTGATTCCCGGTCGCAGCGACCGACGGCATTCCTCGTCTCAGTCCGCATCGATGGAGGTACGCTCGGTTTCTTGCGCGACGCCGCGCCCCTCGACGAGGCTCCCCCACCGCCCGACCGCCCGCGCGATGTCGTACGCGCTCAGGACGCCCACGATCTCCCGGCCATTGAAAATGGCCAGATGTCGGAGGTTCGCGCGCTTCATGAGGCGTGCGGCGGAGACCACGGGCACCCCCGGGGTGACGGTCACGAGCGGCGACGTCGCGACGTCCGCCACCCGAACCTCCTCCGGATTCATTCCGTCCGAGAGCGCGTCGACGATGTCCGTCGACGTGATGATCCCGAAGGGATCCTCCTTCGCCTCCGGACGGACGATTAGGCTGTTCACCCGCGCGTCGGCCATGCGTTTTGCGGCGGCCTGGAGCGTGGCGTCCTCGGAGATCTCGAACACCTCCGTGGACATTACATCCCGGACCCGCACATGTCGGAACATGGCGTTCGTGTGAACTCCCCCTCGGGGAAATGTCCTGCGTGCCTACAATACGTTCTATCCCGTCCGACGACGACGGCAAGAGCCCGTTTCCATGGGACCTACACCATAAAATACACTGACGCACACATAGTGTTCCCAACGTCAGGAAAAATTCACGCGAACATCGCCATCGCGTCCGCGGGTATCGGAATCCGAGTCCGATGTCCCGACTCGGCAAGGCACCACATTCTCATCCTGGCTCTCCATCTCGGCTTGCCCACGGGCCTCGTGCACAGCATCAGGATCCTCAGAAAATCGGAGGGCCTCGAGGCAGGTCCGAGGGAGGCGACCGCGTGAAGGTCCTAATCCTCGACAACTACGACTCCTTCGTGTACAACCTGTACCAGGAGCTGGGGGAGCTCGGCGCGTCGCCCGTGGTCTATCGAAACGACGCGATCACGCTCCGAGAGATCGTGCGGCTCGCCCCGGACGCGATCGTCCTCTCCCCGGGTCCTGGGCATCCGACGAATGCGAGGGACTTCGGAGTGTGCGCGGAGGTCCTGCGAGAGTTGAGTCCGACGATTCCGACCCTGGGAGTGTGCCTTGGCCACCAAGGCATCGGCACGGCGCTCGGCGGCAGGGTCCGCCATGCCGCCCGTATCCTCCACGGGAAGGTGAGCCGCGTCGCGCACGACGGCCGGACGATTTTCGAGGGCCTGCCGAATCCCATGGTCGCGGGACGATACCACAGCCTCGCGATCGAGCGCGGCTCCGTGCCGCAACAGCTCGAAATCAGCGCGACCGCCGATGACGGGGAGATCATGGCGGTCCGACACCGCCTCGGTCCGATCGAGGGCGTCCAGTTCCATCCCGAGTCGATCCTGACCCCGGACGGCCCCAAGCTACTCCGGAACTTCCTAGGGAGAGCGAGGCGATGATCCGTGAGCGCGCGGGTCGAGACGGCGCTCCAGGTCGGGCCCGGGGCACGACCACGTGATTCCGTCCGGCGGCGTGCCGCATCCCACCCCGGACGGGGTCCCCGCGCAGGGAGAGAACCACGGACGGCAAGAGGTTCGACCATCGACCGGCGCGGGCCTCGAGAAATGGGTCACCCTCGAGCATGCCCTCGCGCAGGTCCGCGAAGCGTTCATGCCGAGGCTCTGGGACGGCGATCCATTCGATGCTTCAGTGCGGAAAGGCCACAAGGATCCCGTGGCCGTGGCCCACCAAAAGGCGTACCGCATCCTCGAACGACGGGAGCCCGATTCGCTCCCGAGGGAGGCGGCGGACAACTCGATCGCGAAGGATTCTCTGAAGGCTTGAAGCCCCCGACCGCTCCTTGGGCTCGATCGGCGGCGATTCGCCTCCGGACGGGTCGCCCACGAGCGGTCGCGCGAGGACGGTCCGGCGACCGGCCCCTAGGCCTTCTGCCGGAACTCCATCTGCTGGAATACTGCCGCGGTGAGGATGAGCAGTCCGATCGAGAGGGCGATGAGGACGATCGCGGCCGTCGGCGCGGAGACATCCGTCGCGTATTCCGTGAGCGGTCCCTCGGCGATCATGCCTTTCAGGATCGACCGAAGATAGTGGATGATACTCAGTAACGGCACGTCTCCCGGAATCGAACCAACGATGGACTCCCACACGAAACCGAAAAGGAGTCCCACCGCGAGCGGCTTCCGGACGAGGACCGAGAGGAACCCGAAGAAGGCGCCGTACGCCGCGCTTCCGAGGACCGTCGTGGTGAGGAACGCTGCGAGCACGTCCGCGTCGGCTCCGATGGAAGAGCCCTCATAGCCCTGCGTGACGACGTATGCGAGGACGATTGGCGGGATCAGGAGGACCAGGACGGCGACGAGGTATCCCAGGTACTTCACGACCGCGAGGGTGGGCTTCGTGATGGGTCGCATCAGGAGGTACGGGAGGGTCTGGTCCTCGATCTCCTCCCTCAGGAGGGCCGTCGCGTTCACGAGCGTTACGAAGATCAGGACGACTTGGAGGGACAAGGGGACCATCAGGGTCTGGAAGAGGCGGATGTCGTAGGTTTCCACCCGGCCGAGGGCGAGTGCGCCGGCGACCACCAGTGGCACGGCAGCGAGTCCGGCGGTCGCGATGCCTCGTCGGGTCGATAGGAGGTAGCGCACGGTGAGCGCGAACAGGACCCCATCCTTCCGTGCCCCCTCGACGAGTCCCACCGCGTCACCCCACCAGATACCGGAAGACGGCCTCGAGGCTGTCGTCCGGGCTCTCCAGCCCGTGCACTTCGAGGGAGCGGTCCACGATGATTCCCGGCAACTCGCGATAGAAGGCCTCGGGCCTCCGCGTCCGCACGAGGAGTTCCTGCGGAGACGGGAACTCCATCGAGACGACGTGGTCCAGCCCCGTCAGCGCTTCCGCGACCGCCCGCGGCGCCGAGGTCGCGATGCGCACGGCATGCGGATGCTCGTCGATCAACGCGCGGATCGCGTGGATGTCCCCGGAGGCGATCGCCTTCCCATTGTGGATCAGGACAATGTTGTTCGTGACCCGCTCGACCTCATAGAGGACGTGCGTGGACATGAGGACGTGGCCCCCCTCCCGACTGAAATCCGTGATCGTGTCGAGGATATGGACTCGCGCGACCGGGTCCGCGCCGGACAAAGGCTCGTCGAGGATGAGGAGATCCGGCTCATGGGCCAAGGCCTGTGCTAGCTTCGCGCGCTGCCGCATGCCTCGGCTGTAGGTCCTAAGCCGCCGGTGTCGGGCCTCGACGAGGCCGACGGTCTTCAGGGCCGCCGTCGCGGCCTTCGCCGCGTCCCGAGCGGAAATTCCCTCAAGGCGCAGGAGCGCCTCCACGAACTCTTCGCCCGTGAGCCAGCCGTACAGCTGATTCGACTCCGGGCAGTACCCGAGCTTGCGCTTCAGGGAGACGTTGTTCCACGGGTCCTCCTCGAGCACGCGGAGGTCTCCTTGGTCGACGTGCAGCTGTCCGATGAGCAGCTTGAAGAGGGTGCTCTTTCCGGCCCCGTTCGGCCCGACGAGCCCCGTGATCCCCTTTCCGAACGAGACCGTGAACGCATTGAGACCGAGGACTTCCCCGTACCACTTCGAGATCTCGCGGGCTTCGACGACGCCGCTCATCCCGTGACGACCTCCATGGACCGCATCCGCGCGTTTGTCACGAGGCCTGCGAGGACCATGATCAGAAGGAGGATCCCGAGGGACGCGGACCAATCGATGGGGGCGGGCGCAGCGCCGAACGCGACGCGGGCGACGGCGAGGAAGTTGTCCCACGGGGACAGATACAGCAGGACAGGGTTGCCGATGGATCCCTGCGACGCGAGGACCTCCACCGGCACGGTCAGGCCGAAGGTGATCGCGAACACCCCCGCCGCGGCGTAGGCCTTCCGCCGAGTCATGCTCGAGAGGAACAACGTGATCGTGGTGTAGAACGCGGTGAGGAGGATGCCCACCGCGATCGATACGCCGATGGCGGGCAGGACGACATCCCAGGGGAACAGGCCGAGGAGGCCTGCGACGATCGCCGTAATCATGAGGGGCAGGATCGCGATCGTTGCGACGAGGGTCCCGAGGATAGCGGCCTTCGCGAGGACGTAGTCCCCGTGGCTGATCGGTCGGCTCAGGTACAGCGAGATCGCCATCGAGTCCAAGTCGTCCGAGATCAGGCCGGCGCCGACGACGGAGGCCATCAGGGTGACGAAGAACAGGATCGTCGGACTCGAGACGGGGAGGAAGAAGAAGCTGAGGTCTAGGCGCTGGCCCGGCAGGAGGAGCGGCGCCAAGAGGAGGAGGACGATGGAGGTGACCGTCGTGATGACGGAACCGACGCCAATGGCGAAGATGGCGGCCGGCCGGCGGAACTCCCGACGGAGCCCCGTTGACACGATCGCGAGAACGCGCTGTCGTCGCCCGAGCAGGGGCGTCTCACGCAGCTTGTAAGTGGGCAACGAAATCGACACCTAACGGCCTCCAGCCCGTTCGCGATCCAGGATCTCGAGGAACAGTTCTTCCAGGCTCCGGATTTCGCTCCCGAGGTAGCGGACCTCCGCCCCGGAGGCCCTGGCGGCCCGGAAGACCTCCGCCTCAAGCCCGGGCCGCCGAGGGGACTTCAGGCCGCGCGGAGTCGCCTCGATCTCGAAGCCCGCGTCCGTGAGGTGTCGAGCGAAATCCCCGTAGTTCCCGCGGATGTCGATTCGGAGTCGGTCGCCCGCGCCCGAGAGGAGTCGCTGGAGCTCCCCCGCAGCGATCTGGTGCCCGCCGTCCAGGATGACGACGTGCTTGCAGATCGTTTCGACGTCGGGGAGGAGGTGACTGGAGAGTATCAGGTTGCGTTCTCCGGACCGGGCGATGAGTCGCAGGAGGTCTAGCATCTCGCGCCGCCCGCGCGGGTCCAGGCCCGTCGTCGGCTCGTCGAAAATGTAGAGCTTCGGGTCGTGGACCATCGCCTGGGCAAGCTTGATCTTCTGCTTCATCCCCGTCGAGTACTCCGCGATCTTGCGATACCGCTCCTCCTCGACCCCGACGAACTGAAGCACGTCGTGGGCCCGGCTCATCGCCGTGTTCCGGTCCAGGCCGGACACGCGCCCCATGTACGCGACGAGCCCGATTCCGGTCATCTCGGGCAGGAGACAGTCGTGCTCCGGCATGTAGCCGACCTGCTCGCGAATTGGGATCCCGTCAAAGATGTCGTGGCCGAGGACCCGGCCCCGGCCGGCGGTCGGCTTCAAGAGGCCGAGGAGGAGCCGCAGGAACGTCGTCTTTCCGGCCCCGTTCGGCCCGACGAGACCGATGGCGCCTTCCGGGATTGCGACGCTGAGGTCATCGACCGCCCGGACCTCGCCGAACACCTTCGTCAGTCCAGCGGTTTCCACGAGCACGGTCTGTCTCCCCGCCTCTCCGGGGGGTTCCCTCGTGCCACGCGAAGGGCCCACGCCGTAAAATCGTTTTCCCAACGCAGCGTGCCTCGGGGGAATGAAGTCCGTCCCGAATCTTACATCCCTTGCTCTTCGAGGCAGCAATTCGTCACGATGATGCCCTTCGCGGTCCGACGCACGGTGATCGAATTCGTCGTGCGGTTCGTGACTTCGACGTCCCCGAGCCGTATCGTTTCCTTCACCTTGACCCGAACATCTGCGGCCTTCCCTTTTGCCATGATCGGGTTGAGGAAGTCCGTCCCCTAAAAGACTTCGTGCCCCTCCATAGTCCCCGTCGACTCCGTAGGCGGTCTCAAAATAGGTTCAGGACAATCCATACCGCGGGAAGGACGCCTCTGCAGCGGAAAGATTGATTCCGGCTCTCGGGGGCGTCCCTCCGTCCCGGTTCTCCGACAGCGCCGTCCGAGGAACCTGCTTTCGCCCGCCACCCAGTTGGATGGACCGCGCCGTTGCCTTTCCGCGAGAATCAGATACGGGTCCCCGTGAGGGAGCGCATCCCCGTCCCGGCGACCCGGTCGGCCGGCGCTCACGGACAAACGAGGCCGCGATCTCAGGGATGTCGCGATGCGCCATGCCGTCCTCCTCGCGCAGGACTGCATCCGTGGAGAAGATAGCGAGGGCGTCGACAATGCGCCGAAGCGCATCCGGATACCGCTGTACGAGGAACTCTCGCCGCGCGGGCACAGAGACGTCTGACATGCAACTCGACAACACATCGGAGGGGGCATCCTCCTTGTCCTCGGGATCTTCGGAGGACTCCGGGGACTACGGGGCCGTTACGATCGCGTGGTTGATCGCGATTTCCGCGATATCCGTCGCGTAACCCGCTGCGCGGCCAAGGCTGTCTGCGATGGCCCCCAGGGCGAGTAGCTCTTCCCCCCGTTTCGTCGCGACGTGATGGGAGAGGCCGTCCACAAGCTTCTGGTGGGATATGCGGGCGTCGATGGCCTCATTCGCCGCATCGATGTCCGCCGACACGAGTGCGTGGAACGCTTTGTCGAGAATTCCGATTGCCGAGGCATTCGCTGACTCGAACTCCTTCATGAGCTTCGTGTCGACCCCCTTCTCGCCGAGGATGGGAAAGGTTCCCGCGATCCGCTCCGCATGGTCTCCGATCCGTTCGAGGAGCTTTGCAATGAGCCGGTGGTTGTGGAGTCCCGCAAGAGCCTGTCCCTCCGGGGCGCCCGGCGGCGCGGTATGGGCGAGGTGGTACTGCTTTGCGACCATCCAGTAGAGCCGGTCCACATCCTGGTCTCTCTGTCCGACGTCCCGCGCCAGGGCCTCGTCTCCCGTCCTGATCGCGGCGAGCGCATCCTCGAGCATTGCGCGGACGGTCATGTACATGCGTCGAAGGCACTTCTCCGCGCTCAGCTCGGCGGGGTCCGAGAGATCCTGGATGACCACCGCGTTCCGCGTCTCCTCGATGACCTCGGGGCCGATGACCATGCGGCAGAAATCCCGGGCAATGCGCCGGACGAAGGGCCCCTGCTCCGGCTTGAACTTCACCTCGATTAGCCCGAACCCGGAGATGTATGCCCCGATGAGCTTCCGGAGCAGATGCTCTCGCTCTCCATCCCCTTCCTCCTCGAAGACCTTCTTTCGAGCCTCGGGCCTCTCCCCGGGCCTCGGCCTCACGCTGACCGAGCCGTCTGCCTCGGTCTCAAGGAAGACCGTGTCGCCGGCGGTGAGGCCAGAGGCGATGACCCATTTCTTCGGTAACGAAACGACGTATGTGGAGCCGCCCGTCAATTGGAGCTTCCTTCCTTCCATTCTCGTACCCTTCGAAGCTGAACGATTGACTATTGAGTGATAAGCATTTGGCCAATAGTCTATATAGCTCTCCGTTTGCCACACGGCATCAGTCGAGTCTCCGTCGGGAACCGATATAGTGCCACGCCAACTCCGACCTTCTATAGGAGCGAAAACGAGCATGAGTGCGAGTGAGAAGGAAATGGAGAGCCTCCGGGCTGGGCGGAGCCGGAGGCCCCTGCTTGCGGCGGTCGGGGTCGTCGCAGTTGCGGCGATCCTCCTCGCCTACGGGGCCATGAGCGGCTGGTTTGCAGGGTCCGGCACACAGGGCGCGACCGTGATCTTGGTCGGGGCGGGGGCGACCTTCCCGTATCCGTTGATCAACAAATGGTCCTTGGAATACCATGACCTCACGGGCGTCCAGGTGAACTACCAAAGCATCGGGAGCGGAGGCGGCATTGCCCAGATCACTGGCAAGACGGTCGACTTCGGGGCCTCGGACGCGCCCCTGACATCCGCGGAACGAGAGGCCGCTCCGAACCTGTTGCACATTCCCGAGACGATCGGGGCCGTCGTGTTCGTGTACAACCTGCCAGGCGTCCCGACGGGCCTGAATCTCACGGGGCCTACGATTGCGGACATCTTCCTGGGGAAGATCACGAAGTGGAGCGATCCGAACATCACCGCCGACAACCCGGGCACGAGCCTCCCGGATGAGAACATCTTCGTTGTACACCGTTCTGACGGCAGCGGCACGACGTTCGTCTGGACGGACTACCTGACCAAGGTGAGCTCGGACTGGGCGAGCACGCTCGGGACCGGGAAGTCCGTGAACTGGCCCGTGGGGCTCGGCGCGAAGGGCAACGAAGGCGTCGCCGGCGTCGTCGCGGGGAACCGGTACGCGGCCGGGTACGTGGAGCTGGCCTACGCCACGCTGCAGAAGATGACGTTTGCCCGGATCAAGAACCATGCCGGCAACTTCCTCCTGCCCACGCTCGACAGCACCGCCGCTGCCGCGGGCAACGCAGCTCCGACCCTGCCCCGCGGTGAGGACGACTGGAGCCACGTATCGATTGTGAACGCACCTGGAGCGGACAGCTACCCCGTTGCGAGCTTCTCGTACCTCCTCGTGTATCGGGAGTTGAACGTCTACGGCTCTTCTATGACGCAGACGAAAGCGCGGGCGCTCGTCGACTTCCTGTGGTGGGTCGTCCATGATGGCCAGGCCTATGCAAGCGACCTCCTGTATGTCCCACTGCCGCCCGCGGTCGTGGAGTTGAACGAGCGGTCCCTCGGTCTCATCACGTTCGGGGGAATACCGGTCCGAGCGTGAGCGGACGATTGAAGGACGCGCGCGATGAGCACGATCTTCGCGAACATCGCCCGAGGCGTGCGGAACCGCCGGAATGGAGCGGCCTGGGGCGATGTCTCATTCGAAGTCGGATCCGGGATCGTCGCCGTGGGTATCCTGGCCCTGATCGCCGTCATCGGTGCGATCCTCCTCCTCGGCTCCACGGATTCGATCCGTGCCTTCGGTCCGGGGTTCCTCGCGGACACGATCTGGAATCCACAGCCGCCGGAACGCTACGGCGCCCTGACCTTCATCTACGGGACCCTCGTGACGTCCGCGCTAGCCCTCCTCATCGGCGTCCCCGTCAGCCTCGGCATCGCGATCTTCCTCTCGGAGCTCGCACCCGATTGGCTGCGAGTGCCCCTGTCCTTCATGGTCGAACTCCTCGCCGCCGTGCCCTCCGTCGTATACGGGCTGTGGGGCATCTTCGTGCTCGTGCCGGTCATGCGGGACCACGTCGAACCCTCCCTCCAGGCCGTGTTCGGTTTCCTACCGCTGTTCGAAGGGTCGCCTCTGGGGATTGACAAGCTCACGGCCGGGGTCATCCTGGCGATCATGATCATCCCGACGATTTCTGCGGTGTCGAGGGAGGCCCTCCTGGCGGTCCCTCAGAACCAGCGGGAAGCAGCCCTCAGCGTCGGGGCGACGAAATGGGAGACCACGCGCATCGCGGTCCTCACCTACGCGCGCTCGGGGATCTTCGGCGCGGTCGTCCTCGGATTGGGTCGGGCCGTCGGCGAGACGATGGCCGTCACGATGACGATCGGAAACCGAAATGTGATGACCGTCTCCCTGCTCGACCAGGGTCAAACCATCGCGAGCTGGATCGCGAACAACTTCACGGAAGCCGGCCCCCTCGAGGCGAGCGCCCTCATCGAGCTCGGCCTCGTCCTCCTGCTCCTCGCGTTTGCAATCAACGTCTTCGCTCGCCTCATGGTAGCCCGCGTGCTACGCATCGAGGAGGCCGTGGCGTGAAGGTCCGCTTCGACCGCGACGTCCGTCGTCGCTGGAAAAGCCACGCGATCAGCGTGGCGGCGCTCGCGTGCGTTATCCTCGCGCTGATCCCCCTTGCGAGCATCCTGGTCGAGGCGATGATCCGAGGCCTCGGCGCGGTCAGCCCCAGCTTCTTCGTGGAGACCCAGCCGGCACCGTGCAATCCCCAGGTGTCCGCGGTGTGCGAACAGGGCGGCATCGCGAATGCGATTCAGGGCACGCTGATTCTCGTCGGCATCGCCGCAGGCATATCGCTTCCCGCAGGCATCCTGACGGGCATCTATGTGTCCGAATACGGGAACAACCGGATCGGCCGGAGCGTCCGATTCTTCACCGACATCATGACGGAGATCCCGTCAATCGTGGTGGGGATCTTCGTGTATGCCCTCCTCCTTGAACTCGCCTCGCTTGGATGGCTGGACCGGAGGCTCGTCTTCAGCGCACTCTCCGGCTCGCTCGCCCTCGCGACGATCATGGTCCCGATCGTGGCGCGCACCTCGGAGGAGGCCCTGAAGCTCGTCCCGACGTCGACGCGGGAGGCGGCCCTCGCCCTTGGGATACCCAAGTACCGCGTGACCTTGCGCGTGGTCCTCAGCTCGGCTCGGAGCGGGCTGATCACGGGCGGACTCCTCGCGGTAGCCCGCGCGTCTGGGGAAACGGCGCCCCTCATCATGACCGCCTTCGGGAATCCCTTCGGATTCCAGGGGCTCACGCAACCTGCCGAGGCCTTGCCCCGGATCATCTTTTACTACGGGATCAGCCCGTTCCCCAACTGGCAACAACTCGCCTGGGGCGCGGCGCTCGTCCTGGTGTTCATCATGCTCGCGATCAGCGTGGTAGCACGGCTCGCGCTTCGGAGTCGAGTTGCGAGGCGCGGGGTGGTGGCTTGACGGTCAAGATGCGGCTGGAGAACCTCAGTGCTTGGTACGGATCCAAACGTGCGCTCCAGGACGTCACCCTGGACGTCGAAGAGCACGCCGTCACCGCGATCATCGGTCCCTCCGGGTGTGGGAAATCGACTCTCATCCGCTGCATGAACCGGATGCACGAGACGGTCCCGAAGGCCCGCGTGGAGGGGAAGGTCCACCTCGACGGCGAGGACATCTACGCCCTCGATCCCGTGTCCGTCCGGAGGCGCGTGGGCATGGTCTTCCAGCGGGCGAATCCGTTCCCGACCATGTCCATCTACGACAACGTTGCGGCCGGGCTCCGCCTCAACGGGATGCGAGACCGGAGGAGGCTCGATGAGACGGTCCTTCGCAGCCTGAAGCAGGCAGCGCTGTGGGACGAGGTCAAGGATTCGATGGATGTCTCGGGAGTCGGGCTTTCCGGCGGCCAGCAGCAGCGGCTCTGCATTGCGCGGGCGCTCGCGGTCGAGCCGGAGGTTCTCCTCATGGACGAGCCCTGCTCCGCGCTGGACCCCATCGCGACCGCGAAGATCGAGGACCTGATTTTCGATTTGAAGAAGCAGTACACGGTGGTCATCGTGACGCACAACATGCAACAGGCCGCCAGGGTCGCGGACTACACGGCCTTCATGTACCTGGGCCGCCTCATCGAGTTCAACCGGACGCGCGATCTCTTCGAGAAGCCGCGCGAGGAATTGACGGAGAACTACATTACCGGGAGGTTCGGATGACGCCCAGGGCTACGCAGCGCAAGGCGTTCGGCGAAGGCCTGCGGAAGTTGAACGAGAACATGGTGACCCTCGCGGAGCTCAGCGAGCTCGCGATTCGCAAGGCGGTGGACAGCCTCGCTCGCGTGGATCACGGGACGGCGAATGAGGTCTTTGTCCTCGACCAAGAAATCTACGCCCTCCAGCTCGAGGTCGAGAAGACTTGCGTGGACCTCATCGCCCTCCACGCCCCGGTGGCCAGGGACCTCCGCACGATCACGACGTCGCTCAAGATTACGACGGACCTGGACCGCATCGGGCGGTACGCGAAGGACATCGCGGAGACGACGCTCCTCTTCGATCCAGGCCGGAGGCACTTCAAGAAGCTCGTGAGCATCCCCCACATGGCCGACCTGACGATCACGATGGTCGACACCGCCATCGAGGGGTTCGTGAAGCGGGACGCGGAATCCGTCCGGCACCTCCAGGAGACAGACGATTCCGTGGATGCCCTCCAGGACGAGGTGTTCCGAGAGATCGTCACGTACATGATGGATGGCTCGATGACCGTCGAGGTCGGCGCGCGGTATATCCTCGTGGCCCGGTATCTCGAGCGGATCGCAGATCACGCAGTGAACATCGGAGAGCGCGTGGTGTACATGGTCACGGGGGAGCGCCTCCCTCGCGTGCGGGCCGCAGATCGCGCGAAGGGGCGCGGGCCGTAGATTCGCCGAGCCGCGTGGAGCGTGCGCCTCTATGCGCCTCTATAGAGTCCGGGGAGGCCCGGGGTCACCATGGGGAAGGCGTTTGGACCACGCGTGCGATCGCTCTGTCGATGGAACGAAAGAAGACCGATGGGAGCGCCGAGGACTTCGAGGCATGGAAGATCCTCCGGGGCGCTCAAGAAGAGACCCACCAGGCCGAATTCGCCCTGAAGTGACTCGGACCTGGCGCACCCTGTTTTGTTTTCCCCGAGGCCGACATCCCGTCGACATCGGGGTTTTACGTATTCTGCGTACCCAGGGTGTAAGACGGCCCGGCTGGGATATGCGCCTCGGGTGAGTACGATGACCACTCACGAGACGGCGGCACGGACGACCACTGCGAACGCGTGTGCCGCGTGCGGTTCCGCGCTCGAACCCTTGGAAGAATACAGCCTCGACATCGCGGGACGCGAGATCGTGTTCTACGCGAGCCGCTGCCCTTCGTGTCACAACGAATACGTGAACGCGCCGGAGATCCTCCGGTCGGACGCGGAACTCTTCCACGCCTTCCGTCCCGATGCCTCGCCCCTCGGAACGTTCCGTCGAGTCTTGAGCCTCACGAGCCGGGACCGGGAGTTCCGCCTGCACGCCGGGGACAAGGTCGCGGGCACCCTCCTGTGGTATCTCCTGGAGGAGGACCTCGCCGACGCGGTGTTCCTCGCCCAACAGAGCGTGACGGAGGAGCCCGTGATGGCCTTCCAGAAGCGGGACCTCTTCGACGCGGCGCAGATCCGCATGGGACCGGGTCGGGCGGTCGTCACCGGAGGGGGCCTCCGAGCGAACCTGATGACCCTGACGCAGCTCCGGAACTTCGTCGAGGCGGATGGCGGCCTGCATCCGCGGATCGCCGTCATGGGTCGGCCCTGCCAGATCTACACGATCCGCAAGCTGCTCTGGGACCGGTTCGCTCCCGGCTACGAGCTCGCCTTCGCCCTCGGGACGTTCTGCTACGGCAACTTCGCCCCCGTCGGCTGGGGCGGGAAGAAGCTGTGGGAACTCCTCGGCTTTGATCCCGGCGAGATTCGCCAGGTCCGGTTCCACGACGACGAACTCGAGTTCTCGTCCGTCCGCGGCGCGCGGAAGAGGGTGCCGCAGACCGAGGTGGCCGGCCTCGTGAACGCGAACTGCCTGCAGTGCTACGACTTCACCGTCAGTTTCAGCGACGTGAGCATCGGTCACGTCGGTCGCGAGGAGTTCTTCGAGGCGGCGATCGTCCGAAGCGAGCTCGGCGACACGGTGCTGGACCAAGCGGTCAGCGCGGGCTTCCTGGCGCCCTCCGCTCAGCTCTACGGAAAGGCGGATGTCGTCGAGGACGAGAAGCGGGCGATCGCGTTCCTGAACGCGATGGTCGACGTGAAGAAGAAGCTGACCCACCGGGTCCGCTGAGCCCTGATCGGACCGCAGGGCGAGGTCAGTGGGTGTGAGCGTGGGCCCCGTGGCCTTCTTGCTGGTTCGGGGCTGGGGCCGCCTCGCCCTTCGGGGAGAAGCTCTGGCCGCAGCCGCATGTGGACCAGTTGTTCGGGTTGCTCACGACGAACCCGCTGCCCGCAACACTCTCCACGTAGTCCACGCTCGAGCCGTCGAGGTACGCGAGGCTGTTAGGGTCGATGACGACCTTGAGTCCGTTCGCCTGGACGACCTCATCGCCCTCGTGGAGCTTGTTGTCCAACGCCATCCCGTAGCGGAAGCCGGAGCACCCGCCGCCTGCGACGTACATCCGCAGGTACGTGGTCTCTTCCGAGCCGTTCTTGGAGATCAGCTCGCGGAGCTTGGCCGTGGCGTTCTCGGACAAGGTGATCTGGAACATGTCGTCCCACCGTGTGTTCCAATCCTACGATAAGCCCGTTATTTAACGGTTTGGTCATCCGAATTGCGACCGATCACGAAAGGAGCGGATCCCTCGAGGGTCCTACCCATGTATTGCCGTTCCGCTCGGAACCCCATCGCCTCGTAGAGGCGTCGCGCGATCACGTTGCTCTCCGAGACCTCGAGCTTGATCTTCCGGTAGCCTCGGCGACGGGCCCAGTCGATCGCCCACCCGATCAGGAATCGCCCGACGCCCTTCCTCCGATGCGCGGGGGCGACCCACACATCCCAGATGAAGCCTTGGGTCTCCGGCGTGAGGAACCCGCCCCCCGGCCCAAGGATCACGTAGCCAAGGAACTCCCCCGCGGGGCTTTCCGCGATCCACGCCTCCGTTCGATCCCCTTCGATGTGCGATTCGATCCGCTTCCGGAAGTGTTTCTCCCAGTCCCCGCGATCGAGGCGCGCGCGCTCATCGGGCGGCAGATGATCCCAGACGGTCTCCAAGGTCGCGGGCCAGATTGTCCTCAGATCCGCACGGCGCGCCCGCCGCATCCGGATGTCGAGGTTCACGTGGCCGCGGTCACGGACGTCCCGAGCGATGAAGGTGTCGTCATCGGTCTGGATGGCGTCCCCTCGGGATCCGCCGGGTCTTCAGGTCGTAGAGGTCCCACGCGGCGGCGAGCGCGATCGCGGCGAGGAGGAGGGCCCAGCGACTCGCATCCCAGGTCTCGCCGATTGGTCCCAGCGCGGAAATCGCGACGACGAGGGCGGCGAAGCTGGACCACGCGAGGAGCCGTGAGGCGACGGAGTTGTACGGCAGGTCTCCGCGAGCGTCGAGGATCTTCGGCATCAGGACGAGCGGAAACACGATCGCGAGCGCGTAGGCGAGACCCAGCACGACGACCGCGAGGAAGTCCATGGGAGGGAAGGCCGTCCCGAGGATAGCGACGACGGCTTATGCGCCTTCCTCGCTGCCGTCTGACTTTTGCCTCCTAGCTTTTATATTCCCCCTCTCCCTCTAACGCGCGTGCTCCCCTCGCGCTGCCTGCGGTGCGGCGCCGTGAGTCGCGAGCCGCTCTGCACGTCCTGCATTGACTACATCGTGGCCTACCAGCCGCTATGGCTGGATCCGGCCCTTCTCCCCGGTCCATCCCTCCTTGCGCTGCTCGGCAGCCGCGAGACGGCGATCGTCTCCACGGATCTGTCCCTGTCCGAGTGGCGCACGGCGGACCGCGAGCCCACGGACGCGGACGCCTCCCGCCTGATCGCGCTCCTGGGGATCGACGCGGACGCGCATCCGGTGCTCAGCGTCGGTGACGTGGCGATTCTGCACGCGTTCCTGGGGCGGGCGAAGCGCGGCCTCCTGCCCGACGGCGAAACGCGAGGCGCGCTCGCAGCGTTGTATCGCTACCTCTCGACCTGCCCGTGGATGCCCGCGCACCTCGCGGCGGAATACGGCCTCCGCGCTCGCACGCTCGAGGCGCCCTTGGAACCGACGCAGGGCGGGGAGATCGTCACGCGGATCGAAGCGGTGGCCCCGGAAACGACTCCGGAGGAAACTACGGAGGAACCCGCGCCATCCGTCCCGACGCCGCCGGAACAAACCGCCCCCGCGGAGGAAGTGCTGACGCCTGTGGTCGAGGAGGAGTCCGTGACGCCCGCGCCTCCGGGACCCCAGCCGGAGGCGCCGCCGCAGGAAGTCCGTGAGGGGGTCGAGGAAGCTTCGCAGCCCGCGAAAGCCCCCCTCGAATCCCCCGGTGGGCCGGAAGTGCTGCCTCCGGCACAGGAGCCGCCTGAACCGGAGGCTCCGCCCGCCGTGGATGCGAAAGCTCCCGGCCCGCCCCCGGAGGAACTCGCCGCCCTGGAGGCGATGAAGCGCGAGATGGAGCGGGAGAGAGAGCGGCTCGAGGAGTGGCTCCGGACCCGCGGCGGGGAGATCGAGGCGAAGGAACGCGCCCTCGCGGAGCGGGAGCGGTCGCTCGAGGCGAAGGAGCACGCGGTCGAGGAGCACGAGCGGGCCGTCACGGACCGGCTCTTGGCGCTGGAGAAGGACGAGGCCCGGCGGGAGGTCCTGCGGTTCCTCGGGACCGTCCCGGGGATGACGGAGGAAGAAGCGGACGTGATCGCGACCGCGTTCCCCGACATGCGGTCCCTCGAGGCGGCGGACGGGAAGGCTCTCACCCAGTGCAAGGGAGTGACGGAGGCCCTCGCCCGCGCCATCCGGTACGAACTCGTGCCGGGCGAGGTCGAGGATGAGCAGCGGGCGACCCAGCTCCGGGAGGAGGCGCAGGCCTTCATGGAAGAAGGCGACTACGCCGCGGCGCTCGAGTGCTTCGAACGCCTGATCCGAGAGCGGCCCGAAGACATCCAGGCGTGGTTCGACAAGGCGGAACTCCACGTCCTGATGGGTCGCCAGGAGGACGCCCTCCAGTGCTACACTCGGGTACTGGACCTCGACCGGCGGAACCGGCAGGCGTGGTTCGAGCGCGCGAACCTCCTGTTCGGGATGAATCGGCTCGCGGACGCGCTCGACAGCCTCCGCGAGGGCCTGCGGATCGATCCCTCGAAAGCGGGGGACCTCATCTCGAAGGCCGAGCAGCTGCGTCGGGACGGGCGGCCCAACGAGGCGGCGGTACTCCTCCAGGCGGTCCTGGACGTCGACGCGGCGAACGCCCGCGCGGTCCTCGCGCTGGGCGACACGCTTCTCGAGCTCGGGGACATCGACGCGGCGGAGGGTCTCTACACCCGCGCCCTCGGGAAGGATGCGCAGAACCCTCCGATCCTGTTCCGCAAGGGACAGCTCCTCGATCGAAAGGGCCGCTGGGGTGCGGCAATCCAGTTCTACAACCGGGCGATCGCGCTCCGGTGGGACTTCGCCGACGCCTGGCTCGCGAAGGCGGAGATCCTCCTGACCCACGGCCGGCCGAAGGAGGCCCTCGAGTGTTTCGACAAGGTGCTGTCCTTCGATGGGAAACGCCTCGAGGCGTGGGCGGGGAAGGCCCGCGCGCACAGCCTCCTGAACCAAGGGGAGGAGGCGGCCGCCGCCTTCGAGGCCGCCGTCCGCATCGATCCGCATCACCCCGCGGTCCGGGCCGCCCGAGACGTCATCGGCGCGATGCCTCCGACCCCGGCGGCCGCTCCCGAGGAAGCCGCGCCCTCCTTCGCGGAGGCCCTTCGGGAGGCCGAGGAGGAGCCTGAGGAGAAAGAAGCGCGCCCGGGAGCCCTCCCGGCGGATTTCAAGTCGTTCGTCGAGGCGGTCGAGCCGGAGAAGGATGACGTCCACGTGCTCCTCCAGCTCGCGGAGCTCGCTCTGGAGGGCGGCGACGCGGAGATGGCCCTCCTCCGGTACGGCGAGGCGGCCGAGCGCGAACCGAGGAACGCGGACGCGTGGACGGGCAAAGGCGTGGCCCTGCAGTACCTCGAACGCTACGAGGAGGCCCTCGAGGCGTACGACCGCGCTCTCGCGCTCAAGCCGGACCACGAGATGGCGAAGAAATGGCGAGAGACCTGCCGTCGGCATGTGTCGCGGAGGGAGGCGCCATGATCGGGCCGACGGAGGACGTCAAGGAGCGATTCCTCCCGAGCGTGGACCTGCTCGAGGCGGCGATGCGCGCGGGGAAGCTTGCTCTCGCGGGCGGGAGGCTTGACGAGGCCCTCCGGCACTTCAACGAGGCCTTGCGGCTCAAGCCGGAGTACGACGCGGCCTGGCTCGCGCGCGGGGCCGCCCAGCGCCGCATGGGCGACGTCGAGGGAGCGCTCCAGAGCTTCGCCCAGGCCCTGCGGTTCGGCCGCGAGTCCGAGGAGGCCTGGATGGGCCTCGCCTCGGCGCTGCGATCCCTCGGGCGAACGAAGGAGGAGATCGAGGCGTACGACGAGCTCTTGAAGGTCCATCCGCGTCTCGTCGAGGCGTGGATCAACAAGGGAGCCGCGCTGCACGAGCGGCGCGACTACCGCGGCGCGATCTCGTGCTACGACCGTGTGCTCGCGCTCCGGCCGGAGCATGCCGCCGCCTGGAACAACAAGGGCGCCGCGCTGCTGCGCCTCGGCGACGAGGAGGCCGCCCTGCCGTGCTTCGACGAGGCCCTCCATTTCGATCCCGATTTCTACGATGCAATGGTGAACCGGATCACGATCCTCCAGAAGCGCGGACGCCACGGGGAGACGGTCCTCTGGGCCGATCGGGCGCTGCGGCTGCGGGAGTCCGCCCTCCTGTGGTACGTCCGCGGGCTCGCCCACCTGGGTCTGCTCGAGGCCACCGCGGCACTGCAGGCCTTCGAGAGGGCCATCGCCCTCGATCCTGGCCTAGAGGAGGCGCGCGCGGGGATGAAGAAAGCGAAGGACCTCCGGCAGCGCGTGGACCTGTACCGCGGCGTGTACGAATGCTTCGGCACGTTCGAGGCGGGCGATCCGGGGTGCGACGAGTGCGAGATCCGCGTCCGGTGTCGAGAGGTGACCCCGTGAGCTTGCCGTCCCTCCCGGAGATCGAGCACGCGGACTGGCCCTCCCTGAAGCGCTGGGCGTCCGAGCTGGGGTTGAACCCGAAAGGCCGGAGCGCGGTGGTCCGGATGCGGATCCTGGACCATGTCCGGCGGAGGATGCGGGCCGAGCCTTGGCGAGCGGGTCCCGAGCACATTGCGCCAATCCTCACGCGCCTTGGTTTCCCCGAGGCCGCCGCACACCTGTGGGAATCCACGATTCGGCTCGACGCGCCGTCCCCTTGGGTCGGCCTCGGCTCCGCGCACCTCGCGGCGGGAGCCCTTGAGGAGGCGGCGAAGACGTTCGATCGTGCGGCCCAGATGGGGGACGCGGTCGCACATCTCCACCGGGCGGAGACCTTCGCCGCTGCGGGCGCGTACCGTTCCGCGGTCGAGGCGTGCGATGCGTACCTTGCAGCGCGGCCCGGGGACCTGCGCGGCCTCGCCTCCAAGGCGGCCTATCTCGCGAGGGGCGGATGGGCCGACGAGGCGGCCGCGGTGCTCCGGGAGGTCCTCCAGGGTCGCCCCGACGTGCGCGAGCTCTGGCGGGGCCTGGGCAACGTCCTCCTGCGGTCGGGCCGACACGAGGCCGCGGCGGAGGCCTACCACGAGGCCGTGCGTGCGGCCGCCTCCGACGTCGACGCCTGGGTCAACTTGGGCACGGCCCGTCTCCTCGGAAGCCGGCATCGAGAAGCGGTCGGCGCGTACCGCGAAGCGCTGGAGATGGATCCGACGCGGGCGGAGGCCCTGTCGAACCTCGGCGTGGCATACCTGAAGGCGGGTCAGGTCAAGTCCGCCATCGTGAACCTCGAGCGGGCGGCGAAGCACCTCGAGACGCCGCAGATTCTGCTCAATCTGGCGCACGCGTGCGAGGCTGCGAAACTCCGACGCGGGGCGCGGGAGGCGTACGAACGCGCCCTCCGTCTGGAACCCCGGGCGTTGGAGGCAAGGAAGGGCCGTGTGCGTCTCGCGCCTCGGATCCGCGCGGAGCGATCGACGGCTCCGAAGCGCCGGCCAGGGAAGCGCACGAAGCCCGCGATCCGGAGGGCGGAGCGGCGCAACCCTCGGAGGGGCGTCCGTCGACGGAAGCCGTCAGGACGCATCCCCCGGCAGGCAGGGCGTGGGAAGTCCACCCGCCGACGGTAGGCTCAAGTCGGAGCCGCCGCTACCGCGACATCGTGGCGATTCGACCCACCGCGCAAGAGGGTGTCTTCACGGATGGATCGTGGCTCTACACTCGAAACCCGATCCCCGGCCGCGCCGTCTACGGCGAGGAACTCCGGACGGAAGCCGGCGTCGAGTACCGCCGCTGGGATGCGAATCGCAGCAAGCTCGCGGCCTATCTGAAGCGGGGGGGCCGGACCTGGCCGTTCCGCGAGACATCCCGCATTCTCTATCTCGGCGCCGCGAGCGGGACTACGGCGAGCCACCTGTCCGACGTCTGCGTCCGCGGGAGCATCGTAGCGGTCGAAATATCTCCCCGATCGTTCCGAGATCTCGTCGCGGTCGCGGAGGCGAGGACGAACCTGTTCCCGGTCCTGGGCGACGCCCGGAGGCCGACCAAGTACCGCGCCCACGCCGCCGGGGTCGACGTCCTCTATCAGGATGTGGCCCAGCGGGATCAGGAGACGATCTTTCTTCAGAACATGGAGCTGGTGCGGACCGGCGGCGTGGGCTTCCTCATGCACAAGGCCCGATCCGTCGACGTCTCTGCGGAGCCGAGGACGCTGCACGAAAAGGCCCGCGCGGCCCTTTCCTCCGCCGGCCTGGACGTCCTCGATGTGCGAGCCCTCGACCCCTTCGCGGCCGATCACGCGGCCATCGTCGCCCGGAAGCGGTAGGCGGAAACGCCTGCGGCACCCTCCGAGTCCCATGGCGCAGGGCACACGCGCCCTCCTGCGCCGAGGGCAATTCGAACTACTCGGCGCGTTTGCGGACGGCCCGAGCCGATGGGATTTCGTGCCGTGCGCCGGGGCACGTTCCGCGCGATGGGCATCGCCCTCTCCATGAAGAGGTCGCGGGCTCAATCTTAAATACGCGCCCGCGGTATGCGACCCTCCTTCCGGGGGTACCATGGCTCGGCTCCATGCCAAGCGCAAGGGACGAAGCGGGTCGACGCGGCCGTTCCTCAAGGCGAATCCCGCGTGGGTGACGACGGAACCCGCGGAGATCGAAGAGATGATCGTCCGGCTGCATGCGGAGGGCCTCACGACGTCCGCGATCGGGGTCCGCCTGCGCGATTCCTACGGCGTGCCGAACGTCCGACTGGCCACCGGGAAAACGATCACGGACATCCTGAAGGCGAAGGGCGTGAAGATCGACCTTCCGGAGGATCTGGGCAGCCTGATGAAGCGCGCGGTCGAGCTCCAGGTCCACCTCAAGGAGCATCGGAAGGACGCGAGCAACAAGCGGGGCCTGCAGCTCATCGAGTCGAAGATTCGCCGACTGTCGCGATACTACAAGGAAGAAGGGATCCTCCCTTCGGACTGGGACTACTCGATCAAACTCGCCGAGCTCCAAGTGAAGTAGGTGGTCCCGTGGCCCAGCGCCTCGAGGACTTGGCGCCCCGCGGACTTGTGGACCGCGCGGAGGAGGCGGTATCCCTCGTCGACCGCGTGTCGCGCGTCCGCATTTTCTCCCACTACGATCCGGACGGCACTGCGTCCGCCGCAATCCTCGCCCGCGCCCTCCTGCGTCGGGGGAAGCGGTTCCACGCGACGATGTCCCACGCGTTCGACCGCGCGTCCCTCGAGCGTTTGAGACAGGAGGACAACGAACTCCTGATCGTGAGCGACATGGGATCGGGTCAGCTCGATCTCCTCGAGCAGCTCTCGGTGCCCATTGTCATCCTAGACCACCACAAGCCCCCCCGCGATGCCGATTCGATCGTCCACGTGAATCCGCATCTCTTCGGCGTGGACGGCACGCGCGAGATGTGCGGCTCGACGACCACCTGGCTCTTCGCGCTCGTGATGGACGAGGCGAACTGGGATCTCGCGGGCGTCGCCATGGCGGGCGCAATTGGAGACAAGCAGGACATCGGCGGGTTCGTGGGGGCGAATGCCGCTCTGTTCGGGGAAGCCGTCGATCGGAAGATCCTCGTCCCGTCGCGCCAGCTCGCCCTCCGCGACCTGCCTCTCGCCCGCGCCCTTTCGGTCTCCATCTCTCCATACTTCCGAGGCCTAGGCGGGCGTCCCGAGGCCGCGGAATCCTTCCTTCGATCCGCGGGCGTCGATCCCGCCGCGACCCTGCGCCAGCTGGACGCGGGCGCGAGGCGACGGCTCTCGTCCGTCCTTGCGACGAAGCTCATCGAACAGGGCGCGGCCCCGGAGGCGATCGACGCGCTCGTCGAGGATCGGTATTGGGCGGAGCCGGACCAGATCTACGCAAACGAGCTCGAGGCGTACGTGAACAGCTGCGACCGTCTCGAGGAGGAGGGCCTGGGCATGGCCGTGTGCCTCGGGGATCGGGAGGCCCTCGCGAAGGCGGAGGGCCTGCGGGATCGCTATACC